>SESA01000145.1_pt1 | contig 50091 bp, 38 predicted proteins | sample 3171451 | NCBI WGS metagenome assembly SESA01 (sample SAMN06051862, study PRJNA518727) | freshwater metagenome | biome: subpolar coniferous forest; feature: holomictic lake; material: water; isolation source: holomictic Lake 227, 8 m depth | place: Canada: near Kenora, Ontario | collected...
CGGAAGGTATGCGGTCAAGAGGAAAAGCATAAGAACGAGATGCTCCTTCGTCTCCATGAAAAAGTCGTGAGCGAATGGCCATGGTCCCTTGAGGATGATCGCTTTGTCGGCAGGATAGAGGTTCACATACCAGTATCCCGCAATCAGGAAACCCACCGTCATGACCACAGGAACAAACCGACTCACGAGGCGGATGCGTGCAAGATTGGTCTCACTGGCATTGAGTGTATCGACGAAGACCCAGAGAGCACCAAGAACGCAAAGAACACCCAGAAAGACATGGGCCATGAGGAGAATTTCTTTCATGAGATTAAGTAAGGGGGAGGAGTGTTTTCTATGCAGTAAACACCCCTCCATCCAAATAGTTTCAGTTTTTTTAGAACATCACCATCAAGCGAGCACCAAGGATAAAGTCATTACCCACGGTGCCGTTACCGGCTGGGTTAACAATCCACTGGGCATAAGGCTTCAGGGAGGCCCACTTATTGATCTGGATATTGTAGAAGGACTCTAGTACTTGCGTGGAGGAGTAGTGAGGGAGATAAGCATAGTAGGATTTACCGCCACTCGTTATCGGACCATTTGGCACGGTGTTCGCAGGGGTAACATTATGGCCGTTATAAGCGGTCTTAAGAGCTTGATTTTGGGAATCGATATACTGATTGAAGTAAGAACTGTAGAACCCAGAACCGAAGCAGATGCCCATCTGGTCATCCTTGCGGACATCGAGCAAGCCCTTGTAGACCAAGCCCGTCGAGAAGTAAAAAGGAAGGGCATTGTTCTGAGGTGGAGTGAAGCTAAAGACATTGAAGCTGTAGAGACCGCGTGTTGCGGAGGGAGTGTCAGAGGATGAATCAACAGGGTTCCTGCCCATCGAAGGTGCCACAGGAGAAGCTTCCTTATTGGCATAAAGTCGCTGATCGGCCTGGAAATACATGCCCCAGACGACGCTGTTCTGATTAAAGGCCGTCGGCTTTTTCTGTGCCGTCACATTGCCGGAGGCTGGCACCCAGGTTGTGGGCGTAAAGGAGGTATTGTTCTGCCCCCAGATGTAACTTCCCACTCCATACTTGCCGTCCAACTTGTCGGCACCCAGTTTCGGCGTCCACCCAATCTCGTTCACGTTGTAGAGACCATTCTGGGCATAGACACCTCCGTTTCCGTTCGGATTGAAGGAGGGGGCTCCTTGGAAATTGAACCCATGGTTGTTTTGGACAGGAGCCACATAACTGCTCGTGGTCTTTCCATTGGGCATCCCCTTTGCATTGACTGAGTTGACTTGGCTATAGCCGCCTTGCCTCAAATGCCCCAAATAGCTCGAACTGACATTGGCATAGGGATAAACCTGCGTTGGATTCCAAGCTGAAGTTTGCACTCCGTTCCAGCCTGAGATCGCCATGTAGAGACCGCTCTGGACGTAGGTAGATGAAGAGGGCTTGGCCCGAAGAGTTCCGCCCCAAGCCGCGTAGGAGCTACTCCAAGGCACGGCAGTAGTCGAGTAGGTGACATATTTTTTCTGCGAAGTCGACCAGACGGGAATGCCGGCACCCGCTTGCCCACCAATTCCATGGTTTTGTTGAATCGAAGCGTTCTCAAACATTTTTGAAAGCGGTTGCTGAAGAAATTGATCATAGGGGTTTTCCCATCCTGCATTGACCATGAAGCGCGGATCGTTGGAGATATCGGACTGCCACTGGAAGTATTGTGGCAGGATACGCACGCCTAATCCGCTACTTTCATAGTTTGGGTTGAAAAGGCTCGAGGCACCGGCGGTACCTTCCTGAATTCCCACATACGGGGTGTTCTGACTGCCATCAGTTGCTCGGTAGCGCCAATTAGACTCAAAGGTAAACCCATTAATTCCAAAGAGTTTCTTAAAATCGTAGATCCCCTTGATCCTAACCTCGGTGCTCCAGTTCCCCTGTGGTTCATTCGGAAGACCTCCGGTCAAACTGCCGAAAAAAGTTTCCTTGGAGTTTCCGGTAACCGTGAGTCCGTTATCGGCGAGTGGATAGCCAAGGCCGAACCCAATGTTCAGCGCGCTACTCCCCTTCCACCACTGCGAAGCTCCGGCCTCGAGTAAGGAAAATAGTGAGGGTGATGTGCTGACGGAAGAAGCCGTCTCGGGACTGGCTGCTAAGACTCTGGAAGCTGCGCAGAAGAAGATGCTAATCGTGATAGCGAAGAACTGGTTGCGTGAATTTAAGATGTGATGAGGGGAAGACGACACGATTCGGGGAGGCTAAGGAAAAATAGCATTCGATCAATCCTGATAAGATGACAAACCATTCATCTGAATACCTTCGTGAAGGAATAAATTAAATCCACACCAAATACTTTTTCACTTGATGGTAAGATCTAAAAAAATCCCTCCGAGAGTTCTCTCAGGGAACTCAGAGGCCCAATCTGTCAACCAATTAAAACTTCACACCAATCTGCGCACCAAGGACTGCCGCATTGACGCAAGATCCGTTACCGGCAGGATTAATAATATATTCGGCGTAAGGGGAGCAGGCCATCCACTTGTTAATCTGAATATTGTAGAAAGCCTCCCAGACACAGGTGGTGGAAAAGTACTGGCTTGCATAACTGTTGGCAGCACCCCCCTGATTCTTGGGAAGTGATTCATTCATATTCTGGCTGTAGAATCCTTCACCCACGGCGAACCCGCACACATCGCTTGGACGTGCATTGAAGAGTCCGTGATAGTTCAGGCCGATTTGGTAGTAGAAGGGGATCGCGCACGCATCGGCAGGAGTATAGCTAAGTTCCGAGAAAAGATAGAGACCTCGAGTCTTGGAATAAGTCGGAGCGGCAGCAACCGGGTTCTTGCTTAGCGAGGGAGTTGCCGGTGCGCACTCCTGCACCGAGGTCAGGCGCTGATCACCTTGAAGATAGAGTCCCCAGATCGTTGCATTCCCGGAGTGACTTCCCCAATCACCATTATTCTGACCCCATATGTAGCTGCCGATGGAATAATGACCACCCAACTTGGCATCTCCAAGCTTTGGGGTCCATCCAAGCTCATTCATCTGATAGACACCTGTCTGCCCATAGTTGCTGCTATTCGGATCGAATTTTGCAGTTCCTTGGAAATTCATGCCATGATTGTTGTATCCAGAAGCATTCTGAGGTGAGGAGGCAACGCCACCTTCACCAGCAATGGAAAGTCCGGCGAATGTCCGGAGATAGGTTTCGGAGGAGGGCTTCACACGGAACTCACCACCCCAAGTATCGTAGGTGGAGGTCCAAGGCACCCCTTGACCACTGTAAGTTTTCCCATTCTGATAATACTTGATACCGCCTCCGATGCCTTTGGCTGCAGCAATGGCATTATTCTGGTAGAACTTCGATTCGGGCTGACTGAGAAAATCCTCATACGGGTTCATCCACCCTCCCTTGATCATGAACTGAGGATCTGCGGACATGTCCGTCTGCCATTGGAGATACTGACCCATGAGACGAGGCCCCATTCCACTATTATCCTTTTGAGGATCAAACATGGAGGAGTTGCCCATCGTTCCAGCGGTGTTTCTTGTATAATAATCTGTCTGGCTGCCATCCATCGTCCTGTAACGCCAATCCGACTCTGCAGTAAGTCCCATAAGTCCGAAGATCTTGCCGAAATCATACGTGAAGTTGAGCTTTTCCTCATTCAGCCAGTTAGAGAGGGGGCCAGCAGAGTATCCCGATTTGCTATATTTTTGAGGAAGGGCGCTAGGCGTAAGTTGTCCCACAAAAGTCTCCTTAGCCGTCCCAGAGATCGTCAGTCCGTAATCCTTCATTGTTTTCCCGATCCTAAACCAATTTCCAGTTGCACCGCTTCCAGACCAGTAGTTTTGGAGTCGTCCACTCCAATCATCAATCGTGCTAATGGAGCTGTTTAATTCGTTAAAATAAGCCTTTGAATTCTTATAGGCTTCATCAAGTAAATCGCCACGCCACCATTGGACGAGTAGAGAGTCTTTCCAAGAAGGCTTTGGTACTGCACATGGGGTGGCGCTTGACAAGGGAATCGCAGATGTTGTTGGCTTTGAGTTTGAATTGTCTTGGGCTCGTGCGGCCCCTAGGAGAATTGAAAGAGCAGCTGTAATTGCAGCAGCGTAACGGTAGGTCATGAAATTTATGCGGTGAGACACCAATCCGTATATGGCCACGTATCGTTGGGTGGCAAGATGCGTTATGTCACGATTTTGACGCAAAAAAAGCCCCGGGAAATCCCGGGGCTTTTCTTTGATTAATAGGACCTCTAAAACAAGTTTCCTGACAGTTTAGGCGTTAGGAGCAGCAGCTTCACCAGCAGCCTCATCGCGTTCTTTCATCGCGGCTTTACGGCTGAGCTTAACGCGTCCCTTGTCATCGACGCCTATGCACTTCACCCAGATGACATCGCCGGTCTTGACGACATCCTCGACCTTGTTGACACGCATGTCTGCAAGCTCAGAGATGTGGACGAGGCCATCCTTGCCAGGCAGGACCTCGACGAAGGCACCGAACTCCTTGATGGAGACAACGGTTCCCTGATAGATCTCACCAACGGAGATCTCCTTGATCATGCCGAGGATGATCTCCTTCGCACGCTTCAGGCTCTCGCCGTTGCTGGAGTAGATGTTCACGGAGCCGTCATCCTCGATGTTAATCTCAGCACCTGTCTCAGCGACGATGCTCTTGATAGTCTTGCCGCCGGGGCCAATGATGAGACCGATCTTGTCCTGAGGAACCTTCACGGTCTCAATGCGGGGAGCATACTTGCTCATCTCACTGCGGTGAGCCGGGAGAGTCTGCTTCATGTGATTGAGGATGAGTCCACGGTTCTTGCGAGCGTCATCAATCGCGGATGCCATGAGCTCATGGCTGATGCCCTTGAGCTTGAGATCGAGTTGGAATCCAGTGACTCCAGCCTCGGTACCGCAAAGCTTGAAGTCCATGTCACCGAAGTGATCCTCACTGCCGATGATATCGGTCAGGAGGGTGTGGCGGGTGAGCCTGCCGTTGCCGTCATCTTCGGAAACCAGTCCCACGGAGATACCCGCAACCGGACGCTTGAGAGGGACGCCTGCATCAAGCAGGGCGAGAACGCCCGCACAGACCGAGGCCATAGAGGTGGAACCGTTCGACTCCATGACCTCGCTGGTCACGCGTAGCGCATAGGGGAACTCCTGCTGGCTAGGGATGACTGGGAAGATGGAACGCTCGGCAAGTGCTCCGTGGCCGATTTCGCGACGGTTCTGACCACCGAAACGACCCGTCTCACCGACGCTGAATGGAGGGAAGTTGTAGTGGAGGAGGAAACGCTTGGTCGTCTCGCCCCCGCCATAGCCATCGATCATCTGGGCCTCATCGGAGGTTGCGAGTGTGGCGAGTGCCATAGCCTGGGTCTCGCCACGGGCGAAGAGTGCCGAACCATGGGCGCGAGGTAAGACGGTAGTCTCGCTCGAAAGTTGGCGGAGTTCAAGAAGGCCGCGACCGTCACAGCGCTTCTGCTTGTCAAGGATGCTAACACGGAAAGCCTTCTTTTGAAGGTAATCGAACGCCTGGGAAATCTCGAATTTGGTGGCGGCAGGGAACTTCTCAAGGATCTTGGCACTTACCTCCTCACGGAGGGCTCCGACGGCCTTGCCGCGGGCAACCTTGCTGGGGGTGTAGAGGGCTGACTCAATGCGGTCACCTGCGACTGCGTAGGCGATCTCAAGCATCCCTTGGTCAACATTGAGAAGTGTGAACTCACGCTTCGGCTTGCCGGCCTTGGCGATCAACTCATTCTGAGCGGCGATCAGAGGACGGGTCTGCTCACGGGCAAAATCGAGGGCCTTCTTGAAGTCCTCCTCGGGAAGCTCATTTGCGGCACCCTCGATCATGATGACGTTCTCGCCATCGCCGACATAAACGAGGTCGAGGTCGCTGTATTCACGCTCGGAGTGGGTCGGATTTACGACGAACTCACCATTCACGCGTCCAACACGGACCGCGGCGATCGGCTTCTCGAATGGGATGTCGGAAACGCAGAGGGCGGCCGAGGCACCGTTGATGGAAAGGATGTCGGGATCAATCTGGCCGTCTGCGGAAAGCAGGATACTGATGATCTGAGTATCGTAGAAGTAGTTCTTCGGGAAGAGGGGGCGCAGAGGGCGGTCGGTCATGCGGGCGGTCAGGATCTCCTTTTCGCTAGGACGACCTTCACGCTTGAAGTAGCCACCGGGGAACTTGCCAACGGCTGCAGCCTTCTCCTTGTAATCGACGGTGAGCGGGAAAAAGTCCTGCCCTTCCTTGACGGAGGTAGCGGAGACAGCACTGACGAGGACGATGGTCTCGCCTGAGCGGACCATGACGGCTCCGTCTGCGAGTTTGGCGATCTTGCCGGTTTCAAAGCTGATGGGATTCTGGCCGACAGGGGCCGTGACGATGGTGTGTGACATGGGAATTTAAGGTTTGGATGTGGGATGCTTGAGTCCGATGGGCGCGCGTTAATGTTGGACGCCCGTGATTCGGACGGCACCCGGAATGGGTGCCTGCATGGTTCTTGTGGGTTGGATACGATCCCTAACGCTGAAAAATACGCAGGGAGAATGTGTGTCTTGAGACGAATCCTTCACTTCTCCGGAACTCACCAATCGTATTTGATCGGCATCTGGGGAAAAAAAGGGCCGTGATGCGTTATTTACGCAGGTTCAGCTTCTCAATGACCGCTTGATAACGCTCGGAGGCGCGATCCTTTAGGTAATCAAGAAGACGGCGGCGTGTTGCAACCATCTTTAGGAGGCCGCGGCGGGATGAATGATCCTTTGCGTTGCCCTTCAGGTGCTCCGTAAGAACGGTGATCCTCTGGGTAAGGTTAGCTACCTGCACATCAGCACTTCCTGTGTCTTTTTCGTGCAGCCGGAGTGCTGCGATTTCTGCTGTTTCTGTAGTCGTCATGTTTTTGAAGACGTGGAGCATGTCCACTTGCCAATCATTTGACAAGGAGAATCAAGGAGCCATCACTGGCTGAAAGCGCAAAACTTGATTGGATAGGGCGCCTCTTCAAATATCAGAGGGAAAACTCCTTCATCTTGAACTAGAGTTCTCCCTATTCATCCCCTAAGATTCAAATCCTAAGCTCGGGCATTTTTTAAATCCTGTGAAATCATTATCTCCAAAAAAAACAGAAGACCTGAAAAACCATAATCTCCCGTATCAATTCCTTCAAAGGCTTCTGAACACACCATCCCCCTCTGGCTTTGAGACACGGGGCCAGAAGATCTGGATCGACTACGTGAGTCAGTTTGCCGATTCCGTCGAGATCGATTCGTATGGAAATGCCTACGCCACCCTCAATCCCGAAGGGGATCCAACCATTTTTATCAGCGGTCACATGGATGAATTGGGACTAATGGTCTCTCATATCTCGGAGGAGGGGTTTCTTTACTTCAAGGGCATCGGTGGGGTGGACAGGACTCTCATTAGGGGCCAGCGGATGACGATTCACGGGGCAGAGGGACCGGTACCCGGTGTCACGGGTCTGCTTGCCATCCACATGCAGGAGCCCGACGACCGCAATAAGGTGCCCGAGCTGCACACCATGCATATTGACATCGGCGTCTCCTCTCGGAAGGAAGCCGAGAAGTTGGTGCGTGTCGGGGATGCCGTGACTTACTCCGCTGAATTTCAAGAACTTGCCGGGGGTCGCTTTGCCGCGAGGGGTTGTGACAACCGAATCGGCGCCTGGGCTGCCGCAGAGGGTTTGCGCCTCGCCTCGCTGAAAAAGGAGAAGCTCAAGGCCAAGCTGGTTGCCGTCTCCACGATCCAGGAGGAGAACGGACTCTATGGGGCCTCAATGGCCGGCTACCGGGTCCACCCCGATGTCGCCCTTGTTGTCGACGTCACCCATGCCACCGATATCCCTAACTGCTCCAAGGCCAAGCACGGCGAGGTTGGCATGGGCAAGGGGCCTGTCCTTAGCCTCGGAAGCGTGAATCACCCGGTCGTGAACGAACGGCTTAAAAAGGTAGGCAAGAAAGCCGGAATCGACCTCCAGGTGGAAGTCAATCCGCGGGCCACGGGAACCGATGCCGACGCGATCTTCAAGCAGAAAGGCGGCATACCGACCGTCTCCATAGGAGTCCCCAACCGCTACATGCACTCGCCCGTGGAGATGATCCAGTATTCCGATCTCGAGCAGACCGCGGAACTTTTGGCCACCTTCGCCCTCAGCGTCAGCAAGGGAGAGATGTTTGGCGTCACGCTCGGGTAACGCCCCAAGGGTGATCCAGGGATTGGAGTTTATGCCTCCACTTCTTAGGAAACTCCACTCTTTCACGGGCCTTCATCCGATTAAGTGAGATCTCTACAAGGGAGCGGCGAACGTTCCCAAGGAGGTCCCCGGTTCCCTAAGAGGGGCGTATATTCCCTGATCTGATTCGAAGGGTTTACCGGGGGGCTCCTTTTTTCTTCCCTGCCACCGTGGCGCCCTGTAGGAGAGCCCTTGTGACTTCCCACACCTCCCTTCACCCCCATCATGGCTGGCGCGTTGTGCTTGCCGGCCTGGGCATCAACCTTGCCCTCGGAGTTCTCTACACCTGGAGCCTTTTCAAGGGGTCGATTGAGAAGGACTTCGGATGGAAGGGTGCCCAGCTCAATGATCCCTACGCTCTCTGCTGCTTGGTCTTCTCCTTTTCGATGATCCTTGCCGGACGCTGTCAGGATCACTTCGGCCCCCGCATCACGGCCTCGGTCGGAGGGCTTCTTGTGGCGGCAGGATTGATCATGATCTCCACGACCAGCAGCTACGCTGTCTGGGTAATCGGCTTCGGCGTGTTGGTTGGAGCTGGGATCGGCTTCGGGTACTCCTCGGCGACACCACCCGCACTGAAATGGTTCCCTCCTTCCAAAACAGGCCTGATCGCCGGAATCGTTGTTGCGGGGTTCGGCCTCGCACCCGTTTACCTTGCGCCGGCCTCCGATTTTATGTTGAGAAATTTTGGACTGCTCAGGTCGATGCTCTTTTTCGGGATCGCTTTTGCCGCGATTGTCTGCGGATTGGCTCAGCTTCTGATTAATCCTCCCGCAAGTTATTCAGCAGTCGTTACGGGGCCGTCCGCCGGAACAAAGTTAGTCATCCCTCCGGAGCTTTCCCCCTCCCAGATCCTGAGGACATCGTCTTTCTGGCACCTCTGGGCACTCTATTTCATCGGCGCTGGTGCCGGCCTTATGGTGATCAGCAGCATCAGCGGCATGGCCAGGAGAACAATGGGCGAGTCGGCCTTCGTGGCTGTCGCGGTGATGGCTCTTGGCAACGCGGTCGGTCGAATCGTGGCGGGAATCCTTTCGGACAAAATCGGGAGGCGCCGGACACTCGTCATTGTCTTGTCGATCCAGGCCCTTCTGATGTTTGCGGCCGTACCCATTACCTCATCAGAAGGGGAAGCTGAATTCCTAATCGTCCTTTTGGCAACATTCATAGGCTTCAACTACGGAGCCAACCTTTCGATTTTTCCCTCAATGACCAAGGACCTCTGGGGCCTGAAAAACTTTGGGATAAATTACGGATGCCTCTTCACGGCCTGGGGAGTCGGGGGCTTCGCCTTGAGCCGAATCCAGCAGATGCTGAAGGCCGGTAGCGGTACCTTCAACTCCAGTTTCCTTACGGCGGGTGCCCTACTCGTGATCGGCGCCCTCCTCGCGCTCCTGATAAAAGAAAAAACTCCCAAGACTAAGACTATGCTCCCACCCCCACCGATTTCCTGACAGGCCCACAGATAAGCAATGAACCAACCTCCCTCCCAACGGCCAAACTGGGCTGATCAGGCGCCCTGGATAGCCATGGGTTGGTGCCGCGGGGCAGGTCAGCTTTTTTTCTTCTCGCTCTTAACCTTGGCCGGCGCGCCCGCTGTGGTGACCTTGAAGGATAGTTTCTCTCCGTCTCGGGTCGCCTGAACCTGATCCCCTGCCTTGTAGAAGCCGCGTAGGATCTCTTCCGCAATCGGATCCTCCAGATACTTCTCCACGGCACGACGCATCGGCCTGGCTCCGTAGGTTGGATCGTATCCCTTTTCGATAAGAAATTCTATAGAGGCTGCGTCAAGGGTGACATTGATATCCTTGTCCTTGATACGCTTGAGGACTTTGGAGACCTCCAATTCAACGATCCTCGTGAGCATCTCCTTGGAGAGTGTCCTGAAAACGATGATGTCATCGATACGGTTCAGGAATTCAGGTTTGAAGACCCTCTTGGTCTCTTCCATGACCTTATCTCTCATCGTGTCATGATTATCGTCAAGTTTTGGGGCGCCAAATCCGAGTGATGTCTGCTTCTTGATGAGTTCGGCACCCACATTCGATGTCAGGATAATGATCGTGTTACGGAAATCGATCTTGCGTCCTAGGCTGTCCGTCACGGTTCCATCTTCTAGGATTTGAAGAAGCAAGTGCATCACATCCGGATGGGCCTTCTCAATTTCATCGAAGAGAACGACGGAGTATGGACGCCGCCGTACCGCCTCGGAGAGTTGACCACCCTCCTCATGCCCGATGTAACCAGGGGGTGATCCGATGAGGCGCGAGGAGGTGAACTTTTCCATGTATTCGGACATGTCGATCTGGATGATCGCATCAGGATCACCGAACATGAATTCCGCAAGCGATCTTGCAAGGAAGGTCTTGCCGACTCCCGTTGGCCCCAAAAAGATGAAGGAACCAATTGGGCGACGGGGATCCTTGAGGTCGGCCCGCGAACGGCGCAACGCCTTGCTGATGGCCGTGACGGCTTCATCCTGACCGATCACGCGCTTTTTCAGATCCTCCTCCATGGCAAGCAACTTCTGGGTCTCCTTCTGCTCCATGCGTTGAAGAGGCACACCCGTCCACTTGGAGAGCACATGCATGATCTCATCCTCACCCACGATGACCTCGTTCTCGTCTCGGGTCTGACGCCAAACAGCCAGCGCGGCCTCAAGATCTTCCTTGGCCTTTTTCTCGGTGTCCCGGAGAGCTGCGGCCTTTTCAAAATCCTGTGCCTTGATCGCAGCCTCCTTCTCCCCGCGTATGCGGTCGATCTCAAGTTCCATTTCCTTGGTAACAGGCGGCCTGGTCATGGCACCGATCCTTGCACGGGAACCGGCCTCATCCATGATATCAATTGCCTTGTCAGGGAGAAACCGTCCGGTGAGATAACGATCGGAAAGTTTCGCTGCAGACTCAAGGGCCGCATCGGTGATGACGGCTTTGTGATGAGCCTCGTATTTCGGACGCAGCCCCTTGAGGATAAGGATCGTGTCCTCAACGGAAGGAGCCTCCACTTTGACCGACTGGAATCGACGCTCCAAGGCCGAGTCCTTCTCGATGTATTTGCGGTATTCGTTGAGCGTCGTCGCTCCGATGCACTGGAGTTCTCCACGACTCAGTGCCGGCTTGATAATGTTGGAGGCATCCATTGCACCCTCAGCCGAGCCGGCTCCGACAATCGTATGAAGCTCATCAATAAAGAGAATGATGTTCTTGTTCTTTCGGATCTCATCCATGACCGCCTTGATCCTCTCCTCGAACTGGCCACGGTATTTGGTGCCGGCCACCATGAGTGCCAGATCCAACGTGATGAGATGCTTGTCGGCAAGAATCTCCGGCACGCTGCCGTTGACAATTTCCTGGGCAAGCCCCTCGGCAATGGCGGTCTTGCCTACACCGGCCTCTCCAATGAGAACAGGGTTGTTCTTGCTGCGACGGCAGAGAATCTGAATGACGCGCTCGATCTCCTCGGATCTGCCGATCACGGGATCCAGTTCACCCTTTCGGGCAAGTTCTGTGAGGTCGCGCCCGAAAGCCTTAAGCGCGGGCGTCTTCGACTCCTTTCTGGCACCTCCTCCGGAACTCACCTCCTCTCCCTCCCCTGATTCCATACCGATCTCACCCTCCTCGGAAGGGGTGAAATTCGGGTCAAGTTCCTTAAGAACCTCATTCCTTGTGCGGTCGAGATCAACTTCGAGGTTCTTTAGGACGAAGGCCGCCACCCCCTCACCCTCGCGGAGAAGTCCCAACAAAATATGTTCGGTACCAACATACGAGTGCTGCAAGGCTTTCGCCTCTTTGCCGGCAAGAGCCAAAACCTTTTTTACACGGGGCGTGTAGGGAATGTTACCGGGCATTTTGGTCTCCGGACCGGTGCCAACCTGTTTTTCAACCTCTTGGCGTACGGTCTCAAGATCGAGACCCATTTTTTGAAGAACGTTCACCGCCACCCCTTGCCCCAACTTGATAAGGCCAAGGAGAAGATGTTCGGTTCCTACGTAATTATGATTGAAGCGGTCTGCCTCCTTTCTGGATAAGGCCAATACCTGCTGGGCTCGCGGCGTGAAGTTGTTCATCATGATTCCTCGCTTGTTGGTGATTGTGCGGTGGTTGACGTGGTTGGAATTTTTCCGATTTCAGGCTCCGGCATCTTCTTTAACTTTGTGCGGATAAGCGCCGCGCGCAAGGAATCACGTTCCTCGGATCCCAATTTTGCAGCCTGAAGTCCTTTTTGAAGATGGGCAGGTTGAGTCTCGATAAAGAGCTCGTCGACCTGAAGTCGGTTTCCACAAGGAAACAACCCCAGATCGACACCCATCTTGATGAATGAAAGGAGATTCAGAGCCTCCTTCGAGGTGATGGAGTGTGCATGACAGAGGATTCCGTAAGCCCTTCCGATCTGGTCGAGAAGTGTCTCAGCCCTCTGTTGAAGGAGAATCTGTCGGGCATTCTGCTCATGCTCCAGAATTTGATAAATCACCTTGTTCAAGCGGCTGATAATCTCCTCCTCAGCTTCTCCGAGGGTGGTCTGGTTCGAGACTTGAAAAAGATTGCCCATCGCCTCGCTTCCCTCTCCATGGAGCCCCCTGACGGCCAATCCTATCTTGTTGACCGAGTTGATGATTTTATTGACCTGCTCGGACATTACCAATCCCGGCAGATGAAGCATGGCGCTTGCGCGCATACCGGTCCCCACATTGGTGGGGCAGGCGGTAAGGTAACCCAATTCGCTATGAAAGGCAAAATCGAGGGACTCCTCCAACTCACTGTCAGCCTGATTGATCATGGCAAAGACCTCATCAAGTTGAAGACCCGCACGGATGGCCTGCATACGGAGGTGATCCTCCTCATTGATCATAAAGCTGAGTGTCTGGGCCGTGTTCATGACCACGGCGCTCCCGACCCCCTTGGCGGCATGTTCCCTGCTGATGAGATGACGCTCCACAAGAACCTGCTTCTCCAGAGGTGAGAGGTCTTCAAGTTTTTCGGAGAAGGCCTCCTTCATTTCAGGGAGCATGATCACGGCTCCCCTGATCTCCTCGAGAACGGCAACCCGCTCGGCTTTTTTGGCCCATCCTGGAAAAGGTTTCCCCTTGAGATTGCGTGCCAGCCTAACACGACTGCTGACAACAATCTGGTCGTGGGGCCCGGACCCACTGAGCCACTCGCCGGTATTGGCGATAATGTTGGATAGTTTCATGGCTTTTTCTTCGACTTCGGGGAGGGAGAGGCCTCTATCTTGGGGATCAAGGAGAGCCGATTTTGCTCGGATAAAGGATCGGCTTCAGAAACCGCCTGCGTCCCCTCCTCCACCCTATTACCCTCGCTTTCGAGAGATCGGATCTTGTCTCGGAAGTTTGCGGCCTCCTCAAATTTCTCCTCGAGGATCGCTTTTTCAAGCCCTTGTTGGAGCGATACCAACTCACGGTCCTTGATCAGGGTCAAGGCAAGTCTTGAGGGGATCTTACCGGTGTGAATGAGCCCTCGATGCATGTTTTTAAGCATGCCTGACAATCCTTCGGAAAAGGCATCGTAGCATGCGCTGCATCCCAATCGACCGGTTTTCTTGAAATCAGTTTGAGAGAAACCGCAAACCGGACAGCGGATTCCGAGCGGATTTTTCTCAATCTCCTGGGCGGCACCCAGTCCAAGCAACAAATCAGCCAAGGCAAATCCCGTCGGATCATTCACTCCCTTCTCTTTGGAACATGCCTCGCAGAGATTTACCTTCTGCATCTTTCCCTCCACGATCTGGGTCAGAAAAACTGTGGCATCCTTGGATTTGCAGACATCGCAGAACATCAATGAGAAGGGTCTTGTATTAAAAGATCGGAGTGCCCTCCGACTGTGTCAACTCGCGGAAGCGGGCGATCAGGCGGCGGGTGACCGGACCGGGGCTACCATCCCCTATCGGACGCTTGTCGAGTTCCACCGCCGGGATAATTTCGGCGGCCGTTCCGGTCAGGAAACACTCGTCGGCCGTGTAGATGTCATAACGGGTCATCTGCGGTTCGGAAACCTCGATTCCAAATTCATCTGCTATTTGAATCGCCACAGCGCGAGTGACGCCGGCAAGCGCCCCGGAGGAAATGGGCGGGGTCGTGATGCAACCATCTCTGACAATGAAGATATTGTCCCCGGTACACTCGGCCACAAGCCCCTGCTCGTTCAGCATGAGTCCCTCGCCTGCTCCGGCGTGGGTGGCCTCGATTTTGGCCATGATATTGTTAAGATAGTTGAGTGACTTCACCATGGGGCTGAGCGCGCCATGGGCGATGCGTCGAGTGGCGCACGTCACAACCTTTAGGCCCTTCTCATAACTCTCTTCGGGATAAAGGGTAATCTTCGCCGCGATGATGATCACCGTCGGTTTGGGGCAATGCTCGGGACTGAGGCCAAGATTGCCCTTTCCCCTGGTCACGACAAGGCGCACATATCCGTCACGAAGATCATTCCTGCGAATGGTCGTTAGGAGAGCCTCTGTCATTGCGGTTCGATCAAGGGGAACGATCATGCAGATTGCGGCCGCAGACTTGTAGAGACGTTCGATATGCTCTTCTAGATGAAAGACCTTGCCGTTGTAAAAACGGATTCCCTCGAAGACCCCGTCCCCGTAGAGAAGGCCGTGATCAAAAACCGAGATCTTTGCCTCGGACTCCGGATAAAAAATGCCGTCGATATAAATCTGCATATCTTTCCTAGACTATGCTACGGATCATTTGGCCTGACAAGTTACTAGGACTAGGAATCAAACATTGCCTTGATCGCGTCGGCATGGCGTTCTGCAATGACATGCCGCTTGAGCTTGAAAGTCATGGTCAACTCATCTCCGACTTCAAAGGGATGTTCCAGGATCTCCATGGCCGACAACCTCTCGAAGGCCTTGAATCCGTTGGCTGCAGAAATGCGCTGACTGATTTCACGACGAAGCATTCGAGGCACCTCTTCCATGCATTTCAGCGCAGTGAGATCAGGGGCCGAAACACCAGCCACCTTGAACCCTGCAAGCGAAGGAACGACAAGAACGCCGAGATGCTTTTTATCCTGACCCACCAACATGCACTGATCAATGAGTTCGGATTCGAGAAGACGGGACTCGATCGGAAGGGGCTCCACGTTTTCACCACCCAGAAGCACGATGGTTTCCTTGCAGCGGCCGACGATTTTTAGACAGTCATTGAAAGTCACCACCCCCAAGTCACCCGTTGCCAACCAGCCGTCGCGAAGAACACGGGCCGTGCCCTCGGGATCCTTGTAATATCCTTTCATGATCTGTGGCCCTTTGGCATGAATCTCTCCGCGCAGTCCCCTCCCACCATCCTTTCTAGAGGGATCAGGGAAGAGAACGGTGCCAGAGAGCGGGTCGACAAGACGCAGTTCCGTCTCTGGAAAAAAAGGTCCCACCGTTCCAATGACAAGACGGTTCCAAGTTCTCACGGCAAGAACGGGGCAACTCTCCGTCAAGCCGTATCCCTCGAGAACGGGAATTCCGATATCATTGAAAAAATTGTCCACGTGGGGAGGCAGAGCTCCTCCTCCTGAGATCGTACCACGGAGTCGACCGCCCACCACTGATCGTAATTTTTTCAGAACCAATCGATCCAGAACCAACCAAGGAAAAAAACAGAGGATCCAACCGATACCATGGCGAATTGCCAAAAGGAACGATCCAATCCCCCCCCGACCAGTCAGGTCGATTTCTTGTCCCGAGAAAAAGGCATGTGCCCTGCGAACTTTATGAGCGGAAAATCGGGCGGCGCGGAAAAGCAGTCGGTTGATCTTGGGTAGGCCTTCCACACGCGTCATCATCCTTCGGTGAAGCCCTTCCCAAAGTCTAGGGGCTGAGACCATGATTGTAGGACGGACGGTCTGAAGGTCTTCTCCCAAATGACGGAGATTTGTATAACAAGTCTCCATGCCGCTTGCGATCGATATAATCTCAAAGACCCTCTCATAACTGTGCCAAATCGGCAGAATGGAAAGGGATCTGTCTCCGGGGCCCAAGGTGAAGGGTAGATTGTTGATCTGCGAAGCGATCGCGCCGTGCGTTAGTTGAACCCCTTTCGGTGTTCCGGTTGTTCCCGAGGTATAAATGATGGTGAAAAGATCTTCCGGTTTCACCGAATGAATCCGCCGCTCCGCCTCCTGGTTTCCCTGTTCCCTTAAATCCCTCCCCCGGATTTCCAGATCCTGCAGAAGGTGAACTTTAAAGAAGGCATGATTTTCTGAAAGATTATGCTCTCCGATGGAACCCGACGCCTCCATTAGGATGACATCCCTTAATTTGGGCAGCAGGTTCCTGACCGATAAGAGCTTGGCAAGAACCTCTTCGTTTTCCAAAAAGGCCACCTCCACATCGGAGTGATCGAGAATATAGGCTATCTCCGGGGGAGTGACATCGGAGGCTCGGGGCACGTCTGCGGCACCGCAAAACTGGATGGCGGCATCGGCCAGGATCCACTCGAAACGATTGTCAGCGAGGATTGCAAGGTGGTCCCTTGCCTCCACACCCAACTCCATGAGTGACGTTGCTAGGGCGAGTGATCTGTCGACCCACTCCCTGTAGGTTACGGATCGGAACAACCCCTCCCTCCCTCGGGAGGAAAAGGCGGGTAAATTTCCCCACCTCTGCCCCGCCTCCCTAAAAAGGGAGGCAAGGTTAGGTAGGATAATGCGACCGGTCACGCCAACGACCGTGACTGCCGCTTAATAGGATGAGGGCTCCGACTGGGGCGCGGGCGCCTCAATCGTTACCGGAGCCATCTCTGAAACGGCACTCATCGGGGCCGCATCGGCATAGGACGCTGCGGCATAAAGCCCTTCGGCGGCCTTGACGACTCCCGCGAGTTTTCCGATGCGGACATACAGGGTCTGTCGTGGATTTTTTGCCGTCCAGACATAGTTGTCATGCTCCAATCCAATGAGGATCTCGGTCACCTTCATGGGACGACCATAGCGATTCAGAACATTGACAACCGCCGGAGCCAAGGGGCCTGAGGGAGATGCAGGGCGCTTACGCCCAGCAAGCGGCGAAGGGGTTCGAGTGCCGTCAGCCGTCAGTTTTTTCCCGGAACCGGGAGGACGACCGCGGCGACGCGGCGTTTTTGCGGCCTCAAGCAGTTGATTGTTCATGATCACGGATGCAACGGGAAGTTCCAGCGTTGCTCCGAAGAGATCGTGTAACTTTTGCTGAAGTCGCTCAATTTTTGACGCGATCTTCATACCCTTTTTAAGGGTGTTGGAGTCTGGTATGGTCATTTTACGGGTTGTTATGTTGTTTGTTATGCTGTGCGGAAGGTAATGCGGGCCTTTGTTAAATCATATGGTGACATTTCCACAGTCACTTTGTCCCCGGGGACGATTCGGATAAAATGTTTTCTCATTTTACCTGAAATATGAGCCAACAGCACATGGCCGTTGGCAAGTTTCACCCGGAACATTGTACCGGGTAAGACTTCGACCACAACACCTTCCGTAGTAATTGCCTCTTCTTTTGCCATAAAGTTCGATTGTTTTACAAATATTTTATCATGTTGACAATTAAATTCTTCACACTCTCATCTGTTTTTTACTTTTTAATCTTCTATTGATTTTTGGTTGCCAAGTGAGGCGGAGTTTTGGGTGATCGACTTTTTTCAACTCAGCAGCTAAGTTTAGCCCTCGTGGAAAATCCAAAAAACATTGTCTATTTTGATTTGGAAACGCAAAAAACCGCCAATGATGTGGGAGGCTGGGATAAGAAAAGCGCCATGGGTGTCTCAGTTGGCGTAACCTACAGCACAGCGACTGCTGCTTATGAGATCTTTCCGGAAAACCGCATGTCGGATCTCATTCACCTTCTCTGCCATGCCGATCTGGTGGTCGGTTATAATATACGACGCTTCGATTATGAGGTGCTGATGGCCTATACCATTTTGGATCTTCCCCATCATCTTCCAACTCTCGACTTATTGGATGTCGTGGAGAAGGCAGCCGGTCATAAACTCCCTCTTGATTCTGTGGCACTTGCCACACTGGGAGTTGGAAAAACCGCTGAGGGACTGGATGCAATCAAATGGTGGCGCGAGGGCAAGATGATGGAAATTGCGGAATACTGCTGTTTTGACGTGAAGGTAACAAAACTTGTCCACGAACACGCCCAGAAACATGGTGAACTCCACTACATGGATCGTTTTTCAAGGAAACAGGTGCTCAAGGTTGATCTCAACCTTGTCTCATGATTCGCCCCCTCGACAGTTCAAGAAACAACTGGAGACTTCTCTGGCTGGATTTGGAGGAACCGCTCCCCAATCCCAACTCGACGGAAGCTGGTGGTGAAAAGGAGTATTATCTTCCCACCTGCCTCCTCGTGACAACATTCTCGGGAAAGCCGATCAGCCCCCCCGAAATCATCGAGGAGATCGACCAGGCCAAGGCCGAATTATTCCTGGGCCGCCTCTTTGAGGAACACGGCACTCCCGACCATCTAATGGTTGCGGAAAGCGAGGATTGGGACACTGAAGGGTGGAGAAGTTTTGCCATGGACTGTCGTCTCGAAATTGCTTTCGGCGCATTTCCCTCAGGAAACCCCTCGCAGCTGAAACAATTGACCCGAAAAATCATGCAAAATCTTCAAGGAGAGTTATTTTGCTCTCGTGAAGCAGTGGCTCGTGGCCTCGTCTCAACGGCAAGGCGACTACGCTCTCTCTCGAAAAAGGTAGCCCATTTACGCAAGGCCATCGAGCAGGATGCCGACTGCTCCTTGGCGCGCATCGAATTGGCCGACACCGATTATCAGGCTGGGCGATGGAAGGATTGCAGCACCGGATACCGAGAAATCATTTCTCGGGAAGAGCGCCGGTGGCAGTCGGAAAAACCAAAATGGTGGATTGATTCCGAGACACGTCCCTATCTGCGGGCACTTTATGGTCACGCAATGACAGAATGGCAGCAGGGACGATTCGATCGAACCTCTGATGACCTCCAAAGACTTTTATCCCTGAACCCTACCGACAATCAGGGAGTGAGATTCCTTCTGCCTCTTGTTTATCTTCTGGCTGAGGATGATACCAAGGCCCTGAAAGCTTTGACGGAATACGAGATTAACTATCCCGGGGACTACTCGGAGCCTGCGCTTCTTTTTGGAAAGGGGATCGCCTGTTGGAGGTCCGGGGAGGAAGAACTGGCGAGAGAGGCCTACAGCTCCGGGATGATGAAAAATCCCTATATTGCACCTCTGATCTTGGATCTTCCCTCACCGCCATCAGACATCTGGTATCCCAACGACCGTGCCGAGCCGGGTTATGCCCAGGATTTTATTCAGTCCTACGGCATCCTCTGGGAGAGAGATCCCGCAGCAGTCCGTTTTATGCGTGAGATTCATTCGGAGTTGATCCCAAAATTGGAAAATCTCATCGCTCTGCGCAAAAAAATGATCGAGTGGCAGGATCAGCGCTACGATCGGAACTTCAAAGTGCGTTGGAAGGAAATGACGGATTCGGATGAACTCATGACAGGTAGCTCCGAGCGTTAGAACGTAAACATGGTTTGCCTCCCGGGGAGTTTCATCAAGGAGAGCCTTTCAATACCGGAATCCAGGTATCTCTGCCGGTGGATTGAACGTTTCCGGAGACTCCTGCTTCCCTTTGGGTTGAGTGGGTGAAATTGGCTCGGGAGGAGCTTTCACCAGCGACTCATTGTCCACGTATCCTTTGCCCCCATCACTAGTCCGCACAACACTGTATCCGAATTCCCTTCTCATCACGCTGACTTCATCACCTTTGGAGAGAAAGAGATCCGGGCCGTTTCCCTGGGCCGGACCGTTTTGAAAAAGCGGGGTGTGATCCTCAGAAACCAGCATTCTTGGATATTCCCCCTCCTTGTAATCAATGGAACTGCATCCAGACAAAAAGAAGCAGCCAACCATGCATGAAAAAACCAACCGGAGGAAATATGTTGCCATAAAAGGATCTTTGATAATGAATTTTGAGTTGGCCACCAGGGGGAGAAAAACAAAGGGTTTTATGTAGTTGATGGAGAAATGAAGCCCATGATGCCCCCTTTTCCTAAACTCATACGACTTACCGATCACTCAGCTCATCATATACGGACTCAATCCGTCTCGCGAGCAAGTTGATTTCATAACGATCAAGAATCGTTCTGCGGGCATTCCCTCCAAGATTTCGTCTCAAGACAGGATTCGTGATGATCCTCTCCAAGGAAGAACAAAAACCCTTCAAATCCCTCGGTGGAACAATCAGTCCATCCCTCTCATCGGAGCAGACCTCGGCAATTCCATCCACCGCCGAGGCGACAACGGGAAGTCCCGAGGCCATGGCTTCCAGCAAAGCCATCGGGGTTCCCTCAAAATCAGAGGTCATCATCAATGCATCAAGTCCTCTATAGAGGTTTTTTCGATCGGCGACGTGACCAAGAAAACGGATGGATTCACCATGGCCCGAGAGTTCAACCATTTCAAGAAGGGCGCGTTCCTGCGGACCGGTTCCCGCAATCACGAAGAAAGTTTCCGGGTGGATACTCAGGATCCGAAAGGCGACATTCAGGAAGAGTTTGAAATTTTTCTGCTCCACAAGACGTCCCACACCACCGATCACGAAAGCCGAGTGAGGGATCCCCAAAGCTTCACGAGCTTCCTCACGCTGACCATGTGAAGCTGGAGAGAATGCCCGGGTATCGATCCCGTTCGGAATCATTCCCAGCTTGGAATCAGGGATATCCTCCCGTTCCAACAAATACCGATGCACGCTCTCCGAGACCGCAATGATCCGCGATGCCCCACGGTTTGCCAGTGCATCAGCCGTCAGCAGTATGGGATTCCTCTCCCTAGAGGCATCGTTGCACTGATCATGTGCAATAATTGCGCGATGCCCCATCGCTATTGCAAGGGGCTTGGCGCACAGGTTCGCGCCGAAAAGATGAAAATGAAGGATGTCGTAACGCTCCCTCCAGAGTAGATTCCAAAAATTGAGCAGATAGAAAGGAGGCCATTTTTTCGGCGAAAGGGAATGGATTTTGATTCCCGCAGCCTCAAAACTTGCGGCATAGACACCCCTGCCGTGCATCGAGGCCACCTCGGGCTCATATCGGGAACGATCCAGATGGGTCACCAAATCGAGCAGGAAAGTCTGCGCCCCTCCGAGGTCGAGACTGTCAATGACATGAAGAACCTTTTTGGGATCGCTCATGCTGCAAACCTCCGCAGCAGTTCCCCGGGCGCCAATTGTATGAGAGTCGGCCTTCCCTTCGGGGTCACATACGGAAGTTCCGAAGCCAGGAGTTGCCGAAGGAGCATCATCGCACCTTCCGGTCCATCCGGCAATGAGGCACCGGCCGCAGCGATCCGACTGACAGTCGCCGCAAGGACCTCGCGACCTCGGCGGTCTAGCGTAGGAGCCTCGCCAATGTTGCGTAATTCATCCACCAGACACACCACGATTTCCATGATGGGAAGAGTTGCCGCATCCGCAGGGATCGCATCCACCTTCAGGCTTCCAACCCCGTGTTTTCCTACTCCGAATGACTCCGCGAAAAGCCCCGCAGCATTGAGCAGATCTCGATGCGCTTCAATCCATGCAAGATCAGCCGAGGATACTTCCAGGAGCTCCGGCATCAGCAGGTGCTGGCTTTCCAAAGAGCCTTGGCTCAGACGAGAAAGAAAACGTTCATAAAGCAATCGCTCCCTGGCCGCTCGGATCTCGAGCAAGAGCAGGCTCTCCTTCTCCTCAAAGAGCAGGTAGCGACCGCCGAGCATGCCAATATAGCGCGCTGAAAGAGAGGATTGGTGCAGGGCGCATCCCGAGGAATTCGGATCGTCGGAGACGGGTGTTTCCTGAATACGGGATGATCCCGACATCTGTTCTGAAAGTTCGCACTGTATGGAGTGATCGGACGGCATCCAAGTCGGGTGAACCCCCGATTTTCCGGAGTAAATCGGCGGGAAGAGAGGATCAGTCCCTACTCCCGGGGAAAACTCATGATCGGTCAAAGGCTTGAGCGACTTCCAAGCGGAACGCGCCGCTTGAAGGGCCACCGTTCGGATCAACCCGGGGTCGCGAAAACGAACCTCTCTCTTTGCGGGGTGAACATTGCAATCGACCGCAGAGGGGTCCATCTCAAAAAAAAGGACTGCCGGAGGGTGAAGTCCCTTGGCCAACGTCCCTTCACAGGCCTCGCGAAGTGGTTGTGAAAGGAGGGGGCTTCTGATCATGCGCCCGTTGACAAAAAGCAACTGGTGGGAGCGGTCACTCCTGCCTTCACCCGGACGGGCCATCCACCCATAAACACGCACTCCCTGGGTTTCCTGTGGGGTCAATACAACAAGTCTTTTGAGAAACTTCTCTCCATAAAGATCCCGAAGACGGACCGCCAGATCCTCAGTTGCAGCAAGTCGAAAAATTTCCTCCTGATCGCGGCGACAGATGAAACTGATCTCCGGATGCGCAACTGCCAGCGTCTCGATCTGTTGGAGGAGATGAGCCGTCTCCGTTTGCTCACCCCTGAGAAATTTTCTCCGTGCCGGAACATTGAAGAAAAGGTCGGCGACTTCAATCCTTGTGCCGGCAGCATCTCCGGAGTCCTCCACCTCATGAATTTTACCTCCAGAAACCGATATCAAGGTTCCGCAAGCGTCTTCCCGGCGTCTCGTTGAGAGACGAAAACGGGAAACGCTGGCTATGCTGGGCAGCGCCTCTCCTCGGAATCCAAGCGTGGTGATGGCGACCAGATCAGCGCTCTCCCTGATTTTACTGGTGGCATGCCTCTCCAGGCAAAGAAGCGCATCCGCCCGGTCCATACCCGAACCGTCGTCGGTGACGCGAATCAAGCGTGTGCCTCCCTTCTGAAATTCGACCACAATTCGCTTTGCTCCGGCATCAATGGAATTCTCCACCAACTCCTTGACGACTGAGGCGGGACGCTCGACGACCTCGCCTGCGGCCACTTGGCTAGCAAGGATATCGGGGAGAACGTTTATGCGGCCCATGAGGATGGAGAATGAGGGATGAACGATGAATTATGAAGGAATAATCGTTCAAATACCATGCATTCACCCCGACTCCCCCTAGAGCACGATTTGACTTAACTGGAGGGCTTCTTTATTTATACGGGCATGATCCATATCACCGAGCAGGCGGCGACTCATCTTAGAGGACTAGCCGCAGAGAACGGAACGCGGGGACTACGTCTTGCTGTTGAAAAAGGTGGATGTGCGGGCTTGCAGTATGCCATGAGCCTCGAGGGTGCTCGTGAGGGTGACGCAATCACCGAGCGTGACGGTGCTCTCGTAGCCATTGATCCCGAAAGCACCGCACGACTCGACGGGTGCACGATCGACTATGTCGACGGGTTGACCGGAACGGGGTTTCGCATTCTCAACCCGCATGCTTCAAGAAGCTGTGGTTGCGGCACTTCTTTTGAACCACTTCCGGAGACAAAATCAGCATCAACGGGTCAGGTTCATCCCTGAATCGAAGTCCTGAAATCGTTGGGCTAAACTCTCTTTTTTGATCATCTCTCGTTCCTAAACTCATGTCAGGAAAACGATATTACGGATTCAACGGCTATTCCGGACAACGTCGTAATTCCTATGCTTCCGATGGTCTTTTTGGATGGACCATCTTCATCTTTCTGCTGATTGGCCTTGTCTTTCTATGCTGGATGGGAAGCTACTACATCTTTGCTCACCCCGAATCTGTCGGAAATTACAATCTGCTTAAACGCCTCCATAAAATCGATCCTCCTCAACGTTTTGAACTCACGGAAGCGCCTCGTGGAGAGTTTCTAAAACCGGGGCAACTTCTGCAGCGCTTCGGTGCCATGCCTGCATCCGAGCTTCATCGGACGAATGAGAATCTTCTCCGTGCCTTTATCCTGAACTATCATCAGATACGAACCCTTGTCCCCTACGCTGTCGGAACCTATAGAGTCATTGGAACAGCCTCCCTTTCAGATGATGATTTCTGTGGTTCTGGCCTTGTCGCCCTGCTTCAGGCAGTGGAGCAACCTGAAGTCCTGCTTGAGCAACTTTTCACTGCGGATACAAAAAACATGCCGTATCTTCAGTTGGCTTTGGGCAAAGGAATGGAAATCAAGTTGGAAAAACCGCTTGATCTATCCGCCGTCATTCATATCGACCGACTTCCGGACAATCGAATAAAACTCACAACAATGCCCCTCTTGTATGGTCGTTACGGAGCAGGTAAAGGAACCGTGAGCTTCTCCCTAACCCCTCCCGATTTCCTGAATCTCAAGGCAGGAGTGCCGGTATTAACGCCCCTGAAAATCGAGAAACTCGCCAATGGAACCCTTGCGAATGCAACGGAAAGTAAAAAACTTAATCACATCACCCGACTTCCCGAGGAGGGACAAAATCCCGCATTGGAACCAAACTCTCCCAGAACCAGTGGTTCGAAACGCCCCCTGAAATTTGGAGCGAAACCAGACAAAAAGGATCCACCTGTTGCCCGCGCCGTTGCTGTCGATATCCAAGCAGTACTCCCGGCAATCGCCGTGGGCACCCCTCTCCCATCCGATCCAGCCAACTTTAAAAAACCGGTTGATTCAACCACTCCTGAAGGCCAGGAAATTCCATCCGATATTCCCAGGGCAATCCCAGTCGGAACACCGTTGACTCTGCCTCCGCTACCGGCTTCATCTCCGGTCAACACACCCTTGCCAACGCCCTCCCCGACTCCCCTTCCCACTCCCACTCCAGTCACAAATGCCATTTTAAATCCAACGCCCACAACTTCTCTTAAAACCACCAATCTAACATTGACAAACACACTGCTACCGGCCGGAGGAACGAATCTGTCGGTATTGGCTGCAACAAATCAGGTAATACCCGCCGCCACGGAAATATGGCCAGTTTACACGCCCGGGCAAATGCCTCGCGGTCGCTTGGTCGAGGCCTCGGAGGCCAATGATCTCGTGGTTCAGGGAATCACCGGCGAACGCCACTATCTTAACGGACGCTTTACAGTGACGGCTTCTGGAAATAACAGGGCCGTCCTACGCCCTCAGGGAGGGCTTGCAGGATTGACAGGCGGAGCGGGTTCCAAGGTTCGAGTTATCGTGGATTTCCCGCAAGGATCAGTCCTACCATTCCAAGGAAATGTGATTTCACGAGATAGTCGCCGTCCCTTTCTGATTACCACCATAAAACGCGGGGATGATGGCCTTATCAATATCTATGCACGTGAAATCACTCGCGGGCAATAAGCTGGGAAAAAACCGAGCAGGAAAAGCATTCAAGGTTTTTCGGTAGAATTTTGATTCATGGAATCTGCAACAGCAGGACTTCGACAGCAGATTGTTCAGGAAATCACCTCTTCAGGAGGCAGCATCTCCTTCAGACGGTTCATGGAACTCGCACTCTATGATCCGACACATGGCTACTATGCCTCAGGAAAAGCCGTCCTTGGAAAAAATGGCGACTTCTTCACCAGTGTTAGCGTCGGTGCAATCTATGGACGTATTCTGGCCTCCGTCTGTCGCGAAGTCTGGGAGATACTCGGACAACCCGAAGAATTCATTATTGTCGAACAGGGGGCAAACGACGGCGCAATGGCCCATGACATTCTAGGATTCATCGGAGCTTTTGAGGATTCCTTTGCACGTTCAATCAGCTATCTTATCGTAGAGCCTTTTGAGGTGAATGCATCCAGACAAAGGAAAAAACTTTGTGATCATCGCAATGTTTCATGGCTCTCATCAGTCGCTGATTTGCCGCCATTCATCGGTATCCACCTCTCGAATGAACTCCTCGACGCCTTTCCCGTGCACTCCTTGAGGTGGGACGGAGAAAACTGGGAAGAGGAGTGTGTTGGACAGGTCGATAATGAGTTGACTTGGATCGTTCACCCCATTGCATGCGAGGCCCTTGCCTCCTTGGCAAAGGAACTTCCCTCGGATCTCCCGGCGGGATTTCGAGTAGAGGTGAACCCGGGACTGAACCCATGGTTGAACGTTATGTTCGAAAAACTACGCCTCGGCCTAGTTCTCACGGTAGATTACGGACAGGCGGGAGTGGATCGATATGCGCCTCACCGCGCTGACGGAACACTTCTTGCCTATAAAGGTCACAGACGCTTTACCGATCTTTTTAAGGCTCCGGGTGACCATGATATCACCGCTCAGGTTGATTTCACAGCACTGGCCCGATCGGCACGGGAAATTGGTTTTGAGATTCTGGGCTACAATGACCAGCATCATTTTCTAGTCGGAGCGGCCGAGTCCTGGCTTCGCTCTCTGGGAGACTTCTCAGATCGAAGCGATGCGGCACAAAAGGAGCTCCGAGCGCTTCAGTCACTCCTCAATCCCGGATCCATGGGGATCCAGTTCAAGGCCATCGGACTTGGTAAAAAACTCCCGACAGGGAAACCCCTCTCCTGCTTTAAGTATCAGCGCCCTGGGATAGATGCATTGAATTACTAGGCGGTAAGATCCAAAAAACAGACTCTCTCTGCTCCAGTTAAAAATTTATTATGCTCTGAAAAGTTTTGAGAAAAATCCCCTCTCCCTCTTTGAGTCCACTTCCTGAAGGACTTGGGTATTCTGAACAAAGTTTAGATCTTTCCAGGGATTCTCGACTCCCTCGGCAGTAAGGTGCAAAATCTTTTCCGCTTCCTTGAATCCCATCTTCACACCCTGAACCAGGCGGTCGTGAGATAAATGCTCGTCTTTTCCGACACCCTCACCGGACCACAGCATTTTTGATAACCTGAGGATAACATCCTTGATCATCCAAGCTACTTTAACGTCACTATACCATTTATCATTGGCTACTGATTCATAATACCCGAAGGCTTCTGAAAATTTATGAGAGCAATAATAGAGGTCTCCGATGGATTTCCGAATGTCAAAAATTCGTTCTGCATCCCAAGGCAAGCGGGCTCTGACTTTTTCAGGGCATACTTCAAGAGATTTAATATAAGAATTTAGGGCAATCTCCTCAGATTTTTCTTTTCCGCACAATCCAAATTCGTGGATATATCCATGGACAAAAAAAGCTCTCGCAACATGCCTTATGGAGGAGCTGTGCGCCGCAGGATCAAGAGACATGATGGTTTCAAAAAGTGAAACAGACTCCTCCATGTCATAGCGGCAATATTCCGGACTCCCAATAAAGAGAGGAGGCCCATTGAACTCATTCAGAGCGCTCCAATCAGCATTCCTCTCTTTTCTTAAGCAGTGATTCTCGGGAATCATGAGGCGCCAGGCTATTTCATACATCGCCTCAGCACTACCTTGGGAAGCCTGAACCCGGTATTTTTTAATCTTTTCTCCCTCAGCATTGAGAATGAGATGCCTTTTGATTTCTTCCTGAGTCATGAATCAAAATTCTGTAGCAAGTTGTTTCAAAAAAGAAAGGATGCTTAATTTCTGAGTGAATCAAAAGAACGCCCCAAAACTGAATCAAAACCGTCTCAAAGATTCAGTTTGCGATCCAAGAGAGTACCAAGGTGTGTTTGAAGATGTTCATTCTCAAGCCGCTCCAAGACGGTTCCGAAAAACCCTCTCACGATAAGCTGAGCAGCCTGCTTGGCAGGAATGCCGCGGGCCATCATGTAGAAAAGTTCGTCTTCATTCACCTCACCCGAGGTCGCACCATGGGTGCAGCGGACGTTATCGGCCAAGATCTCAAGGCCGGGCATCGAGTTGGCCTCGGCCTCGTCACTAAGCATAAGGTTACGGACCTTCTGGTAGGCGTCGGTCTCGTGGGCGGCCTCCTCGACCTTGATCAGGCCTGCAAAGATCGTCCTAGAGGAATCAGCCAGGGAGTTGTGGTAAAGGAGATCGCTCGTGGCACGTGGTGCAAAATGATCCTGAAAAGTACGCTGATCAATCTCACGCGTTCCTGAGGCCGGGTTGACCGAAAGCATCACACTGCGCGACCCCTCACCAAGGAGATGACTGTCGCTTTCCCCGCGGACATAGGACCCACCGAAATTCATCTGGAGGGCCGTCGAGGTGGCATCCTTCTCCACCTCGGTGGTGTTGAGGTGGAAGGCAGTCACCTTGTCGCTCCAATTCTGAACGCCGACGTAGGTGAGGCGTGAGTTTCCCCCCAGCATAAGGTCGTTCACGGCGATTGCGAGAGAGCGCTCGTTATGAGCGGAGACAAACCGGTCGATGACCGTGGCTGAAGCCCCCTCTTCAAGAACGATCAAGGTATGGGGAAAGATCGAGGCCTGCTCACCCTCGACCCAGTACCAGATCTCAATGGGATGCTCGATCACGACGTTCTTCGGCACATGGAGGAAGGCTCCGGTGGAAAGGCGTGCCCGGTGGAGGGCGGAAAATTTCTTGGAACCAAGGCGGACCTCTGAACTCATGAAGCTCTTGCGAAAGAGATCCTCATACTCACACGCGGCCTGATCCAAAGGGATCAGGAGAACATTATTAGGGAGACCCTGAGCATCACGATGGATCATCTCATCATTGGCAAAAATCATCTTGGCGCAGGTCTTACTCAGCCCCTCGGAGCGTCTAATGAGGGCAGCGGGGTCCTGAACGGGACCAGCTAGCTGAAAATCGGAAAGATCAATCGCTTTGAGATTCGCAAAACGCCACGGCTCATCGTTGCGCTTGGGTTGGCGGAGAGTCGTAAAAGTCTCCCAAGCCTTTTGCTGATCTTGCTGGAACCACTGGGGCCATCGGGATGAGGGTGATGAATCAGGTCGTGGGGCTAGACCCGTGACCCCGGTGGATCCGACCGGTGGGATCTCCTCGATGCTGACTTCCGAAGTGGCGCTGAGACTCATGAAAAATAGCTTGGTAAAGAGGCTGACGGGCCTAACCGACGGACCCCTCCATCTCAAGGTCGATGAGACGCTTCAGCTCGACGGAATATTCCATCGGAAATTGCTGGACGAGATCGTTCACGAAGCCATTGACCGCAAGGCTCATGGCCGCCGCCTCACTGAGTCCGCGCTGCTGCATGTAGAAGATCTGCTCCGAGTTGATCTGGCTCACGCTTGCCTCGTGCTGGACAGCATTTCCCTGGCCGCGGACGCTGATTGCGGGATAGGTGTCAGTGCGGCTATGCGTGTTGATGAGGAGAGCGTCGCACTCGGTGTTATTCTTGCAGCCCTTGAGATGCTTCGGCACGTGGACCATGCCGCGGTAGGTGGAGCGACCGCTCCCAAGGCTGATCGACTTGGAGATAATGTTGCTGGTCGTGTTGTCGGCGGCGTGGATCATCTTGGCGCCAGTGTCCTGATGTTGCCCATTACCGGCAAGGGCGATCGAGACCACCTCGCCACGGGCCCCCTTCTCCTTCATCACAACCCCCGGATACTTCATCGTGAGGCGGGAGCCGATGTTGCAGTCGATCCACTTCACCTCGGCATTCTCGTGGGCGATGCCGCGCTTGGTGACCAGGTTGAAGACATTGGAGCTCCAGTTCTGAACGGTGATATACTGGATCTTGGCCCCTTTCATGGCGACAAGCTCCACCACGGCACTGTGCAGGGTTGCGGTCTCGAACTTGGGAGCCGTGCAGCCCTCCATGTAGGTAAGCTCTGCCCCCTCGTCGGCGATGATCAGCGTGCGCTCGAACTGCCCGAAGTTCTGGGCATTGATCCGGAAGTAGGCCTGGAGAGGGTGGCTGACCTTCACGCCCGGAGGAACGTAAATGAAGCTTCCTCCACTGAAGACGGCGCTGTTGAGTGCCGAGAACTTGTTGTCACCGCTTGGGATGACCTTCCCGAACCATTTCCTGAAGATTTCCGGGTGTTCCTTGAGCCCCTCGGCACTCCCGACAAAGATGACCCCCTGTTCGCCGACGGCGGCCTTGATATTGGAGTAGGCGGCCTCGCTGTCGAACTGAGCCTCGACGCCCGCAAGGAACTTCCTCTCCTGCTCCGGGATACCGAGACGCTCAAAGGTCCGCTTCACATCCTCCGGGACATCATCCCAACTCCGCTTCGGAATCTGGCCTTGGGAGAGGTAGTAGCGGATGTTTTCGAAGACGATGTTCTCCAAGTCCTTCGTAGCCCAGTGAGTCGGCATCGGCTTCTCAAGAAACTTCCGGTAGCCCTCCTTTCGGAATGCCCTCACCCAATCGGGATCTCCCTTGACGTCACAGATGTAGTCAATGGTCGCCTCGGAGAGGCCGACCCCGGCGTCAAAGGCGTAATCGACGTCGTAGCGGAAATCGCCGACGGAACGGTCGATGTCGATGTCTGGCTTGGTCTCGGTACTCATGGGAAAGGTTGGTTGGGCTGAAGTCTTTTTGACTTTTAGGTTCTGATTCTTGTTTCCGTTAGCTGTTGGTTAATAGTCTAATATTCTAAAGTGCCGATTGAGCGTCGGCATATTCCTTCTCGACCCAGTCGTATCCTTGGGCTTCGAGCTTGAGCGCGAGTTCCTTGTCTCCACTGTGGATAATGCGCCCGTCGGACATGACGTGAACCTTGTCGGGAACGATGTAATCGAGCAGGCGCTGGTAGTGGGTGATCACCAGCATCCCGATGTTCGGACCACGTAGGGCGTTGACTCCTGCCGAGACGATCTTGAGCGCATCGATGTCGAGCCCACTGTCGGTCTCGTCCAGGACTGCGTAGGAGGGCTCCAGCATCGCCATCTGAAGGATCTCACAGCGCTTCTTCTCACCGCCGGAGAAGCCCTCATTGACTGAGCGGGATGTGAAATTACGTGGCACGCTGAGGGCATCCATCTTCGCGTAGAGCTTGGCGTAGTATTCGGTGGCCTCGAGTTCCTCACCCTGGGGAAGGCGGGCCTGGAGAGCGGCGCGGATGAAATTGGCGATCGTGACGCCGGGGATCTCCATGGGATACTGGAATGCTAGGAAGAGTCCGAGACGGGCACGGACATCAGGTTCCATGCCCAGGATGCTCTCCCCGTCAAGGAGGACATCACCGGAGGTCACTGTGTAGTCAGGATGGCCGGCCATGATCTTTGCAAGGGTGCTCTTGCCGGCCCCATTCTTGCCCATGATGGCATGAACCTCGCCCTTCGGAATCTCAAGGCTCAGTCCCTTGAGGATCGGTTTTTCACCGATGGAGGCATGGAGGTCGCGGATGGAGAGTGTCGACGTGGCAGGAGCGGACATGGTTGTTATTTTTTGAGGTTTTGAAGCTGTTTGGTGTGTTGATGAGCGTTTTTTGAATGTTTCAGCGAGGATGTTTTCACATTCGTCGCGCACTCAGCACAAAGCCCTCGGAGGCTGACATCATGCTGGGTAACCAGAAATCCCGATGGAAGAGTCCATCCCTGCTCTCGCGAGTCTGAAAATTCAATGTCCGAGATATGCCCGCACTCGGTGCAGTGGAAGTGCCCGTGCTCCTGAAGGTTGGCACAGTAGCGTGTCGGTTCGCGGTCGACATGGACCGCCTTGACCAAGCCGTTAACGACCATCGTCTCTAGACAATTATAAACGGTGGCGAGCGAGATCGAAGGCATACGCTTCTGGGCGCGGAGGAAGACCTCCGTAGCCGTTGGGTGATCGCGCTTGTTCATCAGCACCTCATAGACCTGACGCCTTTGGGGAGTAAGCCTCAGGCCCTCTCTCCCCATCGCGCTCTCGTAGGCAGGTATGGAGGGGTTTTTCTTCATGTGATGGCCGATAAATCTACCATCACCCTCACCCCCTTCAAGCTCAATCAAGAATTATTCTAAATAAGAACTGCTCCCTCCAACACTAAAATCCGTTCAGACACCCGAGAGAACATTCTTCAAGATCATCAGGGCCTCATCCGCCTCGGCTTTGGTAATATTGAGCGGAGGGAGCAACCGGATCGTCCTCTCACCGGAGGGGATGACCAACAGGCCTGTTTTCATCAGTTCCTTGGTAATGCGGATTGCAGGAGGTCCAACCTCACCACCGGTATCGAGGTCGTTCAACTCGATGCCGACCATGAGTCCCACACCACGGAGTGATCGGATGGCAGGCAGATTCATTGCCTCCAACTTCATCAGGAGGTAGGCACCAAGGTTCCGGGCGTTTTCCAGCAAACCCTCCTCGCCAATTGCCCTGAGAACCGTGAGGCCAGCGGTGGAGGCCAGCGGATTACCACCATAGGTCGTTCCATGAGTGCCTGGGCCTAGAAGATCAGAAAGAGGCCCCCGATCGCTGCCATTGGCATCGGGTCCTGAATTCCGTGATCCAGCCCACAACGCACCAAGTGGAAATCCATTGGCAATCCCCTTGGCCCAACTGACCGCATCGGGCTCCACCCCAGAAGAGGCGATCGTCCTCCAGGCACACCAGTCACCTGTCCGACCGAACCCGCACTGAACCTCGTCGAACATGAGGAGCAGGTCGTGCTTGTCACAGAGAGCCCTGACACCCTTGAGAAATTCCGGTGTTGAGGGATTGATGCCACCTTCCCCCTGAACCGGCTCCAGCAGGATGGTCACGGTCTTCGGGGTGATGGCCGCTTCCACAGCCGAAAGGTCATTGAAGGGAACATGGACGAACCCCTCCACAAGTGGAGCGAATCCGGTCTTCACCTTCTCCTGTCCGGTGGCGCTTATACCGCCGAGAGTCCGACCATGAAAGGAATTGGTGAACGTGATGATTTCGTAACGTCCTGAGGGTGACCCAAATTTCCGGGCCAGCTTATAGAGACCCTCATTCGCCTCGGCGCCGCTGTTGCAGAAGAAGGCCTTCCCGCCAAGACCGACCAAATCGACGATCATCTTTGCCAGTTCAGCCTGTGGCCGTGTGAGGTAAAGGTTGGAGGTGTGGACCAACTTGGCCGCCTGTTCCGAGATCGCCTTCGCAAGCTTCGGATGACTATGCCCCAAGGAACAGACAGCAATGCCGGCACCGAAATCGAGGTATTCCTTACCGGCCTCATCCCAGACACGGGTCCCCTCGCCGCGCTCAAGGGAAAGGTCAAACCGGCCATAGGTCGGCATGACATACTCGCGGTAGAGATCGGTGGTGGAAGGAGTAGTCATCGAAAGATTCAGATTTAATCAGGAACTCAAGAAATCAAGAAATCAGTTTTCTGAATTCCTCCTCGTTTACTACTTTAACCCCGAGTTTTTCAGCTTTCTCGAGTTTGCTGCCAGCCTCTTCTCCGGCTAGAAGGTAGGTGGTCTTGGCGCTAACCGATCCCGAAACCTTTCCCCCCAAGGATCGGATGATCTCGGCTGCCTTTTCGCGCGGGATTGTCAGAGTCCCCGTGAGCACCCACGTCGTTCCGTTGAGAGGGCCGCAGACAGTGGGGGCAGATCCCTTCGGATCGCGTTCCCCGAAATTCAGTCCCGAGTCACGCAACTTTTCCAGAAGTTTACCGATCTGAGAATCGTGGAACCATCCGCAGATCGCCACCGCCATGATCTCGCCGATCTCTTCGACGGCGCAGAGTTCTTCGATGGTAGCGGCAGCGAGTCGGTCGATCGTTCCGAACGATGATGCCAGCGTCCGTGCCGCCGTCACCCCGACGTGAGGAATGCCAAGCCCAGCAAGCAGACGCCAGAGCGGTTGTTCCCTGCTGGCTGCGATAGCTTCCAGGAGATTGTTCACACTCTTCTCACCCATCCGCTCGAGAGGTAGAAGTTTTTCCTTATTAAGTTCGTAGAGGTCAGCGATGTCACGCACCAGACTGGCATCGCTCAACTGAGCGACAACGGCCTCCCCCAGTCCGGCGATATCCATAGCCTGACGGCTTGCAAAATACTCGATCCTGCGTCGGATCTGGGCGGCACATCCCGGATTTGTGCACCTCACTGCCACTTCTCCCTCCGAACGAATCACCGGAGCTGCGCAGGCCGGGCAGAACTCGGGCATCCGGAAGACTCTCTCCGTGCCATCACGCTCCGCCACCAGCACGGTCGCCACGGCGGGGATCACGTCTCCTGCCTTCTCCACCATGACCCAGTCGCCGATACGGAGGTCCTTGCGGATGATTTCCTCCTCATTATGAAGAGTTGCGCGGGAGACGGTACTGCCCGCCACGAGCACGGGATCGAGCTCCGCCACGGGGGTCAGGACACCGCTCCTGCCGACCTGAACGGTGATATCAAGGAGGCGTGTCCTAGCCTGCTCCGGCTCATACTTGTAGGCGATCGCCCATCGGGGCGCCTTGCTTGTCGATCCGAGGAGCGAGTGCTGCCCGATCCGATCAACTTTGATCACGGCACCGTCGGTCTCAAAGGTGAAATTGCGGCGGATTTTTCCGATTTCACGGATGGCAGCCATCACGCCGGCGGCATCGCTTGCGAGCCAGTGCCTCGGATTAACCGGAAGGCCCCACGCTTTTAAGCAGTCGAAAAATTGCTCCATTGTTTCTGGAAGGGAAACGCCCTCACTAGGCTCAAAACCCCCGTATCCGTAGAAAACGGCAGCCAGCTTCCGCTCGGCCACAATATTCGGGTCAAGTTGCTTGAGCGTTCCAGCAGCCGCATTCCGTGGGTTGGCAAAGACGGGCAATCCCTGCTCGTCGCGCTCAGCATTGATCAGGGCAAAGGTCTCCTTCGGTAGGTAGATCTCCCCACGCACCTCCAGGAGCGCGGGAGCATGACCGTGCAGGCGTGACGGGATTTCCCTGATTGTACGGATATTGCGCGTCACCTCATCCCCAAGTGTCCCATCTCCCCTGGTGGCTGCACGGATAAGACGCCCCTTCTCGTAGAGGAGTGCGATCGCAACGCCATCCACCTTCGGCTCGATCGTCATCGGGATCTTCTCTCCCGGCAGCAGTCGCTGGAGGCGCTCCACGAAATTTCCGATTTCCTCCCCGGAGTAAGTGTTGTCGAGGCTCTGCATCGGCAAAAGATGCTGCACCTGGGCAAAAGATCCCTGAGGCCTCCCTCCTACCTTCTGGGTCGGCGAGTCGGAGCTCAGCAACTCGGGATGGGCCCGCTCCAGATCGACTAATTCCCTGTAGAGTGAATCATACTCCCTGTCAGTAATCTCGGGCTTCGCCTGCTCGTAATAGAGGCGGTCGTGGTGACTGATCTGACGGTGCAGTTCTTGAAGCCTCTCCTCCGGGAAGGGAGTTGAGGCATCGGGACGGGAAAAAAGATCATCAGTGGTCATTTGGTCATGGCAAACTGATCACTTTTTTACTCCTCCTGCACAACTTTGAGCATCAAAAAGACTTCCCGTGTGAAAAAAACCCGTAACTCAGTCGGCAGAATTGGCACGGCCTATGCTTTACAAATCTTGGTTTGTGGTTGCAGCCCGGTCGCAAAAACTTACGGGATTCTCTGGGGGGGGAAACTCGGTAGAAACGGCCGGGCTGCTCTTTTTTTGGCTTCTCTTTACTGGAACACTATAGTGATAGCTTTCCAGTTCTCTTTTCATGAGTGATCTCTTCACCACAATTCCCGGAAACATCCTTCAACGACTGGGGCACGACAAAACGGCACGACGCCTCCATCTTCAGGAAAAACTCAGAAATAGAAAGATGTCTCAGGGTCTGGGCATCTTTGCTTTAGAGCGTTTTTTTTCGGTGAATGCCTGCGTCTCTGCCCTCATTTCACTCTCCGGCCTGAAGGAAAAAGGGGTTCGTAACATCCTGGATCTGCGCGTGGAGGAGCATGAGGTGATGCTTGATGGACTCCCCCCCGCCTTTGAGGGGTTTCGGTTGATGCAGTTGACCGATCTGCATTGTGATCTCGAGGAACGAGTCATGGAAAGGATCCGCGAACGGATATCAACCGTGTGCCATGACGCCGTTGTGCTGACCGGTGATTACCACAACAAGGTCTCGAAGCCCTTCGAACAATCCCTTGGGGAAATGCTGAAGTTGATTCCCCACCTGCATCCGATCCGTTTTGCGGTCCTGGGGAACCATGATTTTCTGGAGAAAGTCACCATCCTTGAGGAGGCCGGGCTTCCCTTCCTGCTCAACGAATCAATCGCCATTGAGAAGGATGATTCGCGCCTCTGGATCTGCGGGATCGATGATCCGCATTTTTTCGTGACCCACGATCTGGCCAAGGCCAAGGAGGGTATCCCAAGCAATGAGATCAGTATTTTACTCTCCCATTCGCCGGAGACCTACCGCGAGGCGGCCCGACTCGGTTTTCACCTTCATTTGAGCGGTCACACTCACGGCGGTCAGATCTGCGCACCGGGGGGCTTCCCGATTTACCGCAATGCTCCTGGGTGCCGACGGGAACACCTCTCCGGTTCATGGAGTGAGGGGACCATGATCGGCTATACGTCGCGAGGAACAGGGACTGCCGGTGTGGCGGCCCGATTCCACTGCCCCCCCGAGATCACCATCCACACGCTCCGATCCAAGGCATCAGACCGCCCTTGAGTCATCGCCGCTAGGGCATCACGGGAATCTTCTCGCCAACGATGAGATCATCCCAATTCTGGCGCTCCCGGACAATCGTGGAGGTCTCTCCCTCCACGAGGATTTCGGGGAGCAGAGGGCGGGCGTTATAGGTGGATGCCATGACGAACCCATAAGCCCCCGCACTCATCAGGGCGACTCTGTCACCCGGAGCCAGCACCGGCATGTCGCGGTCCTGGGCGAAGAAATCCCCGCTCTCGCAGACCGGACCCACGATATCGACTTTTTCGGTTTGATTCGATGTCGACTGCTTCAACGGCTCGATCTCATGGTATCCCTCATAGAGGGCGGGACGGATCAGATCGTTCATCCCCGCGTCTACGATCACGAAGTTCTTTGTAGGAGTCGACTTGCGGTAAAGAACACTCGTGAGAAGCACTCCGGCATTGCCAACAATGAACCGGCCAGGTTCGAAAAGGATCCTTAGACCGAGCCCTCGTAGCGGCTCGATCACCTCGGCTGCGTAGGCCTCTGGAGCAAGGCGTTCTGCCTCGATGTCCACCCCGTCCTCGCCACTCCCCTTCCACCACGCGGAGTCACCGCTGGAGAGGGCTCCCCGGTAGACAATCCCAACGCCGCCCCCGATGCTGAAAAACTCCAATCCATGCCTTTCTTTAAGTTCCAATACTAGTGGGGTGAGTTTATGGACGGCCTCGGCGAAGGGTGGTGCCTTCAGGATCTGTGATCCGATATGGGTCTGCAATCCTCGGATCCTGAGATTGGGAAGTGAAGCCGCCCGGTCATAGACCGAGACGGCCCGGTCCAACCCGATCCCGAACTTGTTTTTACTCTTGCCCGTGGAGATATATTTGTGGGTCGGTGCATCGACGTCGGGATTTACCCGGACCGCAATCGGGGCGATCATCCCCGCCTTGGCGGCCACGGCATTGATCATCTCCAACTCCTCCTCGGACTCGACATTGAAACTATAGATTCCCTGGCGCAGGGCGTAGTCGATCTCAGCAACTGTCTTTCCGACGCCTGCAAAGGTGCACCGGTCGGCACTGCCTCCGGCCTTCAGCACCTTGAAGAGTTCGCCCCCTGAGACGATATCAAAGCCAGCCCCTTCCTTCGCAAGCAGGTTGAGCACCGAGAGATTGCCATTCGCCTTCATCGCATAACAGATCATGCGATCCCCCAAAGGAGAGAGAGCCTGATCAAGACGGCGATAGTTCGTTCGGATCGTCTCCGAAGAATAGACATAGGCAGGGGTGCCCACCTCGGAAGCCAAAGTATTGAGATCTACCCCCTCGCACTTCAGCGAGCCATCGACATATCGGAACGAATGCATCCTAAAAGGATAAAGGTTGTTCTCAGGGAGCTGAAAGCTAAAATCTGCAAGATGTGATAAACAAGGTGAAACACTATCCCTTGTAGTAATGTGATGAAATATGGCGCGAACGACACAATTTTTGAGTTGAAAGTCTGGAGAGAACCGATAGTAGAAAACAGGAGTTGATTGACTCCAACCCCCAACCTGAACAGGTGATTTTTGAGAGTCCCCTTTCTGGGACCTCATGGGAGAGTATCCGACCCCTGACCTTTCCCGAATTCGCAAAGGGATGCCCACCCTATCCGCAAATTTAACCCCGTAACTTTCCTCACCCCACACATCACAACCCATGCTCCGATCAAACCCGCTTGAGACTCTGGAAGAACCGACGTCGCCCGTGCAAAAAAAGAAGAAACCTAAGAGCTCGAAAGCCAGCGTTTCCAAGCAGATTAAGAATTTTATTTTGGATACGAATGTTCTTCTGCACGACCCAAACTGTCTGAACCGATTTGAAAACAACCATGTTTTCATTCCTGTGGAGGTCCTCGGAGAGATGGACAAATTCAAGAATGAACAGACCGAGCGGGGAGCAAACGCACGAACCGTGCACCGGTTTCTGACCCAGATCTTCGATCATCAAACGACGAAAGTGACCAGCGGGGTGGAGACGGACGGCGGAGGCACCGTCAGGATTTACATCAATGACGCCCTGCTCCAAGAGAAGCCATCGCCCTCGATCCGCAGGTTTATGGAGATTTTTCCCGACCGGGAACATGTCGATCACAAGATCATGGCTGCCTGCATTGCCCTTCAGGAGAAGCAGCCTCTTCCCTGCATCCTGATCACCAAGGATCTGAACATGCAACTCAAGGCGATGGCGCTTGGAATCACCTGTCAGGACTATCTCAATGACAAGGTCTCCGTGGAGGACGCCGAGGAGGGTGAAATCCGTAAGATCAAGGTCGAATCCCACGAACTCCAGCGCTTCGGAAGTTCTTTGAGCATCGACTTGGAGGCCGGCAGGACAGGTCCGCTGGAGATCAATGAGTATGTCCTTCTTGAGGCATCCGAACAGAAATTGATGCCGGCACGACACATGGGCAACGGTCACTTCCAGAGACTGAAGGTTCCCCAGAGTCTGCAGATGCCGAGAGGGATCGAATTACGACCCGCCAACCTCGGCCAATTATGCTTCCTTGATGCCCTCCTCGATCCCTCGATTTCGCTCATCACCTGCTACGGTCAGGCAGGAACGGGCAAGACCCTGATTGCCGTGGCGGCGGGACTCTTCCTCACGTCGCAGAGAGAATATAACGGTATGACCGTCAGCCGTCCCGTGGTCGCCATGGGAGATACCCTGGGCTTTCTTCCCGGCACGCTGAATGAAAAACTCCATCCTTGGCTGCAGTCGATCTATGATGCCTTTGAGGTTCTCCTGCCGCTCCATCCAAACCGCCATGAGACTCAGCAGGGCCAGCATGCCTCGGAGCGTAAAAAGCAGAAGAAACAGGTCGCCCAGCAACAGGATTCCGGATCAACGGGACAGACCCCAATGAAACCGTATGAACAGCTCATCCAACGAGGCCTCCTTGAAATCGAGGCCCTCTGCTACATCCGAGGTCGCTCCATTCCGAACCGCTTTTTCGTGCTCGACGAAGCCCAGCAACTCACTCCGCTGGAGGCAAAGACGGTCGTGACCCGAATGTCCAAAGGATCCAAACTCGTAATGGTCGGAGACCCCGCCCAAATTGACAACCCCTACGTCGATCGTCGCTCCAACGGACTTGTCCACACTCGCAACCGTCTACGAGGACAAAAACTGACCGCCCACATCTCCCTGACAAAAGGCGAGAGGAGCATGTTGGCCGAGATGGGCGCGACACTCATGTAAAGGGGACGCATTCCAGTCAGTTAACAATCCCTAGTTTGTGTTCGTGCAGTAAACAGGAGTCATTCATTGACATGGGATCTGGATCGGATGAAATAAGTGCCATGTTCCAAGACGCCGTCCATAATCTGATCGTCCAACCGGACGATGGCATCACTCCCATCCTCAAGACTCTTGAAGGGGCGAAAAAGTCACTCGATATCAAGATGTTCCAGTTCACCGATCACGTCCTCATCGAGGCGGTGATTGCGGCCCACAAGAGGGGCTTGAAGGTCCGCGTGATGCTCAATCCCTCCCGCTTCACTGGGGAGCATGACAACGACGAGGCCTTCGAGTTCTTCAAAAATGCGAAGGTGAATGTCAAGGAGACCAATCCCAAGTATCCGATCACCCATGAAAAATCGATGGTGGTCGATGGTTGCCAGGCCTTCATTATGTCACTCAACTGGGCCCCGAAATACTTCGGTCTGACGCGCGACTACGGCCTAGTGACCAACGATCCGGATGAGGTTGCCGAAGTTGCCGGTTGTTTCGAGGCTGATTGGAACAGGGAGGATTTCACCCCTCCGGCGGTCTCCAATATCATCTGGAGTGTCGGGCGATCCCGGCAGGAGGTCATTAACTTCATCGATGGCGCCGAAAAGTCCCTCTTCATCCAGCATGAGAAATATGTCGATACGCCCGTGATCGAAGCCCTGGTGCGAGCCAAAATGAAACGCAACGTAAAGGTTCACGCCACAGCGCTGCCGGTCCATTCACTCAGGGAGTTTTACATCCTCGAGGGGGTGGCGGGACTTCGATTGCTTGAGGATCTGGGAATCAACGTTCATAAACTCAAAGGCGTTCATCTCCATGCGAAGCTTATCCTTGCGGACAAACAGAGAGCCCTCCTGAGTTCCTTCAACATCTATCCGAAGTGCTTCAATGAACGCCGGGAATTGGGAATCCGCTTCAGCGATCCCGATCTCGTCCACCGTCTGGTGAAAATTTTTGAGTCCGACTGGGAAAACTCCAAGAAGATGGATCTCACCGATGAGGGCATCAAGGACGATCAGGAAAAGCATGCCGCCAAGGCGCTTGCCGAGATCCAAGCCCACGAAGAAAAGTCCCGGGCCAGTGTCAAAAAATCCTGACATTACGGCCGAACCGGTCTCGGATACCCCGCCAAGGGTAAGTCTTTGGGAGTTGATCTTCTTCTTCGGACTCATTGGCCTGACCAGTTTTGGGGGAGGTCTGACCGCCTACATCCGACGTCTTGCAGTGACCCAGAAGGGTTGGCTTACCGACGAGGAGTTCTTCTCGGCGCTCGCCATTGTTCAAATCCTTCCCGGAGCCCGGGTAGTGGGGATTTCAGTCTACATCGGAAACCATCTGCGCGGATTATTGGGGGCAACGGTGGCGCTCCTCTCCATCATGACCCCTCCCTTCATCCTCGTTAGCTGCCTGGGGTTGCTCTATTTCCATTACGGTGAGAATACCGACTCCAAGGCCTTGCTAGCTGGCGTGACCGCAGTGGCTTGCGGCCTGATGGCTAGCATGGTCTTCGAGGCTGGGCAAAAAGCCATCCGGGGAGTCTTTGATGTGATGATGATCCTCATCACCTTCCTGCTCGTTCGATTAGCACACCTCCATGTCCAGTATGTGATCCTGCTTCTAGGTCCCATTGCCATCTGGTGGCACAGACCGCGTCCTGACAAGAAGGACGAAGCTCAAAAACAAAAGGAGGTAGCCTCATGATCCAGACCTTCGGCCATCTTGTCGCATTGTTCATGATCCTTTCGATCTCCGCATTCGGCGGGGGGAAGGTGGTTCTACCAACCTTGCAACAGCAGGCGGTGAACCACTACCACTGGATGTCTAATCAGCAGTTCGTTGACCTCTTTGGTATCAGCATCATCGATGGTCCCTCGATGATGGTTGTCACCCTGGTGGGGCTCAAGGCCTGCATGGAGTATGGTTACGTAATCGCGATCTTGGGCGCCTTGGTTGCCACCGTGGCAATGTTCCTCCCCAGTTCGATCTTGGTTCTGATCGTGGGTCGTTTTTGGGATAGCTGGAAGACCTCTCCCTGGCATGAATCCATCCAGCGCGCCATGATGCCAATCTCCACAGGGCTCATCCTGGCCGCCGCTTTCATCATCGCGAAACACTCCATCCATACCATTCCGACCGCCATCATGGGCGTGATCGCCCTCTGCCTCATGCTCTTCACCAAGCTTAACCCCGTCATTATGATCGTTGCCGCGGCAGGGATCAGCTGGGTATTTTTGCGCTGAGGCATCAGAGCAGTTTCAAGAATTCTAGAGCCGTTCTTTGAGGCGACATTCAGCTTTCTAAAGTGTCACATCGCTTGGGCAGTAGCACATCGACTCCAACCCGCTCATCTGCCTCTCGACGACCGCCCCATGGTGATTTTAAATGCAAGGGCACATCTTTAACGAAACAGCTCCGGCGCTCACCTGATCACAGAAACCGACCAAGGGGGAATACTGATCGGTTGATCAACTGAAACCTGTTGATTTAAGGGGGGCAGGTTTAATGAAGGATGTCCATTTTCACCTTCGGAGCGCCAAGAGTATTGAGCGGAAGAATACGACGTGAGGGTCACTGAGTGCTTACCCAACCCCTTGATAGAGAGTCTTACGGGATGCAGGGCATCTTTGTTGATCACAAGCAGGGATCGGGTGCCATCAGGACGCTTCAATGCAAAGGAACTCAGCAACTTCTCCTGATCTCCGGAGATCCTCACTGGAAGGACGGCATGAGGACCTCCCTGTGGATTCATCCATTTACAAGTCAGGAGACTTAGGGACTGAAAGGTAGCTACCGGCACGGAGTTCCCATCAGCTTGCAAGAGCATCAATTGATTTCCCCAGGAACCACTGCTCCCCTCCAATCTGTTGGGCTCATAGCCGTAATAAAAGGCAGCATCCCCTCCCTCACAAAGGAACTGGGCCATGGTCTCGGCATTCAGAAGACCACCGGCGAGATCAACCTCCTGCTGACAGGGAAAGACGGAGTAATTCAGTTCACCAATCACCAGCGGCAGATGAAAGGTCCGCATTGAAGCCATCGTGCGCGCAAGCATTCCCGAAGCCCTCGGCAACTGTTCCGTTTCCTTTCCGTCGACATCGTCGAAGGGATACCACTCGAAGGAGAGGAATCGAACGTCCCGGGATTGGTTCCGATGCCGCAGTTCACTCAGAAAATCCCGGATCCACCATCTCTTATCAAAGCGATAAGTCTGATCATCACCCGGCTCTGCATCCACTGTCACAAAACTCGGACCGCCCATCACGGCATCGGGCACGATTTTTCTGACAGCACGGCTTACCTGGGCATAGAGCACCCCGAAATCGTGGGGATCGACGCGTTGGCCATCAGGCTCTTCACCCAACTCGTAGCGGCTGACCGTAATCCCCGATCGTTGAATATACGCGGCCAATCCCGCCGCATTCTCCGGAGTGTCATACAACACAGGCACGCCCAACATGAGGGGAAGCCCCCGCGTGATGCCACATCGGGCAATCAGATCAACTCCAGGTTGCTCAACTTTCGGATCCCGATCGCTCACTCGATGCCATGGATCCGTCGAAGATGCATAGGTGATGGTCTGCCCTTTGCCGGGCTGATGAATGACATGATCATCAAAGGAGTATTGATCCGCCTCCCCGGCGCTCACTTCCCGGATCGAGTATCCCAGATGATCACGAGGGTCTGTTGCTCTGGGCAAAGCGGTCCCGGAGCTCTCCGTCATCCAAATCCTCAGGTAACGGGCCTTCACGGGATGATCTGCCAGCTTCAGGAATTGGTCCCCTCCCCCGCCACAAGTCATAACTCCGTTGGAAAATCTATGCCAGACAGGGACAAAGAGGTTCCAAGGATGTCCCCCGAAGTAAACCCTTCCCTTATCGGCATATTCGACCCGGAACTTGGTTGCATATGGTTCTGCCCACTGGATCCTGATCGCATTCACGGGAACAGGTTTTCCAAAATCGAGCACCACCCATTGAGGATGACGGGAATCGGGTTCTCCCGTGTAGGACTGAGAGAGGTATGGATTGCTCTTCCAAAAGGTCTTTGGATCATCGTCATCGAGTCGCGAGTAGCCGTCATCGTTCGCCTCGTCGATCGTATTGCCGCGGCGCGGGAGCTTGTAACCGTAAGAGAGAAGGATCGGATGGAAGGGATCGGGTCTGGATTCCGAGGTCCAGTAACCCTGCCCGTGAACCGAATCACTCCAACTTCCCCTAGGGTTCCAGTGCCAGGCCTCCACGGCCAATTCCGTCCTGAGACGGTAAGAGATCGGGCCCAATCCCGCCCCCAGCATCTGCATCACATTTCCCGATGAAAGCATCCTCAGACAGTCCCCTTGCTCATGGCCGTCGATTCCTGCACCGAAGGAGCGGCGAGGATCAAAAGTTCCGATCATACGATCCCCGATCTTGACCTTCATCTCGAAGGGCTTCGTCTGCGCTTGCGAAAGTGAAGGCAGCAGTATCAGCAGGAAGAAGAGCGACCGATGGTTCATGGATCCGTGACTGTGACTTAACAGCCCCCCTATCTACAGCCTAAAACCCTGAAATAGAGGCAGCCTGCGACGTTTCTGTCGGGGGCTGCCTCTGGGTGGATTTTCCCGCGGAAAAACCACGGGATCTCGGGGAGAAAATCCTATTGATCAGTTAGCTTTGGCGACGTGAGTTTTGTTCTTAGACTAGGCTCGAAAAACGAAGCTCCATTCTCGCCATAGGGAGAGGTATGAGAACAACGCCCAAGGACAAAAGCCCAAGTTAAATTACCATTCGAGAGCGCCGGCGTTCTGATAGGACGTCACCTTGGTCTCGAAGAAGTTAGCCTCCTTGGAGAGATCGGCCACTTCGCTCATCCAAGGGAAGGGGTTCTGACTGCCGAACTCCTGAGTCATACCAAGGCGGTCGAAACGGCGATCTGCGATGTACTGGACATACTCACGGAAGAGACTGGCATTCAGACCGAGGATGCCGCGGGGCATGCAATCTTGGGCGTAGGCAACCTCAAGCTCGACAGCCTTGAGGATCATGGTGCGAATCTCAGCCTCGAGTTGGGGCGTCCAGGCCTCGGGATTCTCCTCGCGGATGCCGTTGATGAGATCGATCCCGAAGTTCAGGTGGATCGACTCATCGCGCATGATGTACTCGAACTGCTGGCCGATTCCGACCATCTTGTTCTGCCTCTTGAAGGAGAGAAGCATCACGAATCCGCTGTAGAAGAAGATCCCCTCCATAATGACGTAGAAGCCTACCAAGTTCTTGATGAAGGTCTGAAGCCCTTCGGTGGTATCGGTCGTGAAGCTATCATCCATGATGGCAGAAGTGAGACTCATCTCGAAGGCATCCTTATCGTGGATGGAGGTCACCTCGTGGTACATGTTAAAGACCTCGCGCTGATCAAGGGCAAGACTCTCGACGATGTACTGAAAGGTGTGGGTGTGGATCGCCTCTTCGAAAGCCTGACGTAGCATGAACTGACGGGCCTCCGGATTGGTGACATGCTTGAAGATTGCGAGCACGATATTGTTGCCCACAAGGCTCTCGGCGGTGCTGAAGAAACCGAGGTTGCGCATGATGACCTGACGCTCGTCGGCGGTGAGTTTGTTCGACTTCCAGAGTTCTATGTCGCGCTGCATTGGAATCTCGTTTGGCATCCAGTGGTTGGCGCAACCCTTCGTGTAATAATCCCAAGCCCAAGTGTATTTGAGCGGCATGAGTTGATTGACATCTACCTGCTTGCAATTGACCAGGCGTTTCTGATCAGGATCGATCCGCTTGGTGAGGTCGTGGAATGTGGCAGGTCTATCGGAGGAGGTGCAGCAGGACATGGTGTGTGGGGATTGAGGTTACGTTAAGACTGTCGTTATTTCCAGCTTATGTGTTGTTTGTTGGGTTGGGGACGTCGGGTTGGGTTGTGACTCTCTATTGACACGCCTCACATTCGCCGCCATTGCGCATCGCCTCGATGCTGCAGGCCTGCGCAGCTTCGGGGGTGAACTCTTTTTTCTTGGGCTGATTAACCCAGTTTGGGCGTGCCTGACTGGTGCTTTGTTCGACCGTTGAAGCCGCCGTAGCCCGCAGGTAATAGGTGGTCTTGAGCCCTGTCTCCCAGGCATGCAGATACATGTCATTGAGCTTCTTACCGCTGGGTGCGGCAATGTAGAGGTTCAATGACTGCCCCATGTCGATCCATTTCTGGCGGCGGCTGGCGCACTCAATATACCAAATCGGCTCGACCTCGAATGCCGTGCGGTAGATTTCCCGGATGTTCTCAGGGATGCGGTCGATTCCTAGGATAGAACCATCCATATACTTGAGCTCTTCGAGCATTTTGCGGTCCCAGAGACCAAGATTCTTAAGATCCTCGACGAGGTAGCTGTTGATGACGGTGAAATCACCGCTCAGATTCCCCTTTGCAAAGAGATTCTTGAATGTTGGTTCGATCGACTGGGAAACACCCGTGATGTTGGAGATCGTCGCCGTCGGGGCGATGGCCATGGTATTGCTGTTACGCATGCCGTGCTTGCGGATCGCTTGGCGCACAACATTCCAGTCGAGGGTGCTGGTACGGTCCATGGTGACGGGGATGCCTCTCTCCTGCTCAAGAAGATCGATGGTATCGATCGGGAGGAGACCTCGGTCCCACTTGGAACCCTTGAAGGTCTCGTAAGCGCCGCGCTCAGCCGCAAGCTCCGTTGAGGCGAGAGTGGCGAAGTAGGAGATCGCCTCCATGCTGGTGTCCGCAAAGTTCACCGCTTCCTGACTGGCATAGCTGATCTTGAGCTTATAGAGGGCATCTTGGAAGCCCATGAGGCCCAGACCGACGGGGCGGTGACGCATGTTGGCGGTCTTGGCCTCCGGAGTCGGATAGTAATTGATATCGATGACGTTATCGAGCATCCGCAGGGCTGTGCGGATCGTTTTCTCAAGAAGTTGGAGGTCCAGCCCCCGCTCGTTGATGTGCAGGGGAAGTCCGATGGATCCCAGATTACAGACAGCGGTCTCCTCCGCAGAGGTATTGAGTAGGATTTCGGTGCAGAGGTTGGAACTGTGTACAACTCCCTGATGATCCTGGGGAGAACGGACATTGGAGGGATCCTTAAAGGTGATCCAAGGGTGGCCCGTCTCGAAGACCATCGAGAGGATCTTGCGCCAGATTGCCGAAGCCTCGACCCTCTTGAAAAGGGAGATTTCAGCGCGGTCAGCCATGGCCTCGTATTCCGTATAACGCTCCTCAAAGGCACGGCCGTAGAGGTCGTGAAGATCGGGCACATCGCTGGGGCTGAAGAGCGTCCACTGGGCATTCTCCTTAACCCTCTTCATGAAGAGGTCAGGGATCCAATTGGCGGTATTCATGTCATGGGTGCGGCGGCGCTCATCACCCACGTTCTTGCGAAGCTCGAGGAAATCCTCGATATCCAGATGCCAGGTCTCGAGGTAAGCGCACATCGCCCCTTTGCGCTTGCCGCCCTGATTGACGGCGACGGCCGTGTCGTTGGCCACCTTCAGGAAGGGGATGACCCCCTGGCTTTCACCATTGGTCCCTTTGATGAGGGAGCCCGTGGAGCGGACATTCGTCCAGTCGTTGCCAAGACCTCCGGCCCACTTGGAGAGTTTGGCATCGTCGCTGATGCACTTGAAGATGTGATCGAGATCGTCCATCACTGTCGTGAGGTAGCAGGAGCTCAACTGGGGATGAAGGGTGCCACTGTTAAAAAGGGTGGGCGTCGAGGAGGTGAACAGGAAGCTGGAAAGGAGTTCGTAAAACTCGATGGCCCTCTCGTTTTTGCTCTCCCCTTCATTCAGTGCGAGACCGAGGCAGACCCGCATCCAAAAAAACTGCGGCGACTCGATCCTGCGACCGCCGATATGGATAAGGTATCGGTCGTAAATCGTCTGCAGGCCCATGTAATTGAAGAGCAGATCGCGCTCTGGCTTGAGCGCGGCAGCGATCCTATCGATGTCGAACTCCAGCAGCCCCGGGGTAAGGCGACCTGCCGCAATTCCCTCGTCCAGATAGGCTCTGAAGCGGGTGCTGTGGGCCACCGTGACATCATGGTAGTGCTCGTAGCCGGGGAGCGTCTCTCCGTAGATTACGTCCAGTAAAAGACGGGCCGTCACATAGCCGTAGGCAGGATCCTGCTCGATGCGGGATTTTGCCGCGAAAATCATCGCCTTCTCGATCTCTACGATGCGAACCCCATCGTAGAGATTCCGCATTGTCTCGTCAGCCATCTCCCTGGCCTCACACCGATCCTCAAAACCGCGGCAAGCGCGGATCAGGGTGCGGCGAATGCGCTGGGGTTCCAGGGTCTCACGGCTTCCATCCCTGAGCGTGACGCCCAATTCAGCCTGAACCTGACCGGTAAGATCGCGGTCACCACGCAGAGCGCGGGCTTTTCTCCGATCTTCGCGGTAAATGATATAACGTCGCGCCACATTGGTGTGACCCTGCACCATGAGAGCCTCTTCCACGGCATCTTGGACGCGCTCGATCTCCAACTCCTCCCCTCGGATCGCGCGTCCAAAGAGACGCTGGACGACGGCTGAAGTCACTGCAAGAGAGGACGCCTTATCATCGGGAGAGAGGTTGTAATCGCTAGGAATGTCGCGATCAGCCTTGAAAGCACTCTCGACCGCCAACCGAATCCGCTCCTCGTTGAACGATTCGCTGCGTCCATCGCGCTTGCGCACATTGAACTCACGTCCATGAAGCGGGTCGACACCACTTAGGGAAAGTTGTCCGGAAAGAGGTTCCATAGGGTTAATTAGAGCGTTGGGGAGGGATTTGGGGATTTTGGGGAAAAGTTCCATAAAAACACTATATGTTGTGTCTCGTGGAGATGTCTGACGCTAGGTGTAGGTGACGCAGGGCCGACGGGTCAACGAGATTTTCCAAGTTTTTTCTTTTTTCTTTTTTTCTCCTTTAGGGGCGCAAAATCTTCGGATGATTGACAGGCCATTTTCGGACTCTTGCACCTCCCGCGCAAGAGGAAGCGGCACCACGAATGAATTAAAAAAGAGAAAAAGATTGCTCCGCCAGAGAGGACTTGGGAGCCCCTTTTTTACTGACTTCGCAAGGACACTCCTCGACCTGACACCAAGGCAAGAGCCTCCCCGACCAGAAAGAGCGATCCGGCAAGCAAAACAGGGACTTGAGAGGAGGGGGGGGATGTCTCCACAAGCTTGAGAGCCTCCGCAAGGGAGGAGAAAACATGCACTGGAGGAGAAAAATCACCCGCAAATCGGGCTAATATTTCCGGATCCATGGAGCGAGAGGATGCAACCGGGACGAGATAAATCTCGCTGGCGATCGGCGAGAGAATCCTCAAGATTGTTGCGGGATCTTTGTCTGCAAGAGCCCCGAAGATCAATCGGCAGCGCTCTTGGGCGAACTCTTCACGCCAAACAGCCACGAGTTGACGGGCCGCATGCACATTGTGGGCTCCATCAAGAATCAACCCTTCTGCCCCCAAACGCTGGAAGCGTCCCGGCCATGTGACTCCGGCAACCCCGAGCGCCCGAACCTCCGGAGCAATCTGGAATCCTGCAATCTCGAGCAATCTTAGGGCCGTGGCGGCATTCCAACGTTGATGGGATCCCCTTAAACCCACGACGAGAGCCTCATCAAGGGCCTCCGTAACCCAATGACAGGGGACCCCTTGCTCCTGCGCAACTCGGGCAAGACTTTCCCGGACCTCCTCCTCCTGAGGCGCAATGACCGCGGGAATACCGGTTCGGAAGATTCCGGCCTTTTCCCGGGCGATTTCCGGGAGGCTTTCTCCCAGCCACTCGGTGTGATCGAGTCCGATCGGGGTGATTGCGCAGGCCAACTTCGGAGCCGTGTTGGTGGCATCCAATCGCCCGCCCAAACCGGTCTCCAGAACCACGATCTCACAACCCTCCTTGGCAAAGTATTCAAAGGCAAGTGCGGTCACGAGCTCGAAGAATGTCGGTTGATCTGCCTCACCCCACCCTCCTGTTACCTTGCGAAGCCCAAGAATCCCCTCTTCCAAAGCCGTGGAGTTGGCATTCTTGCCATTCACTCTGATTCTTTCGGAGAAATCAACCAGGTGAGGCGACGTATAGAGGCCTGTCCGGTAGCCGGCGGCCCGAAGCACAGACTCACTCAATGCACAGACCGACCCTTTGCCGTTTGTTCCCGCGACATGCAGACAGCGGAGCCGCTGCTCGGGGTTCCCCATTGCCTTGAGAAGCCGCTCCATCCTCTGCAACCCGGGAACAACGCCCCGGGATTGGGTGGACATCAACCAATCGATCGGGGAGGAATCAAGGGCCATGCGTAAACCTGAAGAATGAAACCTGAAACCTGAATGCTACGGAAATCAGTCCTCTGCG
>SESA01000146.1_pt1 | contig 50061 bp, 54 predicted proteins | sample 3171451 | NCBI WGS metagenome assembly SESA01 (sample SAMN06051862, study PRJNA518727) | freshwater metagenome | biome: subpolar coniferous forest; feature: holomictic lake; material: water; isolation source: holomictic Lake 227, 8 m depth | place: Canada: near Kenora, Ontario | collected...
ATTTCACGATCCAACAACCACTTTGGCAAACCTAATGACTTTGCCGTTGAGCATGTACCCTTTTTCGATCTCGTCAACAACCTTGTTTTTCATCTTTTCATCCGGGACAGGTATATTGGTAATTGCTTCGTGGAAATCGGTATCAAAAGGTTCACCTGCAGTTTTCACCTGCTCCAGGCCCTGGGCGGTTAGAACAGTCATGAACTTGTTAAAGATCAATACTATCCCGGCTTTCAGCGCATCCGCATTATCGGTTGCATCAAAAGCCTTAATGGCTCTTTCAAAGTCATCAAGCACAGGCAGGAGTTTGATCACCAGGTCTTCAGAGGCGTTTTTACGTATTTCACCTATATCCTTAATGCTGCGCCTGCGGTAATTGTCAAAATCAGAGTATAGCCTGAGGTATTTGTCGTTCAGTTCGGCATATTTATCAGAATAGTCCTCCTCATCCGGATCTGCCGACTTGTCAATGGGGACTGAGGTGTCTGAAGCTTTTACCTCATCCGCAGTCAGTTCATCCTTTTCCTTTTGGGATTTTTCTTCTTTGTGTTCTTTTTTAGACATAGTAGTACAATAAATTCAACAGAATTCCAGCATTCATATCAAAAAATCTGCCAAAGGGATTTGTGCGCCAAAATGTCAGGAATTTATCCGTTTGATATCGGCGCCCAGGTTTTGCAACCTGATATCGATGTTCTGATAGCCTCTGTCGATCTGTTCAATATTATCGATGACACTCCTGCCCTGGGCCGAGAGTGCGGCAATCAGCAAGGCAACGCCAGCCCTGATATCAGGGGATGACATCCGTATTCCTCTGAGAGGGTTTTTATGGTCAAGTCCGATGACTGTGGCGCGGTGCGGGTCACAAAGGATTATTTTTGCACCCATATCAATCAGCTTATCAACAAAGAAAAGCCTGCTCTCAAACATTTTCTGGTGAATAAGAACACTGCCTCTTGCCTGTGTTGCGACAACGAGGACAATGCTGATAAGGTCAGGGGTAAAGCCTGGCCAGGGTGCATCGGCAATGGTCATGATAGAACCATCCATGAATGATTCCACTTCGTAATTTTCCTGTTTGGGTATGCGGATGTCATCTCCGGTGAATTCCATCCTGATGCCCAGTTTGGCGAAAACATCAGGAATAAGCCCAAGATGCCCTATGCCTGCATTTTTTATAGTGATCTCAGAACCTGTCATTGCAGCAAGCCCAATGAAGCTGCCTACCTCGATCATGTCGGAAAGCAGAACATGTTCGCAGCCCTGAAGTGCTTCCACGCCTTCGATTGTGAGGAGGTTTGAACCTGTGCCCTGTATCTTTGCCCCCATGCGGGTTAACATAAGGCATAGCTGGTAGATATAGGGTTCGCAGGCAGCATTGAAGATCGTGGTAGTTCCTTTAGCCATGACCGCAGCCATTACAATATTGGCAGTACCGGTAACGGAGGCTTCATCGAGGAGCATGTAAGTGCCTTTCAGGCCAGGAGATTCAACGCTGTACAGACCGTCGTCAGGGTTATAGGTGAACCTTGCTCCGAGTTTGCCCAAACCGATAAAATGAGTATCGAGGCGCCGCCTCCCGATCTTATCTCCGCCCGGAAGGTATACGAAACCCTTGCCGAACCGGGCAAGCATGGGCCCGAGGATCATAATGGATCCTCTCAGGCTCCCGACTTTATCGCGGAACTCCTTCGTTTGCAGATAATCAAAATTCAGGTCCACGGCTTTAAAGTGAACGCTGGACCCTTGCCTGGATATTGTAACACCAAGTGCCTCAAGTAGTTCGATGAGTTTGTTTACATCCCTGATATCGGGTATGTTATGAATGGTAACTTGATCACTGGTAAGAAGGCAGGCGCAGATTACCTGGAGGGCTTCATTTTTTGCTCCCTGGGGAGTAATTTCTCCATGAAGCTGCCGGCTTCCGGTGATCTCGAAAGAACTCATTGCTGAGGACGATTCTTGTTCCTTTGGTTATACTTACCATTCGGACTTGGGCGGAAGGGTTTTCTTACTTTTTTATTCAGGCCGAGAATTTCGTTGGTATGCTGAAATTTGAAATCCTGTTTCAGTTTTGCTTTGCCTTTTGATAATTTATCCAGATGCATCTCGATAAGAGTATCATCAACCGATTCACGGTTCCAGCTAAGGTATGATTTTTTCATATGCTGGGCAATCGCATGAACAAGCGAATCCTTCTCGGGGCCGTCTTCGTAATCGACGGCTTTTTCGAGCATCAGGGCGATGTTCTTACCATAATGGCGGAATTCGATGGCTTTATCATGGTATTGAAGCTTTTCGGGCTTAAGGCTGGTCGACAGGGGAGGAGGAGGGGGATATGGCGCATCAACATCCAGTTTGAAATCAGAGATGATGTACATATGGTCCCAGAGCTTATGTTTGAAATCTGAAGTTTCTTTTGCTGCGGGATAAAGCTGTCCCATTACATTGATCACGAATTTTGCAGCCTTGGTCCGGCGTTCGCGGTCATCGATCGTGCAAAGGTACTGTATCATTTTCTGTACATTCCTGCCGTATTCGGGGATGACCATCTGGGCGCGGGTGGTATTATATTCCATCTGAATTAATTTGTGCAAAGATACAACTTATTCGGCTATCCTCAGTTTGGCGAATTTGAGGAGAAGTTGTTTCTGGCCGATACCGGCGAAAAACACGGTGGCTTTTTTGTTCGGGCCTATGCCTTCAATGGCTACGACCTTTCCTTTGCCGAACCTTTCATGCTCCACTTCCATGCCTGTTTTGATCTCTTCAACGTCGGCCGGCGGGATTGCCGAAATGGCAGGATTTACAGGGAGTGCAACGGGTCTGGCAGGCGATGGTTTCACAGGCCCTGATGAAGGCTGCTGAGGTTTTTGCGAGGCAAACTTCCTCGGAGGGAGATTCAGGCCTTGCAGCATATTTGAAAAATTGTCGGGCGAATTCAGGCTTTCTTTCTTTGTTGGGGAACGCCTTGGGAAATCTATCAGTTTCTCTGGGATCTCAGCGATGAACCGGCTGGGTTCACACATGGTCAGATTGCCCCATCGGTAACGGTTTTCGGCGAATGCCAGGGTGAGCTTTACTTCGGCCCTGGTAACAGCAACATAAAACAAGCGCCGTTCCTCTTCCAGGTCAGTCCTGGAATTAAGGGACTGGATTGAAGGGAAGAGGTTTTCTTCGAGGCCAACCACAAAAACATACGGGAATTCAAGTCCTTTTGCGGAATGAACGGTCATCAGCATTACCTTGTCGGGGTCCTCCTTGTCGGCCAGGTCAGTATCGGTCAGCAACGCCACATCCTGGAGGAATTCGTCCAGTGTGCGGATCACATTCTCCTCAATCTCGCCGGTCTCAGGGTCAGTCCTTGGTGTTTCGGTGAATTCTTTGATCGCATTCAGGAGCTCTTCGATGTTTTCAAACCGGCTGACACCTTCGGGGGTTTTATCTTCATGCATTTCTTTGATCAGGCCTGATGATGAAGCGATATGCTTGGCCATTTCGAAGGCATTCCTGGTTTTCAGCAGGGCATTAAAACTTTTGATCATTGTGATGAACCCACTTACTTTGGCCCAGGTGTTTTCGGGGAACCTTGCAGTGGCGGGGGGGGCCTCGATAAGGTCAAATAAACTTTTTTTATGCTCGTCGGCAAGCACGATAAGTTTCTCAACCGTTGTTTTACCGATGCCGCGGGCGGGATAGTTAATCACCCTTAGCAGTGCGTCCTCATCCCTGGGGTTGACGGCCAGCCTGAAATAAGCCAGCAGGTCCTTGATTTCCTTCCTCTGGTAAAATGAAAGTCCGCCGTAAACCCTGCAGGGGATATTGAGTTTCCTCAGGGATTCTTCCATTACTCTTGACTGGGAATTAGTCCGGTACAGAATAGCAAAGGATGAGTTGGGAAGCTGCCTGTTCATTTTATGTTCGAAGATAGCTTGGGCAACCATGTTTCCTTCCTCGCCATCGGTGGATGCATGAAGCAGGGCAATCGGTTGTCCGCCATCATTATCAGTCCATATCTCCTTGAAAATCTGATTTTTGTTGTTTGAGATAACCTGGTTGGCAGCTTCAACAATAGTTTTTGTTGAGCGGTAGTTCTGTTCGAGTTTGTAAACTTTATGGTCGGGGTAATCAGTTCTGAAATTCAGAATGTTCTGGATATTCGCTCCGCGGAAGGCATAGATGCTTTGTGCATCATCGCCTACAACACAGATGTTTTCGTTATTTGCAGCGAGCTTTTTAACGATAAGATACTGGGCGTAATTCGTATCCTGGTATTCATCCACAAGGATGTATTTGAATTTATGCTGGTATTTATGCAGTACATCAGGGAAATCGCGCAGCAGCACGTTCATGTTGTACAGAAGGTCATCGAAGTCCATGGCCGATGAGCGAAGCAGCCTGTTGTGGTATTGTACGAAGATCTTACCCGTAAAGGGTTTACCGGCGGTGCTGTCATATTCCTGGATTTCAGGATTCGAGTTATATTCCTCAGCTGAAATCAGGCTGGTTTTAGCGGCGGAGATCCTTTGCGCAACATATCCGGGCTGATACACTTTCTCATCCAGGTTGTTTTCCCTGATGAGGTTTCTGATAACTCTTTTGGAATCGTCGGAGTCGTAAATGGTATAATTGGAAGGGTATCCGAGCCTGTGGCCTTCAATCCTGAGGACCCTGGCAAATACCGAGTGGAAGGTTCCCATCCAAACGTTTTTACCTTCACTGTTGCCGACGATTGCTGTGATCCTTTCGGTCATTTCGCGTGCGGCCTTATTGGTAAATGTGAGGGCCAGGATGTTGAAAGGATCCACCCCGAGTTCAAGGAGGTAAGCCACTCTGAAAGTGAGAACCCTGGTCTTGCCCGATCCGGCGCCGGCAATAACCATTACCGGCCCTTCGGTCTCTACTACCGCCAGTCTCTGGGCCTCATTCAGTTGTTCTAGAATTCCAGGCATAATTATTCAAATCGGGGCAAAGGTAGGAGAATACTCTGATGGCATGAGAATTGTGAAAAACTATTTGATAACAGCCCCTGCATTGTCATTTTAATACGTAATTTAATGATTTCAACAATATCTGGTAATCTGCACGTTTACGAACTTTTTTCAGACAGTTACTTATTGCGCCTTGATTATACATATCTTATAATAGTACTTTTACTGGTACAATTGATTTAAGATTGTAATTATCCGCAACAAATGAAAAAGCCAAAAGCCATGAAAACAAAAGTTAAATTAGTCTTTTTCGCCTTGATTGCATCATCTGCTTTTTTTTCATCATGTAATAAGATTCATGATGTAACACCAAAGGCAAAGACAATGGACGACCTCAAGATTTCCCAGTCCTTTAACTGGGAAATGACCCGAGAGGTGATCTTAAACATCGGAATGAACATTCCTTCCGTAACCTCCCAATCTAATAAGGTATTGGTATATATTGACGATCCCTCAAAGGGTGGCGAACTAGCTTTCCAGGGCTGGACCGGTAATTCCAATGCAATGGAGGCAAAGGTCAGGATCCCAACCGCTGTGACTCAGCTTTTTCTTCAGCTTGTGCCTTCAAGCGGACAAGGACAGATTGTGAGCATTCAGGTAAATGAATCGATCTCTTACACATTTGTTGCCGTTGTAAATAAAAGCAGTAATGTTGCAGGCCCGGATTGCAATGCAGCTCCCGATGATCATAAACTGAGCGGGTCAGCTTCAAAGACAATAACCGACGGACAAACATGGTATGTGGCTGCAGGCGCAACACTTACAGGAGATGTTACTGTAAAAGATGGAGCACTTCAGATCTGCGGCACTTATACAACCGGCACGATCGATCTGAAACCAGACAATAACAAAACTGCCACGCTTATTGTAAGTTCCACCGGTACAATTGGTTCAGTTTCAGCACCTGTTACCATTAAAGAAAGCAAAGATGGGTTGTTCCAGAATTGGGGGACCTGTCATATTGCAGGCGTATTTACCCCTAATGATAATGTTGAGAATTACAATAAAATGTATGTATACGGGCAGTTCAACATGAATGGCAGTTCAGGCAACCTGACCAATGCCGGCGGTGCCGAACTGAAGATTACCGACAAGTGGAATGTTGTCAACCAGGTCACCAACCTTGGAAAAATCGAGGTGCAAACTGATATGGAATGCAATAATTCCATCTTTATAAATGCATGCGCATTAATCGTACATGGTAATTTCCACCGAAACAATTGCCAGTTTACAAACCAAACCGGCTACATTGAATGTGACGGAGAAGCCTATATGCAGGGCGGACAGGGTTTCATGAAGATGTACGATGGTTCGCTGATCCGTACTTACGATTTGAGGATGAATTCTGATATTCAGGGTTTTGGCACCAAGAATGAAGTTGTAGTGTCCAATGCACTAAATTTTGACGGTCCCAATTTTATCACAGGTCCTATCGAAACTGCTCAAACTAACGGTGTACTTGCTAAAGGGACAGTTGCTGCCAATTTTTCCAATGGTGCAACTTTCGTGAGCTTTGCCGGTATTACCAACACCATCCCATCAACCTCCTGTAATAACAATCATGGTGTTAACCCTCCTTTGAACCCGCTTAAAAACGTTTACACAGGAACTACGGTGTATGAAGACATGTGGCCGGAAAAGGGAGACTATGACCTGAACGACCTGGTGATTTATTACAAGTTTACGACTACGTCGAACTCGGAAAATAAGGTAACTGATATCCAGGTCAAATTGTATGTCAAGGCAGCCGGTGCATCTTTGAAGAATGGCTTCGGGATTCAGTTTGACAATCTGGTGCCGGGTGATATCGCCTCAGTGACAGGTTACAACCTGAAGTACCAGTATATTACATTGTCTTCAAATGGTACAGAAGCAGGTCAGACAAAAGCCGTGATCATCCCGTTTGACAATGTTGACAATGTTATCCACAGAGTAACCCCTGTATTCTTTAATACCGTTATTGGCGATCCTGTTGGAACCGCTGATACAGTTACCATGGAGATTCATCTTACAACCCCCATACTTACCACTGTTCTGGGAACGGCTCCTTTTAATCCTTTCCTGATAAGAAACATGGAGCGTATAGCAGAGATTCATTTACCCAACTATGTGCCGACCTCTATTGCCGCCACTTGTCCCTACTTCGGAACAAAGGATGATGATTCCCAGCCCGGTATAGGAAGGTATTACAAAACGGTGAACAACCTTCCCTGGGCTTTGAACATCCCTGTGAGCTTTGATTATCCTTGTGAAAAAGTCAGTGTTCTCAATGCTTACAATTTTTTCGCTACCTGGGCCGAATCGGGTGGTGTTTTATATCCCTCATGGTATAAGGACCTTGCCGGTTACAGGAACTCTGCCAATATCTGGCATCCATAATATTGCAGATAAAACAATAATTTGGCGTTGGGTTTATTAAGCCGCCTGAGAAGGCGGCTTCTTTCTTGAATTTACAAGGTGATCTTAACTTTGCCAGGGAAGGTTCGACTTGTTTTATAGTGAAAATACTAACACTTACAAAATGGATTGAGACATATGCTAATTACAGGTTGACAAAAACGATCATATTATCGTACTTTTATACACTTGCAGCATAAAGAGGTTTTGCAGCATAGAGAAATTTAAAATATTAGCCATGAAAGCAAAAGTATTATTATCGATTCTTCTGATTGCTACTACGGTAGTCTTTATTGCAGGATGCCGTAAAAATCTTCCGGAGAAAGCCGCAACTACAGATCCAACTAAGTTTACGGATCTCAAGGTGGACAAAGCTTTTACATTTGACAATTTTGCGCCTTTGAGCGTGAATATCAGTGTAAATTCTTCATCATCAGGAAGTATGAATATCATTCAGATCTACCAGGATGATCCCGGCTATGGGAAGTTGATTACATCGGGTGTGGCTTATGGAAGCCTGCCATATGTGAATAGTATACGTGTGCCTAAAGCGGTTAAAAATCTATACATTTCGTACACATCCTCGAACGGGAAACACGAATCGGCAGTTGTAAGTATCGAAGGTGCAAGCCTTACATACATTTTCGGAGGTACAAAGTCGACCGAAAACACCGATAACAGCTGTGGTTCCGGAACAGCAATTACTACTAATCAAGCCAGTGTAAGTATTGGTTCCGGACAAACATATTATGTTCCTTACGGAGCCACGGTTACTGTCATCACATTAACTGTCAGTACAGGAGGTACTTTCAATAACTGCGGAACCCTTACAGTAAACAATCTGAATGTTGCCAACACAAATGGAATTATCAATAATAATGGCACTTTTACTTTAACAAACAATGTCGATTATAAAGGAACATTTGTTAACAACGGAACTTTAAATGTTACAGGCAATCACGAGTACAAAACAAATTCAGGAGGTCATGTAACCAATAACTGTACGATGAATGTCACGGGTTCGGTTTTCACGACCGGAAGCGGAAGCTTGACCAATAACGGATATGTAAAAGTCATCGGTAATGACGGTAGTATTAAAACAACCGGTCAGGGAGTGCTTACTCTCGGTGCGGGGAGCCTGGTCGATTGTTTGTATTTTGATCTTGAAGGATCCGTTGTGGGACCAGTTGCAGCTACCTATGCAGGGATAAAAACTGTAAACGGAAAAGCAACCGGTGGAGGTTCCATTTCAGGTTATGTTGATTTCTGCGCGACCGGATCGATTCAGCCAAATAACGGCAGTTATGGCAACCACGTTACCTTCTGTACTCAAACAGTACCTATTCCAAGTTGTTCCAATCCGGTTGCACCTTTAATTACGAGTCCCCTCACAGCAACAGGAACGGCCGGACTTGCGATCACACCTTATGTGATTACTGCCTCAGGCTCGAACCCCATAACTTATAATGCAACAAACATGCCGGCAGGACTCACTTTCAACAGCAGTACACATGCAATTTCAGGTACTGTTGCAACTGCAGGTACCTTTAGTATAACACTCACTGCTGATAATTCGGTTGGGACAGATACCAAAATCCTGGTCCTTACCATAGGTGCTGCAGGCGCACCCCCCATTATCACCAGTCCGTTGACAGCATCGGCAACAGCTGGTTCTCCTTTCAGTTACACCATCACTGCTACGGGCGAAAACACACAGGCCTGTCCGATGACATTCACCGCATCTCCTTTGCCTGTCGGACTTACTTTACAGAATGGAATCCTGATCGGAGGCTCGCCTACGACTGCAGGTACATATGATATTACCTTAACAGCACACAATTGTCATGCACCGGATAACGTAAAACACCTTATTCTTACTGTTGCACCCGCCGGAATAGTCCCGGTTATCAGCAGCCCGCTTACTGCCAGTGGTACTGCAGGGACTGTATTCACACCTTATACTCTTACAACTTCTGCTGGGACTGCTCCCATCACTTTAGATGCAACCAACCTGCCCGCCGGACTTTCATATGATGCTGGCACCCACCAGATCACCGGAACGCCCACCACACCAGGGACAACCGATGTAACTCTTACAGCCTCTAACGCTTATGGCACCGATGTTAAACATTTGATCATTACCATTGCCCAGGCTCCCGGTACACCTCCGGTCATTCAGCCCCCGCTGACTGCTGCAGGAACTGTGAATTTACCTTTCACGCCTTTCCTGGTGACTGCGACAGGAAGCACTCCCATGACCTTTGACGCAACAGGTGTGCCTTCAGGTTTATCCTTCGATCCGGTTACACATATTATCACAGGTACTCCTACTGTTGCAGGTACATTTACCGTACACCTGACGGCCACGAACAACGTCGGTTCCGACAACAAGGATCTTGTAATCACAATTGCATCCGGCGGAGGTGGTTCCATCATTTCATACTATCCTAATGCAGTTGATTATGGCACCTTTGTTTTCGAAGACCTCTGGCCATATTACGGGGATTATGATTGCAACGACCTTGTGGTGAACTTCCAGTACAAAATAACATCCAATCTCCAGAACCAGATTACCGACATAGAGGCAACATTTATCTTCAAAGCAGCAGGAGCCTCTCTAAACAACGGGTTCGGGTTCGTTCTGAACACAAACCCTGCAAATGTCGCGAGTGTTACGGGATATACTCAATATGGCAGCGCGGTAACCTATGATGCAAAGGGATATGAAGCCGGCCATTCAAATATGACCGTGATTATCCCTGTAGATGCCGTGAATACTATGTTTGGCAGCGGGTTTGTGAATACAATCGTCGGGCACTCATATTACCAGCCGATTACCAAAGTCATTACCATTCATCTAACAACACCTCAGGCAAGTGTTGGAGATCTGCCATGGAACCCGTTTATTTTCCAGAACCAGGTCAGAAGCCATGAGATTCATATGAAAAACCAGCCGGGAACAGATTTTGCAGATCAGGCTTTGTTTGGTACAGGGAATGATGCAACGAATGTTGGGCAGGGGTACTATTATGCTTCATCATCAGGATTACCATGGGCGTTTGAGATCCCGGTCAACTTCGATTATCCCGCAGAAGCCAGGGATATCCTCACATGTTACAATCATTTTGCCGATTGGGCACAGGCACCTGCAGGTCCGTCAAATCCATACAATAACTGGTACGAGGATCTCCCGGGATACAGGAATCCTGCCAATCTCTGGCATCAATAAGAAGTTTTAGTAATTTGGTGTTTGGTTTGAGAGGCCGCCTTGAAAAGGCGGCTTCTTTTTTTATGTAAGCGCGATTGCATATTTTTACACCCAATTCTTTTTGATTTAAATTGCCACTGATGAATATCACTTTTTTCCAGATCATCAATTATTGCCTGATTGCTTTTGCCCTGGTATTGTTTTCAGGATATATATGGGACAGGATTGTCAACCCTGACTATATGCCTGAGGAATGGAAACATGCAAGAAAAAACCGGGTTTTAAGCAGGACCCTTTTAAAAACGGAACGGAAGTACGTCGATAAGGTGAGATTTTTCAATTTCTGGTTACAGGTCGAAAGACTGAGAAAAGACCTGGTTCCCGGGGCATTTGCCGAGCTTGGTGTTTATAAGGGGCAAAGCGCAAAAGTGATCCATCATATGGACCCGGCAAGGAAATTTCACCTTTTTGATACGTTTTCAGGCTTCAATGCCTTGGACCTGGAGAAGGAAACAGGGGAGGCCGCGACTTATACCACGAACAATTTTGCTGATACCAGCACTGATCTTGTAATAGCCAGGATAGGAGGGAATGGCAATATCATTCTCCATCCCGGTAATTTCCCGGCATCAGCAGGAGAGGTTATTTATGAAAAATTCGCCTTTGTCAATATTGATGCCGATCTTTACAAACCTACAAAGGCCGGGCTTGAATTTTTTTATCCGCGCCTAAGCCCGGGAGGCGTCATTATGGTCCATGATTATAACCATAAATGGGAGGGAGTGATGAAAGCCGTGGACGATTTCTGTAAATCTATCCCTGAATCCATGATTATTGTCCCCGACAGGGAAACGACCGTGATGATAATAAGGAGAAAATTCTGACATTTCCTCGGTTTTTATCCAGGTTTCTGGATTGCGGATGACATCCGCAGTCATTATTCAGTAAGGGGAATGACAATATTTACAATATTTTTTGAGAGAGTTTGTAAAAAAATCATTAAATCTCTTGTTTGAAAGAAAATAAGTTGTAATTTTGCACCCTCGAAAATCGGATTTGGTTTTTGAGGGGATACTAAGCCGAGATTAGTAAGGAAACCTGACAAAGCGAGACATCTATAGGTTTCAACAGCAGCCGGAACGTCGGTTGTAGTGAAAAAGTCTCTCTGAAACACAGCTCTCCTTTTATATTTCAAAGCATTATCCTTCTTTACCAGGCGCAGGGTTTAGCGCCGGAAATTTTGAAAAGAATTTAAACATTTCAATATGCCTACAATTTCGCAATTGGTTCGTAAAGGAAGACACAAGTTGACGGACAAGAGTAAAGCTCCTGCCCTTGATTCATGTCCCCAGCGCCGTGGTGTATGTGTAAGGGTTTACACAACAACTCCCAAAAAGCCCAATTCAGCAATGCGTAAAGTTGCACGTGTTCGTCTGACCAACGGCAAGGAAGTGAATGCTTACATCCCCGGTGAAGGCCATAATCTCCAGGAACACTCGATCGTGATGATCCGCGGAGGCCGTGTGAAAGATCTCCCCGGCGTTCGTTACCATATCATCCGTGGCGCGCTCGATACATCGGGTGTTGAAGGACGCAAGCAGCGCCGTTCAAAGTATGGTGCCAAGAAGCCTAAAGAAAAGAAAGCATAATTACAGCTGTTATTTAAGCGCATATGAGAAAATCAAGACCAAAGAAAAGGCTCATCATTCCCGACCCCAGGTTCAGCGATACGCTGGTGACCAAGTTCGTGAATAATATGATGTTCAGCGGCAAGAAGAACCAGTCGTACGACATTTTTTATGAAGCTATTGACATCGTAAGCGAAAAGACCAAGGAAGACGGCCTCGAGGTGTTCAAGAAAGCCCTTGCAAACGTTACTCCTTCAGTAGAAGTCCGCAGCCGCCGTATCGGTGGTGCTACTTTCCAGATCCCTTCGGAGATCAGGCCTTCGCGTAAGAGTTCAATCGGCATGAAGTCCCTCGTAGGATATGCAAGAAAACGCCACGAAAAGAGCATGGCCCATAAACTTGCTGCCGAAATCCTCGCCGCATACAAAGAAGAAGGTGCTGCTTACAAGAAGAAAGAAGACACCCACCGTATGGCCGAGGCTAACAAAGCATTTTCACATTTCAGATTTTAATCACATCAAACGGATCTTATACAATATATAAAATAGTGCCCGGGCAACTCGAAAATACACGCAACATTGGCATTATGGCTCATATCGACGCCGGTAAGACGACGACAACTGAGCGTATATTGTATTATACCGGGATCAATTATAAAATGGGCGAGGTACACGACGGTACTGCCACTATGGACTGGATGGTCCAGGAGCAGGAACGCGGTATTACAATTACCTCTGCCGCCACCACTGTTTACTGGGACTTTAATAACCAGACTTACCGTATTAACATTATCGATACACCCGGGCACGTCGATTTTACTGTAGAAGTTGAACGTTCCCTCAGGGTGCTCGACGGGGCTGTTGCATTGTTCTGTGCAGTAGGCGGAGTTGAACCCCAGAGCGAAACCGTTTGGAAACAAGCCGATAAATATCATGTGCCCCGCCTGAGCTATGTGAATAAGATGGACCGCACAGGCGCCGATTTTTTCAGGGTCGTCGAACAGATCAGTGAAAAACTTGGTGCAAAACCAGTTCCGGTTCAGCTGCCGATCGGGGCTGAGGATGATTTCAGGGGTGTTGTTGACCTTATTACAGGTAAAGCCTACTCCTGGGATGATGCCTCGCTTGGAAAAGAATACTTTGAAATCCCTGTTCCTGAAGATATGATCGAACAGGTGAACGAATACCGTAGCCGTCTTATTGAAGGGGCTGCTGAAGAAAGCGAAGAACTGCTTCATAAATTTCTTGAGAACCCAGGTTCAATTACTGCGGATGACATTATCGCACAGGTCCGGAAAGCCACTATTCAAAACAGGATCACTCCAGTCATCTGCGGAGCTTCGTTTAAAAATAAAGGTGTTCAGACCCTGATCGACAGTATCGTCAGGTTCCTGCCTTCACCGTACGATATGCCAGCCATTACCGGCATCAATCCGTTTACCGAAAAGGAAGTCGTTCGTCATCCTGACCCCGCTGAACCTTTTTCAGCCCTGGCTTTTAAAATTGCCACTGATCCATTTGTTGGGCGGATAGCATTTTTCCGTGTTTATTCCGGTTCCCTCGATGCAGGTGAAGTAGTTCTGAATGCTAATACCGATAAAAAAGAAAGGTTGCTTCGCCTGGTGCAGATGCACGCCAACAAACAGATCCCGCTCAAGCACATTGAAGCAGGAGAGATTGGCGTCGCTGTGGGGTTTAAGGAAATCCGCACAGGAGATACCTTATGCGATATTAAGCATCCTGTATTGCTTGAAACAATGAGTTTCCCCGAGCCCGTGATCAATATGGCCATTGAGCCAAGGACACAGGATGACGTGGAGAAACTGGCCATCTGCCTTAAAAAGATGGCCGAAGAAGATCCTACATTCAGGGTAAAAATTGACGAAGAGACCGGGCAGACCGTGATCAGCGGCATGGGCGAACTTCACCTCGAAATTATTGCCGACAGGATGAGGCGTGAGTTTAATATCGATGTTAACCGTGGAAATCCTCAGGTCGCTTATAAAGAAGCTATCGTGAATTCGGTCATGCACCACGAAGTTTATAAGAAACAGTCGGGTGGCAAAGGCCGCTTCGCTGATCTTTCGATCGAATTGTCTCCTGCAGACAAAGGTGTTAAAGGGCTCCAGTTCATCAACGATATTAAGGGCGGAAATATTCCCAGGGAGTTTATTCCATCCATTGAAAAAGGTCTTAAATCGGGAATGTCGAACGGACCTATCATAGGTTTCCCGATGGAAAATGTAAAAGTACGCCTTCTTGACGGTGCATTTCACAGCGTGGATTCTGATGCTTTATCATTCCAGATCGCTGCAGGTATCGCTTTCAGGGAAGCCACGAAAAAAGCAAAGGCTGTGTTACTTGAACCGGTCATGCGTTTTGAAATTATCACCCCGAATGAGAGCATGGGTGAAGTTACCAGCGACATTCATAAGCGCCGCGGACATGTTGAAAGTGTTGAATCACGCATTGGTAATGCCGTTATTCATGGTAAGGTACCCCTTGCAGAGATGTTCGGGTATGTTACAACTCTCAGAAGCATTACCAGTGGTCGGGCCACATGCATGCTTGAATTTTCTCAATATGCCCCGGCTCCTCAGGAGGTTATGGATGAAGTGTTATTTAAAATCAGAGGCTACGTGCCTGTATATTAATCATTTATATGAGCCAGAGAATTAGAATAAAACTGAAGTCTTACGATTACAACCTTGTTGATAAATCAGCAGAGAAGATCGTAAAAACAGTTAAGGCTACCGGCGCCGTGGTTAGCGGACCGATTCCTTTGCCCACTGACAAGAAGATCTTCACTGTTTTGCGCTCGACTTTTGTGAACAAGAAATCCAGGGAACAGTTCCAGCTCTGCACTTATAAACGCATGCTGGATATTTACAGCACAACATCGAAAACAATCGATGCACTGATGAAACTGGAACTTCCTTCAGGAGTGGAGGTTGAGATCAAGGTTTGATCAAGGTGTAATTGTAATTGAACTAACGAAAAAAAATCGTAAGAAATGTCTGGATTAATTGGAAAAAAAGTCGGGATGACCAGCATCTATGATGCAAACGGGAAGAATATTCCCTGTACAGTCATTGAAGCAGGTCCCTGTGTAGTGACACAGATCCGGTCCAAGGAAAAAGAAGGTTATGATGCCATCCAGCTTGCTTTTGAGGATAAAAAGGAAAAGCATACCACAAAAGCCGAGATGGGGCATTTTAAGAAAGCAGGGATCACCCCAAAGAAAGTTGTCGCTGAATTTACCCGTTTTGAAGCTGACCATCAGAAGCAGTTCGGGGATATCATCAAAGTTGATATTTTCCAGGAAGGCGAGTTCATCGATGTGGTTGGCACCTCAAAAGGAAAAGGTTTCCAGGGCGTTGTTAAAAGGCATCATTTTCATGGTGTTGGCGAAGCAACCCATGGACAGCATGACCGGCTCCGTGCCCCCGGTTCGGTGGGCGCATCATCGTGGCCCTCAAGGGTATGGCCTGGTCTGAGAATGGCCGGCCGTATGGGTGGCAAGCGTGTAAAGGTGGTCAACCTTCAGATATTAAAGATAATCCTGGAAAGAAACCTTGTTCTTGTAAAAGGTGCAATTCCCGGGCCTACTGGTGCATATGTAATTATTGAGAGATGGAAATAAAAGTATTTAACATTAAAGGAACAGAAACCGGCCGTAATGTCAAGCTGGACGATACGGTTTTCGGGATTGAGCCTAACGACCATGCCATTTATCTGGATGTAAAACAGCATATGGCAAATCAGCGTCAGGGTACTCATGCCTCCCTCGAAAAATCACTGGTTTCAGGCAGCACAAAGAAACTGCATCGCCAGAAAGGAACAGGTGGTTCCCGCAAAGGAAGCATCAAGAGTCCTTTGTTCCGCGGTGGTGCCAGGGTTTTCGGCCCTCAGCCAAGGGATTATAACTTCAAGCTCAACAAAAAGCTGAAGAAACTTGCACGTATATCTGCCCTCAGCTATAAAGTAAAAGAAAGCAACCTTACTGTTCTTGAAGATTTCACATTCGATTCACCCAAGACCAAGAATATTTCGGAGCTTTTAAAGAGTTTCCAGTTAACGGGTAAAAAGACCCTGGTGATTGTAAATACCCCCGATAGTAATCTTCTTCTTGCTGCAAGGAACCTGAAGCGTGTGAAGATCATTCGTACTGCCGATATCAACACCTATGAAATTCTTGACGCAAAGCAGGTTTTGATTACTGAAAGTTCAATTCCTGAAATCGTAAAAATTCATCAGAATTAATCAGTTTATTCTATAATCCGATGAGAATTATTATAAAGCCTATCATTACAGAGAAGATGACCCAGCAAGGAGAAAAGCTGAACAGGTACGGGTTCTTTGTAGACCGCAAGGCAAACAAGCTTCAAATCAAGCAGGCGATCAAGGACCTGTATGGTGTTGAAGTTGAAGCGATCAGCACGATGATCGTTTTTGGGAAGAAAAAAAGCCGTTACACCAAGAGTGGTGTCATTTCAGGGAGGGCTACTTCCAGGAAAAAGGCCATTGTAACATTGGCAAAAGGCGAAACTATTGATTTTTACAGCAATATTTAAATAAATGGCGCTTAAGAAATACAAACCGACAACACCCGGTCAGAGGTTCAAAGTTATCAGCACATATGATGACGTTACCTCGATGACACCCGAGAAAAGCCTGCTGGCACCTTCAAGGAATACCGGAGGAAGAAACAACCAGGGAAGAATGACCATGCGTTATATGGGCGGCGGTCATAAACAGATGTACCGTATGATCGACTTTAAACGCGACAAGGATGATATTCCCGCAACAGTAAAGACCATAGAATACGATCCGAACCGTACTGCAAGGATTGCCCTTATCGTTTATAAAGACGGTGAGAAAAGATATATTGTTGCTCCCCACGGGCTCAAGGTTGGCCAGATCATCCTTTCCGGTAAAGGAGTAGCTCCTGAGATTGGGAACACGATGTTCCTTAGTGAAATTCCTTTTGGTACTGTGATCCACAACGTGGAGCTTCGTCCGGGCCAGGGTGCCAAGATGGTACGTTCGGCAGGAGCATATGCTCAGCTGATGTCGCGTGACGGCAAGTTTGCCATCATCAAGATGCCTTCGGGAGAAACCCGTATGATCCTGCAAACCTGCAAGGCCACCATAGGCATGGTTTCGAATACCGACCACAGCCTTGAGAAACATGGAAAAGCAGGCCGTAAGCGCTGGTTAGGGCGCAGGCCGAGGACCCGTGGTGTTGCCATGAACCCTGTTGATCATCCAATGGGTGGTGGTGAAGGCCGTGCTTCAGGCGGGCACCCGCGTTCACGCAAGGGTATGCCTGCAAAAGGGTACAAGACGCGTTCGAAGAAAAAGCAGTCGAACCAGTACATCATTGAAAAACGGAAAAAGTAACAGTTAACCAATAGTATTATGAGCAGATCGCTTAAAAAAGGCCCATTTATCCACTACAAGCTCGAGAAAAAAGTACAGGACGCTGTGGAAACCAAGAAAAAGACTGTCATCAAGACCTGGTCGAGGGGTTCCGTGATTTCTCCGGATTTTGTGGGGCTGACCATTGCCGTTCATAACGGGAATAAGTTCATCCCGGTTTATGTTACCGAGAACATGGTAGGCCATAAACTTGGTGAGTTTGCCCCGACCCGTATTTTCAGGGGGCATGCCGGAAATAAAGATAAAGCAAAGAAATAAAGGAAAGATATAGATTATGGGAGTCAAAAGTCGCACGAAAGCTGAGAACCGAAAGGAAGCTAAGAAGAAGACAGCAGGAGCTGTTCTTCAGAATAATCCTACCTCCCCGCGTAAAGCAAGATTGGTTGCTGACCTGATCCGCGGCAAGAGAGTTGAGCTGGCCCTTCATACCCTTAAAAACACCAGTAAACAGCCGGCCGAGAAAATGCGCAAGCTTCTTCTTTCAGCCATTGCCAACTGGCAGCTGAAAAATGAAGGAACACGCATTGAGGATGCCGATCTGTTCGTACAGGAAATTAAGGTTGATGTAGGACGTACTCTGAAGCGTATCAACACTGCTCCGCAGGGACGTGCACACCGCATCCGTAAGCGTTCAAACCATATTACCATCACCCTCGGTTCAAAAAGCCTGCAGGTTGAAGAAACGCTTGAAGAAGAAACAAAAGAAAATAACAAGGAATAATTTAAAGGGAATTTTTAATGGGACAAAAAACCAATCCGATTGCTAACCGTCTAGGCATCATCCGCGGCTGGGATTCCAACTGGTTTGGCGGGAAAACCTTCGAGAGTAAACTTGTCGAAGATGATAAAATCCGCAAGTATCTTCATGCACGTCTTTCTAAGGCCGGCATTTCCAAGATCGTTATCGAACGCACGCTGAAGCTTGTGACCGTGACGATCCACACTGCCAGGCCGGGAATTATTATCGGGAAGGGCGGACAGGAGGTTGACAAACTGAAGGAAGAGCTTAAGAAAATTACCAAGAAGGAAATCCAGATCAATATTTCTGAGATAAAACGTCCTGAGCTGGATGCAGTTATCGTTGCAAACACGGTAGCAAGCCAGATCGAAGGCCGTATTTCTTACCGCAGGGCGATCAAGACATCTATTGCTTCGGCGATCCGCATTGGTGCCGAAGGGATCAAGATCATGATCTCAGGCAGGCTTGGCGGTGCTGAAATGGCTCGCCGGGAGCAATACAAAGAGGGGCGTATTCCCTTACATACCTTTAGGGCGGATATTGATTATGCAACTGCCGAAGCACACACAACCTATGGTCGTATCGGGATCAAGGTCTGGATCTGCAAGGGTGAGATATACGGAAGGCCGGAACTTGTTCCAAGTACGTCTACTGCCAAGCTAAAACCTTCGCAGCAGCGCCCCGGTGGCAAAAGAGAAGGCGGCGGTGGTCCCCGTCCGGGTGGCAAACCCCGTTTCAGGAAATAACCATATTGAACAACAATAATATATCTGAATAATGTTACAGCCAAAGAAGACTAAGTACAGGAAACAGCAGAAGGGTAAGATGAAGGGTAACGCCCAGCGTGGCCATGAGCTTGCATTCGGTTCTTTCGGTCTCAAAACTCTCGATGAAGCATGGATCACAGGCCGCCAGATTGAGGCTGCCCGCCAGGCAATTACCCGTCATATGAAACGTGAAGGTCAGATGTGGATTCGTATCTTCCCTGATAAACCGGTAACCAAGAAACCAGCGGAAGTCCGTATGGGTAAAGGAAAGGGAGCTCCTGAGTATTTTGTAGCCAGGGTAAACCCGGGACGGCTCATGTTTGAAATTGACGGAGTACCTTCAGTAATTGCCAAAGAGGCTCTGCGCCTTGGTGCTCAGAAAATGCCAGTCCACTGTAAGATTGTAATGCGCCGTGATTACGACGAAGAACAAGCATAATATCGTTAGCCATCAGCTACCGCAGATTAAAAAAGAAAGAAATGGAACAAAAAGTAATCAAAGAGTTAACAACCGGTGAAATCGTCGAAAGACTGGATGAGGAAGTACGTCAGCTCTCAAAGCTGAAACTCAACCATGCCGTTTCCCCATTGGAAAACCCGAATAAGATCAAGGCTTACCGCAAAACCATTGCCCGCCTTCAAACCGAATTGCGCCGCCGTGTACTTAGTGGTGAAAAAATCGTAAAGCCTGTAAAGCAATAATTTATGGAAAGCAGAAAACTCAGAAAGGAAAAATCGGGGATCGTTGTCAGCAACAAAATGGAGAAATCCATTGTCGTTGAAGTCGAACGTAAGGTAAAACACCCGAAATACGGAAAATTTGTAAAGAAGACATCTCGCTTTATGGCTCAAGATGATAAGAATGAATGCAGCGAGGGCGATAAAGTGTTAATTGCCGAAAGCCGGCCGTTAAGCAAGAATAAGTGTTGGAGACTTGTCGAAATCATTGAAAAGGTTAAATAGCCATGATACAGCAGGAGTCAAGATTAACAGTAGCAGATAACAGCGGCGCAAAGGAAGTGCTTTGTATAAAAGTACTTGGCGGAACCCGTAAACGTTATGCCTCGGTGGGCGACCGGATTATTGTGACCGTGAAAAATGCATTGCCCTCTGGTAATATTAAAAAAGGAACGGTGTCCAAAGCAGTGGTTGTTCGTACTACCAAGGAGATCCGCCGCGCCGACGGTTCCTATATCAGCTTCGACGACAATGCAGTTGTATTGCTGAATAATGCCGGAGAACTTATTGGTACCCGTATCTTCGGTCCGGTCGCCAGGGAACTCCGCGAAAAACAGTTTATGAAAATAGTTTCATTGGCACCTGAAGTGCTATAACAGAATTCTACCATGCAGAAGAAATTACATATCCGCAAAGGTGATACAGTGATGGTCATTGCAGGCGATTCCAAAGGCCAGCAAGGCAAGGTACTGAATGTCAACGTCGATAAAGAGTTGGCAATTGTGGAAAGCGTTAACATGGTTTCAAAACATACGAAGCCCAACGCAAAGAGCCCACAGGGCGGGATCGTGAAGAAAGAGGCCCCGGTTCATATTTCAAATCTGAAACTTATTGACAACACAGGAAAACCGGCTAGAACCGGAAAAAAAGTTGACATTAAGACCGGAAAATTGGTTCGTTATTCTAAAAAATCAGGGGAGGTTACAAAGTAATGGCTTACATACCAAGATTAAAGGAAAAATACCAGAAGGACGTCGTTCCTGCCTTAATGAGTCAGTTCAGCTACAAGAACCATATGCAGGTTCCGAAGATCACCAAGATCTGCCTGAACCAGGGTTTGGGCATTGCCAATACCGACAGGAAATTCATTGAGAACGGGCTGAACGAGATGACACTGATCACCGGACAGAAGGCTGTTCCTACCAAATCCAGGAAGGATATTTCAAATTTCAAATTAAGAAAAGGCAACGCTATTGGTGTAAGGGTTACTTTACGCGGCGAGCGCATGTATGAGTTTCTTGATCGCCTGATTTCAGTGGCACTTCCGCGTGTACGTGACTTTCGTGGTGTTAATGACAAAGGATTTGACGGTCGCGGAAACTACACCGTAGGTATTACTGAGCAGATCATTTTCCCTGAAATTGACATCGACAAGGTAACAAAGATTAATGGTCTGGATATAACGTTTGTGACTAGCGCAACAACCGACCGTGAAGCGATGGCGCTGTTAAAAGAATTCGGATTACCATTTAAAACAAGATAAGAACATGGCAAAAGAATCCATTAAAGCAAGGGGAGTTAAAAGAGAACGTCTCGTGGCAAAGTTCGCCGAGAAGCGTAAAGCACTTAAGGAGGCGGGTGATTATATCGCCCTCCAGAAACTCCCGAAAAACGCTTCCCCGGTTCGTCTTCACAACCGTTGCAAGCTTACCGGCAGGCCCAAGGGCTATATGAGACTCTTTGGGATTTCACGTATCAATTTCCGTGAAATGGCCAACAAAGGACTAATCCCCGGAGTTAAGAAAGCCAGTTGGTAAATAGAATAGATTATTAACAAACAGATATAGAATAAAATGGTTACTGATCCCATTGCAGATTATTTAACAAGAATAAGGAATGCCGTGATGGCAAACCACAGGGTCGTAGAAATTCCTAAATCAAGAATCAAGGAAGATATCACCCGTATTCTGTTCGAAAAAGGATACATCCTTAATTTTAAGGTCGAAAATGAACCCCGCCCGGGAATGATCAAGATCGCTTTGAAGTACCATCCGGTGACAAAGCTGTCGGCTCTGAATTCTATGGTAAGGGTTTCCAAACCCGGACTACGTAAATATGTCGACTATGACAGTCTGCCGCGTGTACTGAACGGACTTGGAATTGCCATCCTTTCTACCTCGCAGGGAGTTATGACCGATAAAGAAGCACGCACCAAGAAAATTGGCGGCGAAGTATTATGTTACATAAGTTAAGCTGGAGGTTCAGTATATGTCAAGAATTGGAAAACTTCCCATTGTAATACCAGTAGGCGTACAGGTAAGTATATCAGAAGCCAACCTGGTGACCATTAAAGGCAAGCTTGGTGAGCTGACTCAACAGGTTGACCCGAGGATCAAGATAAGGATTGAAGCAGACACGTTGTATGTTCAGAGAGGGACTGATGCAAAAGACGAGCGTTCAAAGCACGGCTTGTACAGGGCTCTGCTGTTCAACATGATCAAGGGTGTTCATGAGGGTTTCACCATTGTCCAGGAGATGGTCGGTGTTGGTTATAAAGCCCAGGCTACCGGACAGGTTATTGAACTTTCGCTTGGTTTTTCGCACAACCTTATGCTTGAGCTTCCTGTTGAAGTTTCGGTGCAGACAACTGCGGATAAAGGAAAGAACCCGACCATCATTCTGAAGTCGCATGACAAGCAGCTTCTTGGCCAGGTCGCTTCCAAGATCCGTTCATTCCGCAAACCTGAACCATATAAAGGCAAGGGTATTCGCTTCCAGGGTGAAGAGATCAAGAAGAAAGCAGGGAAATCTGCAGCAGGAGCATAATTTACTCATAGATTAAATTCATAACAGAATGGTTACCAGCAGTAAAAAAGAATTTCGCAGGTTCAGGATCAAGAAAAGGATACGTAAAATCGTAGAAGGGACTCCTGACAGGCCTCGCATGACGGTATTCAGAAGCAGCAAATCGATTTATGTTCAGCTCATCGACGACCTGAACCATAAGACCCTGCTTTCTGCATCATCTGCCGAAAAGGCAGTGAAGAATGCCAAGGGTACCAAAACGGAGATTGCCAAGTTGGTTGGCAAAAGCATCGCTGAAAAAGCGTTGCAGACAGGAATCTCCTCGGTAGTTTTTGACAGAAACGGATATTTATATCATGGCAGGGTTAAAGCTTTGGCTGATTCAGCCAGAGAAGGCGGCCTTAAATTTTAATCAGGTATGACAAACGTTAACGTAAAGAGAGTAAAATCAAGCGAAATTGAGTTCAAGGACCGCCTGGTCAGCATCCAGAGGGTGACGAAAGTGACTAAGGGCGGACGTACATTCAGTTTCTCGGCCATCGTTGTAGTAGGAAATGAAAACGGCGTGGTAGGTTACGGACTTGGAAAAGCTAAAGAAGTAACAGCAGCTATCGCTAAAGGGATAGACGATGCAAAGAAGAACCTGATTAAAGTTCCGGTGCTTAAAAGTACTATTCCCCATGAACAGCTGGGAAAATACAGCGGTGCGCTTGTCTACCTCAAGCCTGCTGCTCCCGGTACCGGAGTAATCGCCGGAGGCGCCATGCGCGCTGTACTGGAAAGTGTGGGGATTAAAGACGTACTTGCAAAGTCAAAAGGCTCCTCAAATCCGCATAGCGTTGTAAAAGCCACTATCAACGCTCTGATCAAGTTGCGTGATCCTTATACGATCGCACAGCTCCGCGGTATTGATATGAATAAAGTTTTTAACGGTTAATCTAATTGCAAAGAATTACAGCAATGAAAAAAGTCAAGATAACACAGGTTCGCAGCGGCATCGGGCGCCCGGAGCGTCAGAAGCGCACCCTGCAAGCCCTTGGGCTGAGGCGTATCCGTCACAGCGTGGAGCATGAAGCAACGCCCCAGATACTGGGAATGTTGGAAAAAGTAAGACATCTCGTAACATTTGAAGAAGTAGTTTAATCTCTGATAAGTATAATAACATGGATTTAAGTAATCTTAAACCGGCAAAAGGTTCTACAAAGAAAGAAAAGCGTATCGGCAGAGGTACCGGCTCAGGTCATGGAGGAACATCAACCCGTGGCCATAAAGGTGCCAAATCACGCTCCGGCTACTCAAAGAAAATCGGATACGAAGGAGGCCAGATGTCGCTGGTGCGTCGTGTCCCCAAGTTCGGATTCAAGAATTTCAACCGCGTTGAATATAAAGGAATCAACCTCGATACTTTGCAGGAACTGAGTGAAAAGAAAAACATTCAGATCATCGGACTCGAATCATTCATCGAAGCAGGGTTCGTTTCTAAAAAAGATAAGGTTAAAATCCTTGGGCGCGGAGAACTGAAAGCCAAACTTGAAGTTACAGCCCATGCTTTTTCAGCAACCGCTAAAAAGGCCATTGAAGATTTAGGTGGAATAGCAAACACAATTTAAACCTGTTTGAATGAAAAAACTGATTCAAACCATAAGGAACATTTGGAAAATTGACGATCTCAAGAAGAGAATACTGTTCACCATTGGTATGCTCCTTATTTATCGTTTCGGTGCCTATGTTGTTCTTCCCGGTGTTGATCCCAGCATGTTGCATAACCTCCAGAACCAATCCAAGCAGGGTCTGCTGGGACTGCTCAATATGTTCTCGGGCGGTGCTTTTGCCAATGCATCGATCTTCGCACTCGGAATCATGCCGTATATATCAGCTTCAATCGTAATGCAGCTGCTGGGTATGGCCATCCCTTACTTCCAGAAGCTTCAGAAGGAAGGTGAAAGCGGGAGAAAGAAAATCAACCAGATCACACGTTATCTTACCGTGGTTATCCTGATCCTCCAGTCTCCGGCTTATATTGCCAACCTGGTTTCACAGCTTCCTGCCGAAGCAGTGTATCCTTTCAATCCCAACTATACTCATCATTCGGTATTCTCTTTCTTCGGGATCATGTCTATTGTGATCCTTACAGCCGGCTCAATGTTCATTATGTGGCTCGGAGAGCGTATCACCGATAAAGGGATCGGAAACGGTATTTCGATGATCATCATGATCGGCATCATCGCAAGACTTCCTTTTGCGCTTGTCGGGGAACTCGTTTCGAGAATGGAACAGAAAGGTGGCGGGCTTGTTTTCTTCGTCGTTGAACTTGCCTTCCTTGTTTTGGTGATACTGGTTACAATACTCCTTGTACAGGGCACCCGAAAGATCCCGGTACAATATGCGAAAAGGATTGTCGGGAACAAGCAATACGGCGGAGTAAGGCAGTACATACCTCTTAAGGTTAATGCAGCAGGTGTCATGCCGATTATCTTCGCACAGGCTATCATGTTCCTCCCTCTTACTATTGCAGGCTTTGCCAGCAACGAAACGCTTTCTGGATTTGCAAGGGTGTTTACCGATTATAACAGTTTCTGGTACAATTTCACCTTCTTTTTCATGATCATATTCTTTACCTATTTTTACACGGCTATCACGATCAATCCAAACCAGATGGCAGAGGATATGAAAAAGAACGGAGGGTTTATCCCTGGTGTAAAACCTGGAAAGAAAACTGCAGAATTCATCGACAATGTGATGTCGAGGATCACCCTTCCGGGGTCTATTTTTCTGGGTTTTGTTGCGATTATGCCGTTTTTCGTGCGTACTGTTGGTGTTACAAACCAGTTCGCCCAGTTTTATGGAGGTACATCACTGCTGATTCTTGTCGGGGTTGTACTTGATACCTTACAGCAGATTGAAAGCCATCTCCTGATGCGTCATTATGACGGTCTTACGAAATCGGGACGTATCAAGGGCAGGTCCTCATATAATGTAGCCAGCTGACGGAAGTAAATTATTAATAATGATTGTAAAGACTGCGGAAGAAGTTGAATTATTACGGGAAAATGCTCTTATTGTAAGCAGGACCCTCGCTGCAGTTGCAAAGGAAATAAGACCGGGTGTTCAGACTAAAACACTCGACAAGATAGCCGAAGAATTTATTCGGTCACAAGGGGCGGTACCAGGTTTTAAAGGGTACCGGGGGTTTCCGGCAACCCTGTGCGTATCCCTGAATGAGGAAGTGGTACACGGAATACCGGGAGAGAGAGTTCTTTTAAATGGTGATATTGTTTCGATCGACTGTGGATGTCTCAAAAACGGGTATTACGGTGATTCTGCCTATACGTTTACAGTAGGTGATGTCAAACCGGAAATACGGTTGTTACTGAATCGAACTAAGGAGTCCCTGTTCAGGGCTGTGGAAGTAGCGGTTACGGGTAAGCGTATAGGAGATATAGGTTCCGCTGTTCAGGAATATGTTGAGAGCTTCGGATATTCAGTGGTGAGGGAATTGGTGGGACATGGAATAGGGAAGGCCCTTCACGAGAAACCTGATATTCCGAATTACGGCAAGCGGGGTTCCGGGACGAAACTTCCGGAAGGTTTGGTGATCTGTATCGAGCCTATGATCAACCTGGGGCTCAAGAATGTTGTCCAGGCCAGTGACGGATGGACTATCAGGACAGCCGACCGTATGCCATCGGCTCATTTTGAACTGAGCGTTGTGATAAGGAAGGAAAAGGCCGATGTTCTTTCAACATTTGACTATATCGAAGAAGTTTTGGGACCTCAACAAATATAAAATGTCAAAACAAGCATCAATTCAGCAGGATGGGACTGTCGTCGAATCTCTGGGCAACGCAATGTTCAGGGTGGAACTTGAAAACGGACATGTTATCACGGCGCATATTTCAGGCAAAATGAGAATGCACTACATCAAGATACTTCCGGGAGATAAAGTGAGGATTGAGATGTCACCATACGATTTGACCAAAGGCAGAATAACATTCCGCTATCAATAGATATAAAGCAAAATAAAATGAAAGTAAGAACATCCATCAAGAAGAGGTCGGCCGACTGCAAGATCGTCCGCAGAAAAGGGGTCTTGTTTGTGATAAACAAGAAGAATCCAAAATTCAAGCAAAGACAAGGATAATTAATTATTAAATAAAGCAAAATGGCCAGAATTGCAGGTATTGATTTACCTAAACAGAAAAGAGGAGAAATTGGTCTAACCTATATTTATGGAATTGGCAGGAGTACTGCACAGAACATCCTTACCGAGGCAGGGGTGGACTGGAATAAAAAGGTTCAGGACTGGACTGATGATGAGCAGAATAAGATCCGTGCCGTCATCAATGAAAAGTATAAGATCGAAGGAGCTCTGAGGTCGGAAGTCCAGATGAACATCAAGCGATTGATGGACATCGGGAGTTACCGCGGGATCCGCCACCGTATCGGCCTTCCTGTTCGTGGTCAAAGCACTAAGAATAACGCTCGTACCCGTAAAGGCCGTAAAAAGACTGTTGCGAATAAGAAGAAAGCAACTAAAGGCTAAAAATTGAATATCGAATATCGAATATCGAATATCGAATGTCGAACATCGAATATCGAATAACGGATGAAGAATAGCGAAGAAAAGAAGTAAACAATAATATGGCAAAGACTGAAAAAAGTTCAAAGAAAAGGGTTGTTAAGGTTGATGCAATAGGCAGGGCCTATATCAACGCTTCCTTTAATAACCTCATCATTTCATTAACCAATAATTCCGGCCAGGTGATCTCCTGGTCTTCAGCCGGAAAGATGGGGTTCAAAGGTTCCAAGAAGAATACTCCTTATGCTGCTCAGATGGCCGCAACTGATGCTGCGAAGACCGCATATGACCTTGGTTTACGCAAGGTGAAGGTATTCATTAAGGGACCCGGAGCAGGACGCGAATCAGCAATGCGTACCATTCATGGTGCAGGCATCGAAGTAACCGAGATCATGGATATTACCCCGCTCCCTCATAACGGATGCCGCCCTCCGAAACGCAGGCGTGTATAATCACAAATAATAAATAAACATTCGATACCATGGCAAGATATATTGGGCCGAAATCAAGAATTGCAAGAAAGTTCCGGGATCCTATTTACGGACCGGACAAGAGTTACGAAAAAAAGAATTATCCACCGGGGATGCATGGGCAGACCAAACGTCGCGCAAAAGCTTCGGAATACGGAACCCAGCTGATGGAAAAGCAGAAAGCCAAGTATACATACGGCATTCTCGAAAGACAGTTCAGGAATATTTTCAATAAAGCTTCCCATAAGGGTGGCATTACGGGTGAAGTGCTGCTTCAGCTTATCGAATCCCGTCTTGACAATACTGTTTTTCGTCTTGGCATTGCCCCGACAAGAGACGGTGCCCGTCAACTTATCGGCCACAGGCATATCCTTGTTAACGGAAAAGTAGTGAACATCCCTTCTTTCGAACTTCGCCCCGGCGATCTCATTTCGGTGCGCGAGCGTTCCAAATCCCTTGAGGTGATCACCGATTCCCTCAGTGGAAGAGGCAGTCAGTATGCATGGCTCGAATGGGATTCGAACATGATGACTGGAAAATTCATGAATTATCCCGAGCGTTCACAGATCCCCGAAAACATCAAGGAACAGCTGATCGTCGAGTTGTATTCGAAATAACGGGAATTCTTTTTGATATAAACCCTTTAAATATAGTATTATGGCTATTTTACCGTTCCAGAAACCTGACAAGGTGATCATGCTCGAGTCTGATGATCGCCGCGGAATATTCGAATTTCGTCCGCTTGAGCCTGGTTTTGGTATTACCATTGGAAATGCACTGAGACGCATCCTTTTATCCTCACTTGAAGGATTTGCAATCACTTCGGTCAAGATTGAAGGAGTCGATCAGGAGTTTTCAACCATCAAAGGCGTGATAGAAGATGTCACCGAAATCATTCTGAACCTGAAACAGATCCGGTTCAAACGCCTGATCGAAACCGAGAGTTCCGAAAAGGTTACAGTGATCATTGCCCAGCAGAAGGAATTCAAAGCAGGCGATATAAATAAATTCCTTTCGGTTTTCCAGGTACTGAATTCTGAAATTGTTGTATGCCATATGGAACCATCAGTTAAACTTACTGTTGAGCTTTCAGTTGACAAAGGAAGAGGATATGTACCTGCTGATGAAAACAAGGCACTGACCTCTTCGCTTGGAAGAATTGCCATCGACTCCATCCACACACCAATAAAAAATGTGACATATAACATTGAAAATTACCGTGTGGAACAGAAGACCGACTATGAAAAACTTGTCATGGAAATATTGACCGATGGTTCTATTGCTCCCAAGAACGCTCTTAAGGAGTCGGCCAAGATCCTGATTCACCATTTCATGCTGTTCTCAGATGAAAAGATTACTCTTGACACTGCTGAAAAGACGGTTACTGAAGAATTCGATGAAACTTCTTTGCATATCCGCCAGCTTCTGAAGACCAAACTGGTCGATATGGATCTTTCGGTTCGCGCATTGAATTGCCTTAAAGCAGCAGATGTTGAAACACTTGGTGACCTGGTAGCATTTAACAAGAACGATCTTCTTAAGTTCAGGAACTTTGGAAAGAAATCTCTTACCGAGCTTGAGGAACTTGTAAAATCCAAAGGACTTGAGTTTGGTATGAATACTTCAAAATATAAATTAGATAAGGATTAATAGCGATGAGACATCAAAAGAAAATCAATCATTTAGGCAGAACCAGTGCACACCGTAAAGCCATGCTTTCGAATATGGCATCGTCACTAATTCTGCATAAACGTATAACTACCACCCTGGCAAAGGCAAAAGCGCTGAGATCCTATGTTGAGCCATTGATCACCAGGGCAAAAGACGATTCAACGCACTCCCGCCGTATCGCTTTCAGTTACCTCCAGAATAAAGAGGCTGTCACAGAATTGTTCAAGGAGATATCCAAAAAGATCATGGAACGTCCGGGTGGTTACACCCGTATCCTGAAAACCGGAATGCGTGCCGGGGACAACGCCGATATGTGTTTTATTGAGCTGGTTGATTACAACGAAGCCATGCTGGGCAAGAAGGAAGAAGCAAAAGCCAAGACAACCCGCAGAGGCAGAAAGGGTGGAAAGAAAGAAGAAGACACTGCCGGGCAGCCAAAAGCCTCAGCTGAAGAAAAGGAAGTGAAAAAAGCGAAGAAAACAGCCAAAAAAGCTGAAGAACCTGGAGATACTTCCGAAACAGCTCCGGCAGAAAATGCTGAACCTAAAGAAAGTTAATCTGTAAACCAGAAAAATATGAGTCCAGTAAAAGGATAATGTACATAGTTACGTTATCCTTTTTTATTTTTAACTAACTAAAAGCTATTATATGAGTACGATATTATCAGTAAGAGCCAGGCAGATCCTGGATTCAAGAGGAAACCCAACAATAGAAGTTGATGTAATCACCGACAACGGAATCCTGGGCAGGGCAGCAGTTCCTTCAGGAGCCTCAACAGGCGTTCATGAAGCAGTAGAACTTCGCGACAACGACAAGAAGGTTTACATGGGCAAAGGCGTCTTGAATGCGGTTCACAACGTGAATAAAATCATTGCAGAAGAAGTAACAGGGATGTTTGTTACTGACCAGATCGAGATTGACAATCGGCTGATCGAACTTGACGGAACTCCGAACAAGGCGAAATTAGGAGCAAATGCAATCCTCGGCGTTTCCCTTGCAGCTGCAAGTGCTGCAGCACAGGTTACGGGACAGGAATTATACAGGTATGTTGGAGGCACTGCTGCACATACCCTGCCTATCCCTATGATGAACATCATTAACGGCGGATCACATGCCGATAATTCGATTGATTTCCAGGAATTCATGATTATGCCGGTAGGGGCAGGATCATTTACTGAAGCAATCCGCATGGGAGCAGAAGTATTTCATAACCTGAAGGCAGTTCTTAAAAAAAGCAAGTATTCAACTAATGTAGGTGATGAGGGTGGATTTGCCCCTAACCTGAAATCCAACGAAGAGGCACTCAAGGTCATCATCAAGGCTATTGAAGCCGCCGGGTACGAACCAGGAAAAGATGTTTATATTGCTCTTGATCCTGCATCATCGGAATATTATATCCCTGAAGAAAATGTTTACCATCTCAAAAAATCGACAGGCGAAAAGCTGAGTCCTTCTGATATGGTTTCCTTCTGGAAGGATTGGGTAAAACGTTACCCTATCATTTCCATAGAAGACGGTATGGCCGAAGATGACTGGACCGGATGGAAACTGATGACCAAGGAACTTGGCGGGAAGATCCAGCTTGTTGGAGACGATTTGTTTGTCACCAATGTCGACCGTCTTACCGAAGGTATTAAAAAAGGTGTTGCCAACTCTATTCTTGTTAAGGTGAACCAGATCGGAACCCTTACCGAAACGATCAATGCTGTGAATCTTGCATACAGGAACAGTTATACTGCTGTTATGAGCCATCGCTCTGGTGAAACTGAAGATGTGACCATTGCTGATCTTGCAGTCGCTCTGAATACCGGTCTGATTAAAACAGGTTCGGCTTGCCGTACCGACCGGATCGCCAAATACAACCAGCTGCTCAGGATCGAGGAACAGCTTGGAAACACTGCATATTACCTTGGCAGGGACTTCAAGTACGCCCGCTAGGTTTTGTTAACAATTTCTCGTAAGTAGGCCCTGCAGGACCTACTTATCCAGCAAAGGCTGTCATATATTTGAGGTTGCTAATTCAGGCCATGAGATTACACCTCCTATATTCAGCCTTTGTTTTTGTATTGGTATTAATTACTCTTTCAGTCTGTTCCCAGACCTTAAGTTCATACGGTAATCCCTCTTCCGGGGAATCCACTGTTAAAACCGGAAGTAAAGGAGGTATTGCCGGAACCTGGGAGGCAGGTGCCATGTTTGGGCCTGATTTTTACTATGGTGACCTGAATTCAAGTAAGTTTCTGCCACGTGGCAGCATAAGCGTTGCAGGGGGCGGATATATCATGCGTCAATTCACGAATGTTGTGGGATTGAAGGGTCAATTACTGATGGGAGGAGTTCACGGGGCAATGAATGTTGAGGAAATCTACGGCCCTGTCTTTTATTCATTCAGCGGGTTCTTTATCGATTTCAGCGCTAATGCGGTTATCAACCTTTCCAACATGTTTTCACCGTATCATTCAGGGAGGAAGCTCTTTGTTTATGCTACTGCAGGTCTTGGGGTAAACGCCTGGAATACAAAAATGTCGGCTACCTTCAACGGAGTTACATCTGATACCGCCTGGCCAGCAGGGATGAAGGCTGCACTGGTGATTCCTTTCGGTCTTGGATTGCAGTATGCCATCACAAAAAAGATCAGCGTTGGAGCTGAATATACTGTGCGGACGGTTCTTTCAGACCAGGTCGATCATTATGCAAAGGGGTTTAAAGCTGATTTTATAAATCTTTTTGCCGTTTCCGTCTCCTTCAGGTTCGGGACACCCCGGAAGAATCTTGCAGTACAGGAGTATGCTTTCCCGAACCAGGTCCGCTACCAGCCTTCCTCCCCGGCTCCGATACAGGCGCCTCCGGTTCAGGAGGTAGCTTCAGTATCTGAAGTATATGATTATGTTGTACAGATAGCTGCATTTTCAAAACACAACTATTCTGTTCCCTGGGTAAAGAAGCATTACAGGGTTGATATGCCTGTGATTAAAGAAAGCGAGAACGGCCTTAACAGGTATATCATCGGACGTTATTATAAGGACCTCACTGAGGCCAAAGAACTCTGCAACAGATTAAGAAAACAGGGAATCACCGATGCCTGGGTCATTGCCTACAAGAACGGGCAAAGGGATCATGTGGTTGTTTATTAGGTGACAGGGTGACAAAGTAACAAAGTGACAAAGTAACAAAGTAACAAAGTGACATGGTGACAAGGCCTTACTTCATTACCTCGTTACCCTGTTACCCTGTTACCTTGTTACCTATTTGCAGACCTGCTTGATAAAATCCTGTGTTTCGGGGGTGTTCAGGCCGGCACTCATTGCCTTTTGGAAGTCGCTGCAGGCCATTGCGTAATTGCCAATCATGTAATTTGCCATGCCATGGTTGTAATAAACCTGCTTCATCATTGCAGGGTCCCCCTGGTTGTTGGCGTTAAAGGCCAGTGACATGTCGAGGTCAGAAAGAGCCCCGGTGAAATCAGAAAGCTTCAGCCGGCAGCTGCCCCGGTAATAATACACCATAAAGGCTTTATCCTGAGGCCTGAGCTCGATTGCTCTGTTAAAATATCTCAGGGCTTCCTGGAAATTTCCGTGTTCATATTTCCATACACCTTCCCAATACACCTTGTAATAGTCGGTCATGCCTTCCGGACCACTCATATCGGGGAAAGTGGTTGCTGTAAACGGGACTGCTCCAACCGAAGGCCCTGAAAATTTGTATCCTTTGCAATGATCCTTGATTGCCTGGTCGTTTTCAACATCCTTGAGCCCGAACTGAAGTGCGGTGTTCCAGTCGGCACATGCCCCGTCCCGGTCTTTATTGTTGAACTTGGCAACCCCTCTGTTGTACAATACAGTAAGCCATGCCGAGTAATAGTTTTGTTCGGCAGGTTTCAATGAGATTGCCTTGTCAAAATCCATAAGTGCAGATGCATTATCGCCAATTTTCTGACGGGCATTTGCCCTGTAAGCATAGGTAAGAAAGAAAGTCGAATAAGGAGGTGATTTTGAAGCCTCGGTCAGGTTTGAAATTGCCTGGATATAATTACCAGAGGCATAATCAGACAGGCCGCGCTTGTAATATTCGTCACCCGACCTCGGAGTTCCTCCGGTGAACGGCTGGTAATACTGTCCTCCGCTGTAATTGATAAATGACCTGAATGTCCCGAAATCACACTCATAATATGAGGCTTTAAAAAGTTTATCCCTGTTTTTTATATCAAGATAAGGAAGATAGAATTTCTCTTTGTTCATTACCTGAAGTAACCTAAACCTGGCTACAGTTTGTCCATTGCCTTGAAATGGAAGAAAAGCAATGAGAAGATTGTGTGGTGTTATGGTTTTGAGTGTAAGTATCTCGTGGATGCTGTATGAGATTGTGGAATTCAGGTAACGCTCGTCGAAATCAACCAGGGTATTGTTGCAAAGCACTTCAAGGTTCTGAATATATGGCTTGTTGAATTCCATTTTTTCGGGAATAATTTCTTGAAATTTTGAAAGTTTGCAAACAAAGTAGCTGATTCCTAGTTGTTTGTGCCAAGACTCCATTAGCATGGGAAATTCGTACCATCCAGTCTTGAAGCGTAAAATGAAAACCGCATACATTTCATTATTTATCAATACGTCTCTTATCTCCAGATTGATAAAATTTTCTTTACCCAGTTTGTATGAAGCTTTTCTCGATCGGTTATATTCAGGATTTTTCCATGGGATCATATTCTGAGCGGATATCCATTCACCATTATCCTGCAACGACCACCCCGTTGCAATCTCAAGCATAGACCTCGTTTCACTTACAATCGGCAAATCGGAGACCGATCTTGACAACTCACTGGCAGGCAACAGATCTTTCGCAGGTGCACCTGGATACTGGGCGTGCAAACCTGTAACGATCAATATTCCGATAAGAAAAAAAATATGCTTCATCCGCAGCGGTCTATGCTGTAAAATTTTCAAGAATTTCTACTAGCAGGGCAGTGACATGCCTGACATTTTCTTCAAACACCCTGAGAATTTCAGGCCAGGTAACAGGTTCCTCGTCATGTTTCCAGGCATCATAATCAGTGGATAACGCAATAACTGCGTAAGGAATCCCGGCCTCATTGGCCAGCGCAGCTTCGGGAGCAACACTCATATTAACAATATGAGCTCCCAGTGTTCTGAACATCAAAGATTCGGCCCTTGTCGAAAACCTTGGACCTTCGATGGTAATTACAGTCCCGGCGGGGTGATAAGAGAGTTTAAGTTTCTCGGCTCCCCTGATCAGCTTTTTCCGAAGCTCTTCCGAGAACGGGTCGGCCATTGCGACATGCCCTATAATATCTGGTACAAATTTTTCATGAAAGGTGTTGATCCTTCTTTTTGTGAAATCGATGAACTGATCAGGGAACACAATATCGCCCCTCCTGATTTCCTCTTTAAGGCTTCCACAGGCAGTGCTTGCAATAATGTAATTGCAGCCAAGATTTTTCAGAGCATCTATATTGGCACGGTTATTAACATTTGAAGGAGTTATGGAATGCTCCCTGTCATGTCTTGAAAGAATATATACCTCGTTATCAGCTATCCTGCCATAGAAAAACGATGAACTCGGTGAACCGTAAGGCGTCTCGGCAATAACCTCCCGGGTCTCCTTCAGGATATTCAATTTCTCAAGTCCGGACCCGCCAATTAATCCAATTGTAGCCACAAAATAAAATTTAAGCGAATTTAATGGAAATAGCAGCCTCATGCAATTGCTTAAAGTATTGTTAATAACAAATTGAAAGGAGTTTTCAACACTGCCCCCTCGAAATATACAGAAAAATGCATATGTCGTCCGCCTCAGTAATTCTGAAAACCGTATCTTTGCCGCTCAATTTAATTAAGCATTTTTCATGACATTTACCGGAGAACATTTGATATACGGAGTCCTTGGCAGGTCATTGGTTTGGATAAGTTTCGCCTCGGCAGTAATTGCTACAGTGTTGTTTCTGATGCATTTCCTTAAAAAGGAAAATCCAGCCAGAAATATTCAGGGTTTTGCCCGCAGCTTTTACATTCTTCATGTGGCCACCCTGCTTTCAGTCGTTGTAATATTATATATACTGATTTTCAATCATTATTTCGAATACACTTATGTGTGGCAATACTCCTCGAAAGGGCTCCCTGTCAAATATATCATCTCATGTTTCTGGGCAGGGCAGGAGGGAAGTTTCCTGGTGTGGGCCATCTGCCAGGCAGTAATCGGTCTTTTTATCATCAGGAAGTCTAAAGAATGGGAATCGCCCGTCATGGGAGTGGTTTCTCTTTCCCAGCTGTTCGTGACCTCCATGCTTCTGGGCGTAAGTTTTCTAAGCTACAAGATTGGAAGCAGTCCGTTTTCTCTTTTGCGTGATTCTTATTCCGGGCAGCCCGGCACCATATTCGAGCATGCCGATTACCTGCAGTTCATCAACGATGGTAACGGGTTGAATCCCTTGCTGGAGAATATATGGATGACGATTCACCCACCTATACTCTTCATAGGTTATGCCCTTGCCCTGGTCCCGTTTGCTTACGCCATTGCTGCTTTTCTGAGGAAGGACCTGCAAGGCTGGATAAGGCCTGCACTGCCCTGGGTGCTGCTTTCCCTGACGTTTCTCGGAGCAGGCATTTTACTTGGAGGAGCCTGGGCGTATGTATCTCTTACCTTCGGTGGTTTCTGGGCATGGGACCCTGTTGAAAATTCATCCCTGGTACCCTGGCTTACTCTCGTCGCCACCCTTCATTTCATGATCATCTCGAGGCGTCAGCATTTCGGGCTTTTGTCGGCATTCCTTTTCAGCCTGCTTTCGTATGTACTCGTTCTGTATGCAACCTTCCTCACCCGCAGCGGAGTACTGTCTGAGACATCGGCCCACTCATTCGGCGATAACGGACTAACGACCCAGTTACTGGTTTACCTCCTCGTATTTATAGGATTGCTGGTGGTTTTCATTACCCTAAACCTCAAAAAACTCATCGATAAAAACAAAGACGAAATGCTGTCAAGGGAATTCTGGATGTTCCTCGGCTCACTGATTGTCGCCCTTGCTGCTTTCCAGGTGATCTTTACAACATCAATACCCGTGTTCAATAAGCTTTTTGGCACACATGTTGCTCCTCCAACCGACAATGTAGGTTTCTATAACCGCTGGCAGTTACCCTATGCCTTGCTGATAGCAGCATTTATCGGGGTAAGCCAGTTTCTTAACTACTCTGTGAATAGATGGCAGCTAACCATTAAAAAGTTCGCCATCCCGGCAGTGCTGGGTCTACTGGCAACGATTCCCTTTGCCGCCACAGGAATAGTATCGGATTTCATTTTTATACTCTTCCTTTACTTTATCCTGTTCGGTTTCTTCGCCTCCCTGATCAATCTCGTTTTCAAAACATCCTCTCCCGGCAATCTCGGCGGACAACTCACCCACCTTGGATTCATACTCTTTCTCCTCGGAACCCTGATCACATTTTCCAATTCAAAAGTGATCTCCACCAATACTTCCAGGTATGACCTTGGTAATGAAAAATCCAATGCCGAAAACCTGATGCTGATTAAGAGTGATACTCTTTACATGGCAGGGTTTTATGTCACCTATGTGAATAAATCAAAGACCGGCAATACAACTTATTATCGTGTTGATTTTCTGCGGATGAAGGAAGGGAAGATGTCAAAACAGTTCAGCCTTTACCCCTCAGTCAATGTTCATCCGACGATGGGAGCTGTATACAATCCCGCTACAGAGCATTTTTCGCTGATGGACTATTATACCTATATTTCACAGGTTGGGGATAAACCCGATTATATCGTTATCAAGGCTATCATGAATCCTTTTATCAATGTTCTCTGGGCAGGGTCGCTACTGATGGTTTTCGGACTGGTGTATGCGACGGTAAGGAGGCTCAGGCTGCGGAGGGTTTCTGGGTGATTGGTGATTGGTGATTGGTGATTGGTGATTGGCGATTGGTGATTGGCGATTGGTGATTGGCGATTGGTGATTGGTGATTCGACATTCGATATTCAATATTCAATATTCGTAAATCGTACATCGTAAATGAAATCGTAAATCGGCCTTCGGGCTTCGTAAATCTCTTCTCCTACTGTCCTTTCGCCTTGTCTTCGAGCATTGGAACAAACCTGAAATTGCCGTGTTCCTGCTTACGTGTCTCGGTTTCTGAGATTTTATGTATGGTGGTCATGATCTGAACATCCTCGCCAACAGGAATTACGAGTATCCCTCCCGGTTTCAATTGCTGAATAAGAGGTTCCGGTATGTAGGGTGCGGCAGCTGTAACAAGAACCCTGTCAAAGGGAGCAAATGAAGGCAATCCCTTATAACCGTCGCCGTAAAATAATTTTATTCTCTGGTACCCCATGTCGGATAACAGGCTCCTGGTTTTATCATACAGGGTTTTCTGGCGTTCGATGCTGAATACTTTGGCCCCGAGTTCAGCAAGAATGCACGCCTGGTATCCGCTTCCGGTTCCAATCTCGAGTACCTTGTCACCTTTTGAAATGTTCAGAAGGGTCGACTGGAAAGCGACAGTGAAAGGCTGGGAGATGGTCTGTCCTGCCCCAATCGGGAATGGCTGGTCTTCATAAGCATATTCCAGGAAAGAGGAGTCAAAGAAGAAATGCCGCGGTACCTTTTCCATGGCTGAGAGTATGGCGGGATCGCAAATTCCTTTCTTCTGGATTGACCTGATGAGCTGGTTTCTAAGTCCCTGGTGCCGGTAAGTATCTTGTCTGTTAGAGGGTTTCATAGTTTTCGGCCGTGAAATTTTTCACGAAAATAGTAATTTCAAAATCTTAAAAGACTAACTTTGCAAAAAAATACCCGGTATGCTTAAAATCGGAGTTCTGGGAGCTGGACACCTGGGCAAAATCCACATCAAGTGCATTAAAGAAATTCCTGAATTTGATCTCTGCGGATTTTTCGATCCCGATGTCAACAATGCAGGAAGGGTGGAGCAGGAATTCGGTGTTAAAAAATTTGCTTCCCTGGATGAACTTGTTGATGCTGTTGATGTGGTTGACATTGTCACACCCACAATCTCTCATTTTGACTGTGCTTCCAAATCCCTTCTTAAAAGCCGGCATGTATTTATTGAGAAACCTGTCGTAACAACCCTGGTACAGGCCAGGGAACTGATTAAAATGGCATCCGAAGCTAAGGTCAAGGTGCAGGTTGGCCATGTTGAGAGGTTCAACCCCGCATTTCTGGCAGCTGAGCAGTTCTTTACCAGTCCTATGTTTATAGAAGGTCACCGGCTTGCACAGTTCAACCCAAGGGGTACTGATGTTCCGGTGATTCTCGACCTGATGATCCATGACATCGATATTATCCTGTCTGTTGTCAAAAGCGGAATACGAAATATCAGCGCATCAGGGGTTGCAGTGGTCAGTGATACTCCCGACATTGCCAATGCCCGTATAGAATTTGAAAACGGATGTGTCGCAAACCTGACAGCCAGCAGGATATCGATCAAGAATATGCGGAAATCGCGTTTCTTCCAGAAGGATGCATATATTTCCATTGATTTCCTGAAGAAAGAGATGGAAGTTATCAGGATTGAAGAGCCCGGCGAATCCAGTTCAGGATTCGGAATGCCGCTTGATCTAGGCCCTGGCAGGGGAGTAAAGCAAATTTCCTTTTTAAAGCCCGAAGTAAAGCCCAATAATGCGATAAAATCAGAGCTGGAGAGTTTCTGTTCGGCGATTATAAACAACACTGTTCCGCCTGTAACTATTGAGGATGGTTATCATGCACTCGAAGTCGCCTATATGATCATCGATGAGATAAACCATTCTTTAAAGAGGCTTGTTTGAAGCCCGTAAAAATGTTAATTTCTTTTATAGAATTCCTGACAATATCCATGCGGAAAAGGCGTTTTGATAACGGACATTTTACTTCAATTAAACCAGACACCGGGGTGATTCGAAATGTATTCCTGATCTTGCTTGGCATTGTATTCCTGAGTTCCTGTGAAAAGTTCAAGGGAAGCCAGGAAGTACCTGCTTATATCACCATTGATTCGATTTATATTACAACTGACTATGCATTGCAGGGTTCGGCCTCAGCGCATATCACCGACGCATGGGTATATGTTGACGGACAGATCATGGGAGCCTTTGAATTTCCTGCCAAGTTCCCTGTGCTTGCCAACGGGACTCATCAGGTGACAGTCATGGCCGGCATTAAAAAGAACGGGATTTCTGCCACAAGGGCAACCTACGATTTTTATGCTCCCATTGTCTACAATGTAAAACTGGGAATAGATAGTGTAACAAAGCTCAAAACGCTTAAAACCACCTATGCTACCAATACCAATTTCGTATGGAGGGAGGATTTTGAAGGTACTTCGATTTCGCTGGATACAACAACACGGAGCACGGTGCCTGTAAGCCTCACACCCGAGGGCTCGCCCCTTTCCATCGAAGGCCTTCATTCGGCAATCATGGTAACTGATTCGGTGAATGATTTTGCCGAAGCCCAGTCGCATAATGAATACCCGATTCCTTTTGCCCCGGTTTACCTCGAACTGAATTATAATGTCAACACCATTCTTACTGTTGGCTTGATACTCTTAGGGCCATCCGCATACATTCAAACTCCTATTGTAAACCTGAATGTAACCAATGGCAAGTCAAAAAAAATCTATATAGATCTCACACCTTCACTTAACGGGACATACGGTGTTGATCATTTTATGGTTTATTTCGGAGCGTTTAAAGATACCGGTATCAAGCAGGGTATCATTATTCTTGATAACATCAAAGTCGTAACTACAAAATAGACAGGGATGAATAAACGGGTTCAGGTTATAAAATACGTTATGGCAGATTTTCTTGCTGCCATCCTTGCCTGGACTCTGTTCTTCACTTACCGCAAGTACAGGGTCGACCCTGATGTGATGAATCACTTCAGGGTTGTTCTTGATGATCCCAAGCTGTATTACGGGGTTTTTATTATCGGTCTGTTCTGGCTTGCATTATATACCCTGATCGGCACTTACAGACAGATATACAGGAAAGCCCGCCTGAGGGAATTTGCCCAGACTTTCCTCATCAGTCTGTTGGGGGCCACTATCATCTTCTTTGCCCTGATCCTCGACGATATGATCATCACCCAGAGAACCTATATTGAGTTCTTTTTTGTACTTTTTTCCCTGCATCTTTTCTTCACCGCCCTTTTCAGGTTCATCCTGACATCCCGCACTGCATACAAGATCCATAATAAGATTATCGGATTCAATACTGTCATAGTCGGGAGTAACGGGAATGCGCTGTCGATTTACCATGAAATTGAGAACCAGGAAAAATCCTCAGGAAATAAATTCGTTGGTTTTGTCAACGTTGAAGGGTATACAAGTTATAAGCTCTCCGAATATCTTCCGCATATAGGAGAAACAAGGGACCTGAGCAGCCTCGTGAAGCAGTACAATATCGAGGAGGTTATCATCGCCATTGAACATTCTGAGAACCATACCATCGAGAATATTATCACACAGCTCGAAGACAGTGATGTAGTCATTAAAATTATCCCTGCAATGCAGGATATTCTTATGGGATCTGTAAAAACTACTTCTATCTTTCATGCGCCCCTGATCCAGATCTATCCTGATCTGATGCCCGACTGGCAGATGTCGCTGAAGCGCATTTTTGACATTGCATTTTCGATGTTTGCCCTGGTGTTGCTGTCACCCGTTATAATTACGACTGCCATCATCGTCAAGCTTACTTCTAAGGGGCCGGCTTTCTTTAAACAGCAGAGGATAGGTCTCCGTGGTAAGCCTTTTATCATGTATAAATTCAGGACGATGATACAGGATGCCGAAAAGAACGGTCCTCAACTGTCGTCAAAGGATGATCCGCGCATTACGCATGTTGGAAAGATCCTCCGCCAGTTCCGTATCGATGAAATCCCCCAGTTCTTTACTGTATTGAAAGGGGAGATGAGCATTGTCGGACCCAGGCCTGAACGCCAGTACTACATTAACCTTGTTTTACAGCGAGCTCCGCACTATAAAATTTTACATAAAGTAAAACCAGGAATAACTTCCTGGGGTCAGGTGAAATACGGCTATGCCGAGAATCTCGAGCAGATGATCGAGCGTTTGAAATTCGACCTGCTTTATATTGAGAATATGTCGCTGGCGATGGATTTCAAGATTCTGATCTATACCATCCTAATCATTATCCAGGGACGCGGTAAATAATTTCCCTGCAAGTTTTTCCATTACTTCACCGGCCTTTCCTTGTAGAAACAGATCGGTTATCTGAGTTGTATAATGTGATGGTTCTGTATTGATCTCGATAATTCTGCTGCCTGCTGATTTTGCCAGGAAAGGGATTTGGTTTGCCGGCATTACCTCCCCCGTTGTGCCAATGATCAGGAATACATCAGAAAGGCTTGCAGCTTCATAGGATGCCGTGAGGGCTGTTTGCGGAATACCTTCTCCAAAGAACACAAAATCGGGTTTAAGAAGGCCTCCGCATTCAAAGCAGGTGGGAGGCATATGGTCAAGGCTGATGGTACCGAGAATATATCTCCTTCGGCATCCCAGGCAAATCAGGCGTTTCGAATTCCCGTGAAATTCAAAAACTTCCTTTGAGCCTGCTTCCTGGTGGAGGTTATCAATATTCTGTGTGATGATCCTCCCGAGAAGGCCTTGTTTTTCCATTTCAGCAAGGGCCAGGTGGGCTTTATTGGGTTTTGCCAATCCGAAAAAGTCATAAAAAATTTCCTTAATAATGGTCCAGGATTTGACCGGATTCTCCATGAAATAAGCGATTTCCAGCACCTTTGGGTCGTATTTTTCCCAGATACCGTCGTTGCCCCTGAAAGGCGGGATACCGCTCTCGACAGAAATCCCGGCTCCCGTGAATGCCGTCGTGTATCTGGATTCCCGCAGCATCTCCGCTGCTTTTCCGATCTGATCCTCCATAGGTTTTATTTAAGCCAGCGGTCAAGCCAGTTATAAAACGCCCTTTGCCAGAGTATGCCGTTCTGGGGCTTCAGTACCCAATGGTTCTCATTTGGGAAATACAGGAACTCGGCAGGGATCCCCCTCAGGAGCGCTGCATCAAATGCCTGCATCCCCTGGGTGTATGAGATCCTGAAATCAAGTCCGCCATGTATCACGAGAATTGGCGCATCCCAGTTCTGTATGAATTTGTGAGGTGAGTTGGCATAGGTACGCTGAGCGATTTTATTGTTTTTATCCCAGAAAGGCCCACCCAGGTCCCAGTTGGCAAACCACATCTCTTCGGTTTCGAGATACTGGGATTCGAGGTTAAACATTCCATCATGGGCAATAAAAGCTTTGAACCTCTTGTTATGATTTCCCGCCAGCCAGTATACAGAGAAGCCGCCATAACTTGCTCCTATGCTTCCAAGTTTATCTTTGTTCACATATTTTTCCTTACATAATGCATCAATAGCACTCAGGTAATCTTTCATGTTCTGTCCACCGTAATCACCACTGATCTGTTCATTCCATTCCTTGCCAAAACCCGGGAGTCCGCGGCGGTTGGGAGCAACGATGATATACCCGTTAGCTGCCATCATCTGGAAGTTCCACCGGTACGACCAGAACTGGCTAACAGTGCTCTGGGGTCCGCCTTCACAGTAAAGCAGGGTAGGGTAGACTTTTGTGGAATCGAAGTGGGGGGGATAGATCACCCAGGTGTGCATCATCTTATTGTCGGTGGTCTTTATCCAGCGTTGAGTTACTTTTCCGTAGGTAAGCTGATCCAGAATTTCCTTATTCTCAAAAGTGATCTGGGTGTCTTTCCCGTTAGCAGGGTCTATTGAATAGATCTCGGCGGGTGACGACATCGAAACCCTGGTGGCGATGAGTTTGTCTCCTGCAGGAATTACCCCGGTATAATTATGTATCCCCTCTGTAATCTTGCGGATCTTCCCGTCGGCCAGGCTTAGCTGGTAAATTTCATCTGTGGCATGGAAATCACTGATAAAGTATAGTGATTTGCCATCATCGCTCCATGCCAAAGCTTCAGAACTCTGATCAAAATCCTTCGAATAATCGGTTTTGGTTTTAGAGGCAAAGTCATAAATGAACAAACGATTCTTGTCTGATTCATAGCCATCGCGTTCCATACTCTGCCATGCGATTTTACTCCCATCGGGGGAATACACAGGAGCCACATCATAGCCCATCATTCCTTCAGTAAGGTTCATGGTTGATTTATTCTCAATCTGGTACAGATATATGTCGGAATTCGTTGAAAGAGCATAGGCCACACCTTTTTTCTTACGGCAGGTATATGCGATGGTTTTGGAATCGGGGCTCCAGGTGATCTGTTCCATGCCGCCGAAAGGCGCAAGCGGACATTCATAAGGTTCGCCGTTAAGAATGTCAACACCTCCCTTTATCTTCTCCTTTGTAACATCAGCAAAAAAGATATGGCTGTATGATTCAACCCAGGTATCCCAATGCCTGTACATAAGGTCATTATAGATCTTCCCTGTAGCTTTAGGCAGGTCCTTGTAAAGATCCTGCATAGGCTTGTCGGCCGCCACATCCGCATTATATAATAATTTCTTTTCATCGGGTGAGAACCTGTAGCCTGAGATGCCATCAGGAATATCAGATACCTGAATCCTGCTGCTTCCGTCGGGGTTCATTTCCCAAAGCTGCATGGAGCCGCTTTCGGAACTCATGAATCGGATTTTTTTCCCGTCGGCCGACCATTCGGCCTGGTTTTCGCTAAAAGGAGTGCTGGTAATCTGTTTGGGGTTTTTCCCGTCGGTATCCATGACAAACAGTTCACGGTTCCCTTTGTTTTGCCCGATGCTGTAGTAAGTAACTCCGTAAAGAACCTGTTTCTTGTCGGGAGATACGACAGGTTCCGAGATCCGGCCAAAGGACCATAAAATTTCAGGAGTCATCAGGTCACCCTGGGCCTTCACAATATTTTTCGTTATGAGCGGGGAATTTTCACCTGCAGCCTGTTTTTCGTTTTTGCAGGAAAATACCAGGGCCGAAGCCAGGATTAGCAATAAAAAAGCTGATTTTTTCATAGGAGGTTGTTTATTTTTATTTTAATGCGGATGAAGGAGCGACCAGGGTCATGATATAGGGACCGAATATGAGAACTCCGATAATCAATGCAAATATTGCAGATACAAGTACTGCTGCTGCTGAAAGATCCTTGATCTCTCCCGCTTTCTCATGATATCCGGGGGATATGAAATCCACAAGGAATTCCAAAGCAGTATTCATGATCTCCATGCAGATTACAAGAGCAGATGAAAGTAAAATAATGCACCATTCTGCAGGAGTAATGCGGAAGAAAAAACCGGCAGCAATCACGATGATCAGTGCCGAAAGGTGAATCCATAAGTTATGCTGGCTGCGCAGAACAATTGCAATTCCCCTGGAAGCAAATTTAAAACTTTTCATTCTCGCCATCAGGGAGAATTTTTTCCCGGACGATACCTGCATTTTACCTCTCAGGATTAATAAACCGTACTATAGTTTCAAGGAATTCCTTTGGGTCAATGGGTTTGGAGATATACCCGTCGCATCCCGATGTTATGCTTCTTTCTTTTTCACCTTTCAAGGCGTAGGCGGTTTGAGCGATTATTGGCACATGTTTATTAAATTTCCTGATCTCCTCTGTAGCCTCATAGCCATCCATCACTGGCATCCTGATGTCCATAAGGATCAGGTCAATATTGCCTTTACCAGCCATATTGATCGCATCGATCCCGTTCCTGGCCCAAATGATGTTTGCGTTGGTACGTTTTAAAATTCTTTCAAGCAGGAAGTAATTTGAGTCCTCATCTTCAACAACCAGCAAGGTTTTATCCTTGAGAAGTCCCGAATACTCAGGCATCGGTTTGGACAGAGGTTTCGGGGTAGCAGAAGTGACGCTCCCTGTGAGCGGGAGGCTGATATAGAAGCAGGTGCCTTTACCGTCTTCTGATTCAAGTCTGATTTCCCCATTAAGAAGGCTCATCAGGTTTTTGCAGATGGTAAGACCAAGGCCTGTCCCACCGTACTTCCTGGTACTCGTATCATCGGCCTGTCTGAAGCGTTCAAAGATGATATTTTGCTTGTCTTTTGGTATACCGATACCAGTGTCTTTCACAAAGAACTCAATGAGAGGCCCTTGCCTGTCGTCTGTTTTAAAAGTATAGCCGAACTCGACTCTTCCCTCTTCGGTGAATTTAAACGCATTTTCGATGAGGTTGGTGAGAACCTGCCTCAGGCGGTTGCCATCGGTCATGATGGTGAACTCCTTGTCGTGGGAGAATGGTTTGAAAGCCAGCTCAACATGGGTTTTCAGATGCTTTTTCCTCACTTCATTCATGGTAACATATAATGAGGACATCAGGGTATTGATCTGGCAATCCCTGATCTCGATCTTGACCTGCCCTGCCTCGATCTTGGCAATATCGATAATGTCATCTATGATCCTCATCAGGTCATTTCCTCTATCCTTGATGATCCTGATGAATTCAAGACGTTCCTCTTCGGTGACTGATGGATCGGAAAGCAGTGTGGAGAACCCGATGATGGCATTCATGGGAGTGCGGATCTCGTGCGACATGTTCGAAAGAAAGGCCGATTTCAGTTTGTCTGATTCTTCTGCCCTTTCTTTTGCAGCAATAAGATTTTTTTCGATTTTCTTCCTGTCTGAGATATCCCTGTAAATACCATAGGCTCCAACCACTTCTCCGTTTATACGGATAGGGGTTACGATGATTGAAACGTCGATAAGCCGACCGTCTTTGCCGCACCTCCTGGTTTCAAGCTCAGACATGGATCCCACCATTGCATTCCTGGTAACAGAGAGTGCCTCATCCATGACCTCATGGTTGGTGATCTTCTCGTCAACGTTGCTTCCGATGACTTCTGCAGCAGTATAACCAAACAGCCTGGTGAATTCGGAATTAATGGTCAGAATAGTTCCGTTATTATCGATCATAATCATGGCTTCCATGCTTGCTTCAAAAAGCTGATCCAGGAATGCTTTCTGCCGCGCAAGGTCATCCTCGGCTGTTCTTCTCGATATCATAGTTGAGACCTGGCCTGCGACGATGTTGAGAAGTTCAAGTTCTTTTTCGGTGAACTGGCTCGCTTCAGTATAACTCTGAACAGCCATCACCCCGAATACTTTCTCATTTACGATCATAGGAACTCCAAGCCAGACTTTGGCCGGGGTGCCAACAATATCAATCTCACCCTTCTTGTTTAGCCCGGCAATTTGTTCCTGGGTTACGAGAAGAGGCTTTTTTGTTCGTATTACATAGCCTGTAAGGCTTTTCCCTGCAGGGAGCGATGTGAATTTATCTTTATAATCAACGTGGTAAGGAAGAGAGATTGTATTCGATGATTCATTATACAATGCGATATAAAAGTTCTGCACGTCGATGATATGTGCAAGTTCATGGTGGAGGCTGGTATACAATTCGTCAAGGGAAGATGCAGTAAGCGCTGCATTTGAGATTTCGAAAACAACGTGCTGGATCAGCTCGGAATACTTCTGCTCTGTAATGTCGTTAATAAATCCTTCAAGGTAGTTTACATCTCCGCTGACAGAATAAACAGCCTTGCCTTTTTCCCATACCCATTTTACTTTTCCTTCGGCTGTTGTGATGCGGTATTCAAGGGTATACGATTTTTTTGAGAGAACTCCTTCCTGAACTTTTTTCCGGACCCGCTCCCTATCTTCAGGAATGATCAGTTCATTAAAGGACATTTTTGCATTACCAAGTATATCTGCAACCGGGTAACCGGTGAGTTCATAACATCCCTCACTGATGAATTCCATGGTCCAGCTAATATCGTTTTTGCAGCGGTAAACTATTCCCGGAAGGTTATCCAAAAGTCCTGAAAATTCCATAGAGATCATCATTGAGTGAGTGATTAGCCTTGGTAAAGTTAAAAAAACAAAGTATGCCTGATTGCCGGGAACTGTTTATTTTTTTGCTTCGCGGTTTTCAGAGCACAACCTTTCAATTTCATCTACTGTGAGGTTGTCGTTGCAGCAGAATGCTTCGGCCAGCTGGTGTTCGGCGCAGAAGTTGACTTTGCGGTATGCGATTCTCTGGATATTCAGCAGGTGACGGGTACTGATATTGTCGGTCGTGAAATTCTTGCCTCCCGATCCACAGGCAAGTACCATTGAAGGGACAAGGGAATTGTAAAGACCACCCAGGGCTCCCTGGGAAGAAGGCGTGTTCACAACGATCCTGCCGGCATTGAGGGATTGGGCGAAATATCTTATTTTTTCATGGTCGTTTGAGAAAATGCTGACTGTATGTCCCATGCCTCCGTGTTCATTGATTTTTTTACACATGGCGATGCCTTCTTCGAAATTTTCGACGCGGTAAAGCGCAAGGACAGGAGCGAGTACTTCAAGAGATAAGGGCCATTTGATGCCGACCTGATCAGGGTTCATGGGAGCGATCAGGAGGTTTGTTTTTTTCGGAACGCTGATGCCAGCCAATTGTGCAATGAAAGTGGCCGGTTTGCCTATGATCTCGGCATTCATCGAGCGGGTATGGGTATTGATGCATACTTTTCCGACGAGTTCAGCTTCAGATTCATTAAGGAAATAGGCCCCTTTATGCTTAAATACCTTCACCACCTCATCCGCATTGAACTTAGAAGCAATAACAGCCTGTTCGCTGGCGCAGATGGTGCCATTGTCGAAGAGTTTTGACATCAGGATCTGGTCAACCGCGAAATTCACATCCGCAGTTTTTCCAATATATACCGGTACATTTCCAGGGCCAACTCCAATGGCCGGGTTTCCTGAGCTGTAAGCTGCCCTTACCAGGCTCACTGAACCCGTTGCCATGACCATTGCGGTGAGGTGATGGCTCATGAAACCAAGGACCTGTTCGCGGCTTGCTTTCGGGATCCATTGTATACAATTTTCGGGAGCTCCTTCGGTAAGGGCAGCTTCATAGCATACCCTTGCGGCTTCGATGGTCGATTTCCTGGCTGCTCCATGCGGATATATAACCAGGGAATTCCTGGTTTTAAGGGCGATCAGTATTTTGAACAGTGCGGTGGAAGTGGGGTTGGTAATTGGAGTGACAGCAAAGATGGGGCCCAGGGGTTTTGCAATTTCAACTATACCGGTTTTCTTGTCTTCGGAGATGATCCCGGTAGTTTTCTGGTCTTTTATGTCGCGGTAGACAAATCGGGTCGCAATGATGTTCTTGATTGTTTTATCGTGGACAATCCCAATGCCGGTTTCGTCATAGGCCATTTCGGCAAGTTTCTTCCTCTGGCCGAAGCCTGCTGCATAAGCCGCTCTTAAGATCCTGTTGGTCTGTTCCTGGTCCAACAACGCGAACTGCTGACTTGCAGTTTTTGCTTTTTGCATGGTTTCATCAACCATGCTGTCGGCAATGGTTTTCTCCATTAATCAACAATTAGGTAATGCGGGATGCCAAAGTTACGAGATTTTTGTATTTTTGCGCCACCAAACCGCGGTAATAGCTCAGTTGGTAGAGCACTAGCTTCCCAAGCTGGGGGTCGTGGGTTCGAGTCCCATTTACCGCTCACAGCAGATTGCACCCGATTTCTTCGCAAAAGCCCCGTAAACCTCAGGAAAACAAGGTTGACGGGGCTTTTTTTATGCCCTATCCTGAAAATATATTTTGCAATCGAAAGCAAAAAAAAGCAGCATTTTCGTATATTTGTTATGCGCAATGTTATGCGCAAAACCCGTTTTTAAAGGTTCCAGAATACCGTTTCAACCTCATTAATTCTCTGGAATATGAAAAAAGCAACAGTAAAACTGATCCTCGATAAGCGTAGGAAGAAGGCCAACGACACTTATCCCATCGTAATCCGGGTAACCAAGAGCAGAATCACCAGGTATATTTTTACCGAATATTCGGTCATTGAAGCTGATTGGAATCCTGACGAACAGGCCGTAAAAATGACATCTAAACAGTACCGGAATGTAACCCGGGTCAATAATCACCTGCATCAGCAATTGCTTGATGCAGCGGATAATATCACTAAATTGAATTCAACAGGAGAGATCCAACGGATGAAAGTCAATGACGTCCGATACAATATTGCTTCAAATGAAGAATCAGCATTATTTAAAACCTTCACCGACAAGATCATCGCCGAGTTCAAGGAGGCCAAAAGGCTTGGCAATGCCGAGGTCTATCAGCAAACCTTAAGCTTCGTGGAAAGACTTTCCGGTCGTAAGGATCTGACCTTTAATGATATTGATTTTCAGATGATAAAATCCCTTGAATCGAAATTTCTTTCGAATGAAGGTAACACTCTCAATGGACTGAGCTTCTACCTCCGCACGGTTCGTGCAATTTATAACAGGGCCATCAAAGAAGGCAAAGCCAGCCGTGATAAATATCCCTTCGCTCTGTATTCCATCAAGGAAACCAAGACCCGCAAACGAGCCATCCGAAAGACCGACATGGATAAGTTTAAATCATTTACGGCCAAAAGAAAAACCCACCAATGGCACACCCGAAACATATTTCTCTTCAGCTTTTATAACCGTGGGATGAATTTTGCCGATATCGCTAAACTGAGGATGTCAGATGTCGAAAATGACAGAATCATTTACAGCCGGTCAAAAACCGGTAAGCCACTTTCGATCAAGTTAACTGATGCGACCCGTGAAATCCTGCAGTACTATACCAAAGGAAAGAAATCCGACGATTTCATTTTCCC
>SESA01000150.1_pt1 | contig 49669 bp, 50 predicted proteins | sample 3171451 | NCBI WGS metagenome assembly SESA01 (sample SAMN06051862, study PRJNA518727) | freshwater metagenome | biome: subpolar coniferous forest; feature: holomictic lake; material: water; isolation source: holomictic Lake 227, 8 m depth | place: Canada: near Kenora, Ontario | collected...
TTTGCTTTATTGCATCGTAGTCTGAATCCTCCATATCTTCTGCATAATATTGTGCATCAGTTAATTCGCTTACCCAGTTAGTAAGGAATGGCAATGATTTAGATAAATCGCCATTATTAGCAACTACTTCTGAAACAAAAAAGTCACCTACTTCTGAATCGCCATATATCCCTAATTTTTCTAATTGATCTTCAACACTTAAAAATCCTTTTGATTTTGTTACTGCATCCCTATAATGCTCGCCAATCCTTTTTAAATCGCTGAAATAATGTCCGTAGCCAAATGCCTGCGCTCCTTCGCCCGTGCCTATATATGCTGAATCATGCTTGTTATAGTCTGCTGATGAGCCTTGCCAAGCCGCATGATACAGCACTTCGCCGCCCTGTAGCTCGGCCTCGGATAGCTCGCCTATGTTCTTGCGTACTTGGACTTTCCCCGCTTTCACCAGCTCATTAAGGCGCTTCTGAGATGTGAGCCATGCGGTAACTTGGGCAACAGACGAACCCTTGGCAGGCGTTCCAGCCTTGCTATAAAACACCCCTTCACGACTGGTCATATCACCCCCGCGCTCACTGACTGACATAAACCCTTCGCCTTTACCTTGCAACACATCCATCAAATCAATATCCACGCCACTTAAAAAGGTGCCGAGATTTTGAAAAGTGGATTTTTCAAATTCATTACGGGGATCGTAGAGCATGGCGCGTGACGCATTGGCTACCGATAGCGCCCGGTACAGGTTATCCATACGTCCGGTGTTCTTTAAGACAGCGGCCTGGATAGGCGATAACGGGACAAAGGCCACGACATAGTGTTGCGAATCCAGTAATGCCAGGCCGGTTTGATCGCCTGCTATTTTTGGAACAATTTGCATGGCGGCTAAAGGTGAGATGATCGCCTCTGCATGTAAGGTGCCATGATCTTCAATAATGCGTTCCAGCACCGATACTTGGGTGGGCACAATAGCCGGTTTGTTGATGGTGCCTTCGGTGGTAAAGCCTTGATACGGGTCGTCATATTCCCAAGTGCCATCAAACGTCACAGCGGCAATGCCATGGGCTTTTATCTTGCTGCCATCAAAGGCTTTTTGCAGTCGCTGGGTGATCTTTATATCGTTTTCGGAAAGGTTGGCTTTTCCGCTGGGATGGTTATGCGAAAACCAGATATGCGCGGCGCCTTTAATGCGGAAGGCTTCAGTGGTAACGGTCAGTGGATAAACGCTGGAGGAATCAATGGTGCCTTTAAACGAGCCGACAATCGCCAACGGTTTGCCGTCTTTGTCGGTGACAATCGCGTCAAAGTGTTCGACGGCGCTTTTACCCAGATAGTGTGTCGCTTGTGCCAGATGTGCCGGGGTGGTAATTCGGGCAATGCCAATGTCCCTTAGCTTTTCGCTGGCAATGACGGTTTTGGTGGCGTATTTGCCTTCCGGGGTAATGTTATCGTGTAACCCGGACCGATTTCGTCCTTCGGGTTTTGTGACCCGTCTTGGAGTCCTTCCGGTTTCACTGGGTACAGGGTTTCCGAACAGGTCGGTTTGGTAGGTTTCTGTTGGCTCATAAGTAGCTGTAGGTTCATAGATGGCTGTGCCTTGGGGGGTTTCTTTGGTTTTTAATTCACCCATCAGTACCTTAAATGCGGCATTAATGGTTTCCCGTTCCGTGCCGCTAGGGACGGTTTCGCCGCTGCGTCCGGCATGGGATAGATAGGTATTACTGATCGCTTTGGCTTCCAAGGTATCCGATACAAACGCATCAAACGCCCGTGCAAATTTCTCCCAAGAGGTACTCCAATAAAGTTTTGATTTTCCTTTATCCAGTTTAGCGGCTGCCTGTGAATAATTAGTGCTTGTTTGTGGGATATGCTCGCTTTCTTCAGTCTTATGCGATAACTGATAATTGCGTGAGTTTAAGTTTTGTTGCAATGCGGCCATATCATCCAATGAATAAGCGCGTTTACCGATTGTTTTGTATAAATCCCTAAGCTCCACTAAAACGGGTGACAAGCTGGTTTTAGTGCTTACCGCTATAAAGCCATCACCTAATTGATTATTACGTATTTTATCGGCCAGCCTGACTACTTCATCTTTAACCGAGACAGCCTGTCCATTACGTTGAACCATTAACCCCTCAACGGCTGCCGTGGAAAAATTGCGCTTGATGCTGTTCAGCCATTGGTCAATATGTTTATTGCGGTAATTTAGATTGTCTTGGTTTGCTTCGGCAATATCCTCCTTGGTCATGGGCCGCTTATCCATGACCTGAACAATATCTTTAAAGGCCTTGATAATTTCAGGTCTTATTTCACTGGGATTACGTTCTGCTTTGAGAACATTGCTGGTCAACCAAGGGTCACTAACCCGTTCCAGTCCGGCCAAGGTTGCGAAGTAATGATCTAAGGCGTGTCCGAACTCATGAGCAACTGATCCTGCGCCACTGGTGCGGGTCAAATTTATTTCATTTACGCCAGGTACAAAGTGCGCGGCATATTGGCCTGTGCCTTGAGCGCCGATTGCTAAACCTAGCTTCCCGTTTAGAGACATGGCTTTGGGGGGTACGCCCAAGATTCCTGCCAAGTCCATGAATGAATCATAGGCATGGTTAAGATGTAACTGCCGTTCGGCAATTTTTGAGGGGGTGTCGCCCTGCATCCACGTACCAAAATTAATGCCTTTAAAGCCCAGCGCTTCCTTAACCTCTTCGCTGGATACGTCCTGTCCTTCCATACGATAGGCAATGCCCGTGCGTTTGGCGGCTTGTACAGAAATGCCTTTATCGCTGACAGTGGTGGTTTGTTTGGCTTTCCTTACCTTCTCCCGTGCCGCTTCAATGGCTTCGGCTTCGGTGGCGTGATCGCTGATATAACGCCTGTATTTATCAACCAACAAAAACTTGTCTTTTAGTTCCTCCAGTTTATCGGTTGCCCATTGCAAAACCTGGGGATCATCCTTCTCAACATCATCAAAGCGGTTAATCAGTATATCCCTGCTGCCATCTGTTAAGGCGGCATACGCATATTTTTCACCCTTTGAATTGGTGCCAAAAGTAGTTCTGGTCTCCAACTTATCAGACTTGATAATTTGTAGCCCTTGCTTTGCCCACGATTCCGACTTGTCCGGCCAGCCCTTGCCAATATCCTTCATGGCTTTCATTAAGTCATCAAGGCCAGGTTGTAATGCGCCTAACGCTTTGTTGCTGCCAATAATGCTGACTTCTTCACGGTGAGCCTTCCAGCCATCAGGATAAACAAAGTCCAGCAAGGGCTTTATGTTTTCCGGTGCGGACTTGCCGGTTAAGTCGGTAATGGCTACTTTAGCGCCACTGTAAGCCGAACTGTACCGTTCAGCTTGCTTGCCCATTGCCCTAAGCCAGGCATGTGAGCCTGTGGCCTGATCGTCTGCCCATGCCAAGGTGCTATCCATAACCCGGTTAACGGCGGTGATATAAAGCTGAATATCTGCGTCGGTGGGTGTTCCGCGTACCTGTGGGGCATTAGAAATGCTATCGAATATCTGCTTAACCATGTGGGCTATTGCTGGTTGCATACCGTCCGCAATCAGCGCCTCATAATCAGGCTTGGGATAAACGTTTTGCTTGTTGGCTTCCTTGACCTTAAGGGTGGCGTTCTTGTCGGCTATATCAGCCCATTTAATGCCTGTTTTAATGCGGTTACGCTTGTTGTAGGTCAGTTCTTGGCCGACATCACTGGTATTGGTTTTCTCAGTCGTTACGGGCTTGGGCTTGGCTTCGGCTTTAATGTCCTGTTTTAATGGCATCCAACCATCTAAAACATAAACATCAATAGGCCTAAAATTATTACCTGTTTGCGAGACAATACGCTCTATTTTATCCACCACCTGACCACTTGCGCCTAGTGATTTTATGGTTTTTGCATAAGCGGCATAAGCATCGTCATCCATTGAAGAAGTACGATATTTTTTATAAGCGTTAGCCAGCTTTAATGATGCGGATTCCCTGTCTTTAATGCTTCTGGCATCTTCTTTTGGCTTGATTTCTTTAGGCGCTTTGGCTTCCTCCCAGCCCAATAACGGAGTGTTCTTTAATAACTCACTGGTCTTGCTGGCTAGTTGGTCATTGGTAAACGAACTGGTTCTTACCCCTTCGCCAGTCACCAGCACCCAAGGCTTAGGCGGGTTCTGGTCGTCCGGGAAGAAACGGGCAATGCCATTGCGTCCTTCAGTAGCAGGCAGATAGTGTAAATAAAGCTGATCGTTCGCCAGCTTTTGGTTTTTAGTCAGTGCATCAATGGCATCTTTAGCGATTCTGCCGGTTACGGTTCGATAACCTTCGTCTTTGGTTTCCTTTTCCAGTATCGGCAAGCCTTGTGCGGGTATCTCGATGTGCCATTCGGGTTTGGCGGGGGCTTCGGTCTTTACCGGTTCGGTCTTGCCCAAATCCGCTAACGGATTCCCGCCAAAAATATCATTGGTGCCAATATTCCCCAGCATTTCATCCGCCAGGGTGTCTATTTCCTGATCGGCGGCTTCCTTCTGCTTGGCTTTTAACTCGGCTTCAGCGGCTTGTTTGGCGCTTTGTTTTGCGGCTCGCTCTTGGTCTGCGAGTTCTGATTCGGTGTAGCTTGTGAGTGCTTCTCCCGGTATCGTCTCAGTGCCGCTTGCGAGGCTTTCAGCACTTCTGCTTTCGATAAGGTCATTGATGTCTGTCCAATATTCGTTGATGTTGTCAGCGGTAATGCGCCCTTTCTCAATGATGCTTTCAATAAAGGCCACTTCATTGGGGGCATGTTCTTTGTATTTGTCTAACAGATTTTCAAGCTCAAACGAAAACCGCGCGGTTTCTTCGTTAAACTTTTCATCGGCGGCAATGGTCGCCACTTTCTCGTAGCCTATAGCATTATAGACCGGGATACCCTGATTGATGGATTTTGATACCTGTTCAAGCAAACTATTCGCGCCTGATGTGTCAAAGTGAAATTGCCGTAAGGTTTCGGCCATGCCATCAAACGACTGTGCGCCTTTGCCGTTGTGAAATACCCGCAAAATACCGCCTTTACCCAATGTTTTAAACGCGGCGGGGTCAATACCTTGCGCCCGTGCTTCGGTGGCACTGAGTCCGCCCAGTTTGGCAATATGGGTTAATAAATCATCACTGTCATTGAGCGTCTTGGGGCTGCGCTTGGGTTTGGTTTCAGCTTTGGCTGTGGGCGCTTCGGGGCCTTGGGTTGTCGTAAATTGATTAAGCAAATGATCCATCGTATCGCCAATCGACATATCCTTGGTAGGAATAGCCGCTTTTGCCAATAAATCATTGCCTTCAGGCGTTGAATAAAATTCCCTGAATTTGTTGGTTTGTTCGGTCGTTAACGGGCCTCTGTTCTGCGCTCTAAAATAAGCGCCAGCGACTTTTTTAAGTTCAGGTGTGGCGAGTGGGTTATCTATAATACTTCGCGCTAATTCATCGGCATCTTGGGCTTGTGATTGTAATTCGGACTTAACCGGCTCGGTCTTTGCCGTGGGCTGGGCGGGGGTTTGTCCAGTAATCGCGCTTATATCACTTTTGTTAAGTGGCAAATGTTGCAATAATTCAACGGGTTTTTTACCTGTCATTACCATTGCAATGGCATCGGCCATTATTTCATTCGGCTTTCTAGCGTGTTTTCTTACCTGCGTGTCAGCGTGTCCATGCAATAATGGCCGGTGTTCCTTCGATGCAGACACCAATTCATCCCAGTTAGGTATCTGTTTTTTTAATTCTGCTACAGGGTAATGGTTGTAGCTGACTCCCGCCCTTTGCATGACGCCATGTCCAAGCTCATGAGCGTAGATATGGTTCGCGTCAAGCGCACCCAGATGATCCAGCGCGGCATCCTCTTTTGGGATATAGACCACCCCCGCTCCGTCATTCCGTGCGGAACTATAATTCTCAGCATGTTTGGACACAGCCCTTATGTTTAAAGCCTTAGCAACGGCTTCCAATCTTTCACGGGTCTGTTTGAAATTTGATTCCGTTTCGCCTTGTTGAGTAACCGCCGATGGTGCGCTTGCTGGCGATGGTGCTGCTTGCAGAGGCGTCGGCGGTGTTGTTTGTTTAACTAAATAAGGATAGTCTTTTAATACTTCTTCGGGTACTGTCTTTTTGTTTTTATATGCCCATTCAACTTGTTGAGCATGCGATCCAGTTAAATATTTATCCTTACCAATCCTTTCAAGTAGTTTCTTATTAACAATAACATTTGGTGGATTTTCTCCTTCAAATAATTTTATATAATCAGCAAGAGTCATTTCCCAAGATTCTTTTTCAGTAGGTATTGTTACCTGCTTACTGATATACCACTTGCTATTACTAAGCAGCACGGGTTTATAGGATAGTGTTGCCGTGTCCACCAGCTTATGCAGCTTGATTTTCGTATGTGCGGCGGCTTCGGTAGTAGTAGTAATCGGCTCGCCCTTGAAATAGGCATAGTTATCCTGGTTTACTATTTTTTTTGGCGTTTTATCTCTTAACTTGTCATTATCAATCGCTCTACGCACACTGCTTGCGTATGCCTTAGCAGAATCCAATTTATCAAATGTACCGTCCCCAACCCTAAATCTAATTTTGCCTCTATCAATAACTGTAAAAATCCTTTGTCCGGCATGTTCCACTTCCATTGGATGCTTTACTTCTCCTTCGGTAGTTATGGGTTCCGTGGTCTGTGCAGTTGCTGTATCTAAACCATACTGCATTTTATGGTAATCAGAAATAAATTGGGTTAGGTCGATTCTATCGGATATTTTAATTTTAGCCTGACTTTTGCGCCATGCTTGTAGGGACTTATCTATTTCATTTGCTGTTCCCTGCGTATCTACTCCGGTGATGCTCTGAAAAGATTTTGTCCTCTGCGATCCTCTATCAGTGGTAAAGCTGTTTAATAGCGCATCATAGATATTGTCTAGTTCGGCTTTAGTTGGAATCTTGTTTACGGCGGGTGCTGGCGTTTTTGCGGTAGTCGCCGATGCAATTTTTTCCACGGGAGCAGCGGGTAATATGGGCGCAGGTGTTACAGTAAGCGGTTTTTGGGGCGGTGTTTTCCCTACAGGTTGTGTAGAAACTGGACTTTCGACCTGTTTGGTTGTCGGTACAATGGTTGGTGTCCATGGTTGTTCTCCCTTTACAGGTTGGTTTACATTTTGGTTTACACCTGCTTGCGTTCCTGCCGCTTCTTGCGTTGGCGTAATTTGTTGCGTGCTTGCTTGGGCATTGGTTGCCTCGGTTGTTAATTTTGTAAAATCTTCATCAGGTCTGACAGATACACTAACTTGCAAGCCCTTGTCAGTAGGTTGCTTATCCCAAACCACTTTCTTTTTGCCGTTGAGTTCTTCGGTAACGGTTCCAATGATTCCCTGCTCGATAACCAAGTCGCCTATTTTTAATCCTTTCTCGCCAGTCGCTTCCACCACGGCTGGTTTTTCAGCTTCTTGTTGTGGAGGTGTAGCAAGTTCTGTAGTGCTTGCGGCAGGTTGACCTGTTCCGGGTGTTCCGAGTTGTGCCGGAGCAATTCCCTCAGTTGTTTTTTCAGGCTCATTACTGATTTCCTCCGGTGTATTGACATCTAGGGCAGGTATGGGTATATTTCCCTGCCCGCCGCTATCTGTGGGTGTAATGTCGCCATCAAGATGCGGGGTGGCGTGGATTGAAACTGTAGGGATAACAGCACTTGCTCCTGATCCAGTGGGGGGAGGGTTGGCATTGGCTGCTCCTGGGATTGTTGGTATCACAGGCGGGATGACCGGGGCTTGCGCTGCGGCTCTTGTTAAGGGGCCGACAAGTGCCGATCCGCCACCACCTAATGCTCCCATCACTCCGCCTGAAATACCGCCAACTAAACCAGCGTTCCAAGTGCCTGCATTAACATCTTGTTGCGGGTTCACATAACTCTTGGTGGCTTGGTTGGTGGTTTTTTGTTCGTAGAAACTTTGCGGCGCTTCCTGTGCAAATTCGATTCCCATGCCTTTACCAATGGTCTTGGCTGCACTTTCGGTAACGGCTGGTGATAACGGATGCGCTCTACGCATAATAAGTCCAGGCACGCCACCGCCGGTTACGGCTGATAACGCCCCTGTTTTTAACGAGGTATCAATTAAAATATCTTTCTCGCCTTTGCTTATCAGAGCTTCTTTGGCGGCTTCGGGGTCGTTATTATGTTCCTGCAAGGCTTGTTGCCAGAGTGGATTATCTTTGTTGCCTTGGGCAAATTCATCCGTTTTGATTGCGCGTTGTTCGGTGCCCCATTGATCGGCATTTTGGGTAGCCGATAGCACACCTTCTGTGCCGCCAAAGCCCAAGCTGCCGCCAATTACTTTATTTATGTTTTCACCAGCCGCCGTTAATGCTTTTCCAGCCAGCGGGGTTCTTGAAATAAGGGGGGCAAGTTTTTGTCCTACCCCTAATGCGCCTAAGCCTTTGGTAGCCAGTCCAGCTACGGGTGCGCCTGCCACGCCCATAACCAAGGAACTTGGCGCAGAAGGCACTACATTGGCGGCTAATGAGCGCAAGCCAAATTTAGGGTTAAGCCACGTTTGGCCGCTCTCTGTGCCTTGCTGGTAATCTGGATTAAGTAACGGCTCGGCTTGGGCTTCCTGCATTTGCGGTGTGAGCTTAGTGCCCAAGCGTGCGGTTTCCGCTGCGCCTGATGCTCTTAGCTTTGCTCCAAGCTCCGGTGCTATCCCTGTTTTTTGTAGACCATAGCCGATATTGCCGCCTAATCCGGCTTGGCCTTGCAGCCATAAGCGGCCTACATCGCCCAGGTTTTCGCCTAGTGTGGGCTTGGGTTCGCCATACTGCTTGATTAAATCATTATAAGAACCACCGCCATTATCCGCTTTAGGTGTCGTTTTTTGGGTCATCTCGTTAAATGAAGCCATGACAATACCCGGTTATTTGTTTTGGTTTTTCAAATAGGCGGCGACTAAAGCCTTTATTCGGGCTGGTAGCTGTTCGTTTGGATTGGCTTTAGCGTATTCATAAGCCTGTTTTGCCGCTAATTTTACCGCTGGGGCTTGATATTCTTCCTCTGGAATATCCTCGTCTTGTGCTTGCTGTCCCTTACCCACATCCAGCCCGGTTTTTTTGCTATAGACAATGCCCGGTGCTATCTGCCCGGTATTGGGGTCATAGCCGCCGCCTCTGGTGCCAAAAGCATCAGCGCCCAGTTTCATTTTCTCTATGTCCATCTGTTGTTTTTGTTTGCTGCCTTCGATTGCGCCTAGGTTGGCGGCGTTCTCGCGGTTCCACGCCATGTTCTGCCCAAACTGACCGGCTTGCTGCTGGTTCCCCTGCATGGCATTTAATTGGGAAGTGGCGTTCGCCAGAATATTCGCCGCCGCGTGCTTGCCTCCCAGATCGCCGCTTGCCAGTCTTGCGTTGGCCTGCTGTATCTGACCCATCAGATAGTCCTGATAGCCCTGTTGTTTTTGTTGTTGTGTTTCCTGATTCCGTTCGGCTTCGCGGTTTTTAGCCCAGGCGTAGCGGTCATCGACTATTTTGGCCTGTTTTGCCCTTCTTTCATCAGGTGTTGATTGACTATCTTCTGCGCTTAGTTGACCGCCTGAGAGAATCCCGCGCATCCTTGCCACGGATTCTGGACTGCGCTGTTTGCCGTCCCCGATATAATTACCGCCGCCTAAATCATTTCTGTATTCTTTACGACCCCCTTCCCGTTGGATAATTTGCATCGGTTTATAAGTATCGGCTTGCCCTGCCACTTCCGGTGCCGGAATAGCCGTTTGCGTGGCCGGAATAGCCGGTTTGCTGGTTGTTGTTGGCGGTGTAGCTGGCTGGGCAGTAGGCTTTACCGCTGGTGCTGGTGCTGTTGCCGTTGGTGCGGCTTCTTGCTGTTTGTTAAAAATTGGCAAGGGTGTATTCATAACCTTATTAAAGTCACTCACACCAGTTTGGCCGGACATTTGTTCCGCTATCACAGAAGGCGCTCTGGAAGCACCGCTGATTAACATACGGGGAATATCGGTAATGCCTAAGCCATTTTTAGCTGAACTCTCAAGCAATGCCTGATTAGCTGCATCAGCCGCCATGCCAACATTTACCGGATCGGTTGCTATGCCTGTAATCGCTTGCTTCACATTACCGCCCAAACCTTTCCATGCAGGCGTTTTTACGGTTTGTCCGGTATAAGGGTCTATTTCGGGGGGCAAGGGTGTTATTGCTGTTGGTTTGGCTGCGGTCGCTTGGGTATAACTTGCGGCTTCTTCCGACATAGGCCGGTAGGGTTTATAGTTGGCCTGGCCTTTAACGCCCGTGGTCTTGTCGATAATGTCCTGATAGTCAACGCCTGCTGCGGCATTGACCACGCCATCCTTAACTGTCGTCTTAGCCCCTAACTGCGGTGGTACGGCGGCAATCATCTTTTTGAACATGCCAAGGCCAAAGTGTTTAACGACATTGGCCGGGATTACTACTTCGCCTTTAGAGTATTTAGCGGGGATTGAATCTGAAGTTGACGTGCCGAGTCCTTTGACTAAGCCACGAGGATGGTAGCTGCTTTCTTCAGTGGCTTTGGCTTGTTTGGCTTGTGGCTTTGCCATGATCTTAGTCCTATAAAAGGAGGGGACGCCTCGCGGCGATTATTGCGATTATGTGCCTGTTTTTCTTAGCTTTCAAGCGGTTATTTAGCTCGATGCCACCGCACTGACATTGCTATTCAGCGCCCCCGCCGACGCACCGGCAATCTGGGCATAGGCTTGGGCAATGGACTGGCCTACGCCGATATACATACGCATGTTCTCGACGTTCAGCCGTCCGGTAGTTTCAAAGGCCCGGATATTGCCTTCATACGCCCGTAACACGCTCTCGACCTGCAATTGCACTTTCGCCAGGTCTTGTTTGTAAATATCAATGCTGGCCCCCAATTGGGTTTTGTAGATTTCCTGATACAGTTTTTTAACCTCTGCCTGGGCGCTAAAGCGTTCCAGACAGGTTTGCAGATCGACCTTGTACACGCCCGCGTTGGCTTCATAAATCTGGGTCTTGGCCTTGTTGACTTCAATCGTGCTTTCCGTGGCCTTGATGTTGGCTTCCAGTTCCAGGCTAATGCCTTTCAACTGATCCTCAAAGATGGTCAGCTTGGACATTTCCCCTTCCATCTTGGACTTGTCGCCTGATAACGCGGCCTGATAGACGTTAAAACTGGCTTCTATCGCGCTTAATTGTAGCGCATAAGCCTTGCCCTGGATTTCATAATTTTGTATCTTCAGCGTCTCTACCGACGCTTTACGGCTGATCGCTTCAATAAGTGCAGCATATAAATCCACTTCCTGCTGTTGGGCTTTGTATTCGGCTTCGACAACATTAAGCTGCATGATCTCCACGTCTTTCTTGGCCTTTTCCGCGTCCAGCTTTAACCGATAACCGTCCAGCGCCGACAATGCGGCTTTCAGCTTGGTCTGGTATTGCTGATCTACGGCCTGCATCACCTGTATGCACAGATTACTCTTGGCTATCAGGTGGTCATACGCTTTGGTGGCTAATTCTGCGGAAGTGTTGGCAAACGCCAACGACTGCTGGATGGTGTTGCCAATCATCCCGGCATACTGGATCGCCAGTCCACGAATCCCGTTGATGTTAGCCGCGCACAGGTTTAGCACGAACTGTAAGTGCTGCACCTCCATCTTGCGCCGTTCGATGTAAATATCCGTCGATTGGTTGGCAAGGGCATCAGCGTTCTTTAGGCGGCCATTTTGTAGCGCGGCCATCATTGCGCCAGGGGGTTCAGTCAATCCGCTTTTTTTATAGGAATCCAGCAAACTTTGCTCGGTGCTTTGAAAGTCAGCCTGGGCACGGCTGCGGGCGCGGGTTATCATCGCCGCCTCGATCTGGTCGGGCAATACGGTGCCGGTCATGCCTGCGTTTAAGCGGTCTGTGAGTGTCGCTAACTGGGCGTTGTATTCGGGGGCATACTGACTCAACCAGGTTGAGACCTTGCCATCAATGTACGCCTGCATTTCCGGGAGCATCTGCCGGTATTTTGCAGCTTGAATGGCTGCATAATCCTGTGGGTCTGCCAGCACGTCAGGGCGTGGTGACTCGATGTAAGACGGGATGGTAACGGCTGGCACGGGGTCTAATACCAGTTTGGCAATGACCGGGAACTCCAGCTCGCGTAGGGTGGGTTGCGTCAGTGCGTCCATTTGCGCCACCAGATAGTCCACCTTCAGGTCTGGTGCTGTCACTGTCCATGCCGGAATGTTGGTGCTGGGTGCGACCTGTTTGAATAATGTACTTATATCAATAGTGGGCGTAGTCGGGAACACCGGCTTGGGGATCGCGCTGACATCGGCCAAAACAGGAGCCAACGGCAAGGTGGTGGTCGGCGGTGTGTACACCGGCATGGCCGAGGTGTCGCCTGCGGGGGCCAGGTAGCTCTTGAACGTGTAGCGGCTGGTATCGGCGGCGGGCATGTAGCCGTATTGGGTATAGCGGACGCTGCGCTTTAGGTCGTTGACCGCGCTGACCATGCCTGCGGTCATTTCAGTGGCGCGGGAGCCTTGGGCTTCGATGAGTCCGTTTACAAATGCTTCTGATATTGCCATGGGGGTTCCTCAAGGGAAGGGCGTCTCACGACGCTAATTCAAGTTCGGTAAATATTCCAGGTCGATAAATCGCCGCTGTTTTGGGTAAAGGTTCCGGTTGTTGGCTCATCGTCATCGGAAATAGGTCTAGGCCAGTCTGCCGGTAACACATCAGCCAGCCAATCGGTTGAGGCTGGAACAGAAAAACTAACCGTAGGCCACAATAATTCAAGGTTATCAAACAGGCTTTTTACCTGAAAGCCGTGTGTCCGTGCCGTGTGTTCGATAATCGGGACTTTTAATGTAACCGTGCCTTCCGGTGGCACAACCGCCTCGGTGGGCAATATCGGCGAATCATCTAGCGCCCTGCGTTCCCGATATAACTGAAAACGCATCGTAAACAGCATTTCATCGGGTATTGTATTACCGTTTTTATCCAGTGTACCTATTTCCGATAACGTCCGGTAGGAAATATAAGGGCATTGACTTTGCGTTGTCCATGTTGGGGCGAATATCAGTTTTGGCATGGCCGGGTTAGGCACTGTGAATCTTACTTCTGTTGCCGCCGTACCAAAATTAACGTCATCGGGCATTTTAACATTAACGTAAATAGACGCATCCATTGTGTATTTATAAATATCCTGCTTGAAAACGTGTCCTCTGTAATCCAGGCAAAACAGAATTGCAGCCTCAGACGACCCTACGCCATTTGCATGTGTCCCTGTTGCATCCAGTTCAATATAGATAAAAACCTGTTCGTCCAGGTCGCAATAAATGTAATCACGGGCTTCGACGGTGGTATCAAACGCATTTGAACTATTGCTTATAGTTAATGGAGTCACGCTAGAATTAGGGGCATACGTGTACAGCGTCATCAATGAACTCCCCCCCCAATTAACGTCAGTTGACGGGTCTGGATAGCCTTTATTATACCGCCAGCTTTCTATGAATTGTCCGCTACGTGAGCCGCTATGCGTCGTTTTCTGCACATCAGCAGGTAACTTTATACAGGTAATGCTGGTTGCTGCGGTGTCGTTGTTGCCTGTTAATAGTTCATCATCTTCGATAGCGCCAACATTACCAATGGGTTCATCGGGGGCAGTCCCTTCCCATGAACCGGACGTAGGGATATAGCCATGCGTCCTGTCTGTTGCGTTTATATTCCCGTACCAGATCGTTTCTCTGGTATCGTTAGTGCCATAAAAATGAGTCAGCCCTGCGCCGCCGCTTGCAGTAGCGGCCATTTCCCGCTTTACTGTAAATTCAAGCCCTGAGTTAAGGGTGATGGTTGTTTCATTAGTGCCACTGGCAACATAGGTATAAGTGGTATAGTTAGGACTGGTCGCATAACAGCCTGAGCCTGCAAAGCCGGTAACACTCCATAATGCGTTAGGATCAGCGCCTTTATGCCAAACACAAAGCCCGTGAGGGTCAATCCCACCCGTGGGTGTTTCAGGATTACCACCCTCCGTATAAACGCGGCCATTAGTTTGGTATAGATCACCGATATACCATTCATTAACCAACGACGTGGGGGTTGATAGCGTTAAATAAGGGCTGTTGTTTGAAGCCCTTAACGTCGCCTGATAGCGTTGAACGGTAAATGAGAGGGTTTCATTCATCATCAGGAAATAAAACTCAAGCGTGTTGCCGATTCGCTTAACGATAGGCGGTGAATCATAACGCCATAGCGTGACCAGCATACCCAGTTCTAAATCAGCAACAAGGCTGGCATCCGTCCATTCATATTTTAAGTCGTCATGCGATTGCCAGCCTACAGGATCAATTAACGAATTGATAACAGGTACAACGGTTTTGTCACGGTGCAGAAACAGCGTGTTATCGTCCAGGTATAACGGTTCGCCGTCTAAATAGGTACTCGGTGTTTCATTAGGCGGTATCCAGGATTTAAGGGCTTTATAGATAAGGTTTTTGTAGGTAAAGATAACGTCGTTGCTTGGATTAACAGAGTACGGCAATGCAGACGGTATCGGTTTATTGCCAAAATGATAGGGTTGTTTTTTCTTCGACCAAGCGCCAGACTCTTGCAAAAGCGTTGCCAGCGTCCAGGCTTCAAAGCCTTCCGGTAATATTGACTTGTTTTGTATGCCTATGACGAAGCCTTGTAACACTTCTTCCACATAAAGATAAGCATACGGATCTCCATTCACCAGCCTAAGATGGACTTTTGCCGTGTCGCTTAACTGCCGCCAGTAGCTTTGGCTGGTCTTGCCGAAGTTACGTGACATTTCGTTTAGGTAATGCTCGACCGTGGAGCGGTATTTTGCGGCCTCTTGCTGATCTCCGTAGATGTAGATGGTCATGGCATGTCTGGCCAGTAACGATTACCTTTCACAACATTATCTCTCCACGTAATTACTTGCAGGTTAGCTTCGCAATGAAGGCCTGATACAATGGTTGATCGAAGCGGGACAATATGATCTACGTGATGTGGAGTCCCCGTTTCTTGTGTTAATTTTTTGGCTTCACGATAAAAACAAATCATCTTTTTCTTATTTGCCCAAACTGGCTTACGATTTATTTTTTCTGCTTTATAAGCCTTGCTACTTGCGTTCCTTATATCTCTATTCTCATTATTCCATTTCTTTAACATGGCTGAAACTTGTTCTGGGTTTGCTGCTCTGTAAGCTTTGCTTATAGCAAGACAACGATCCCTATTAGCAGCCCTATAATTTTTATTATATTCTGCGGCTTGTTCTTTATGGGTAGCACTATATTCTCTATTTTTTAGCAGATAGATTTCTTTATTAGATTCATAGTGGTTCTTTTTTCTTATTTTACGAACTTCTTTATGCGTATCATTGTATTCTTTTTGTTTTAGCAGGATACTTTCCTTATTATCTTCATAGTAATTCTTTCTACTTACTTTAAGCGTTTCTTTATTATTATCCCGCCATATTTTCTCGCGTTCAGAAATTTTGTCTTTATTAGCTTTTTGATATTCTTTGAGCTGGTCTTTAAGCCTTTCTTTGTTATTCTCCCACCATATTTTCTTACCATCGGCTAACTTTTCTTTATTATTCTCACGATATTTTCTATCAGCTTCTATCTTACGTTCTTTATTTTCAAGAGCCCATTTTCTTGTTGCTGCGCAAAGGCATGATTTACAAGCAGATGCGTACCCTGACTTATTACTAGAATTTTTATGAAATTCTTCGATAGGTTGTTCTACACCGCATTTTGTACACGTTTTGATTTCCATTGTTATTCCTAAAATAACCCCTAGAAAAATGATATGCAGAAAGCCTTCTAGGTAAAGGTTTATCGGGCGGCCACCCTATTCTGCACTACGGTATTATGCCGTAAAAAACACATTCTTGCTCAGTTACTTAACACGCCTTTGTAATTCTTGAGGGAGTAGTTCCAAATTTGTTAATTCAATAATATTTTCTACTTTCAACTGCCAGTAACGACCTGAATTACCCAAAGCCAGACGGGTTTTTTTCCCGCCAAACGAGCTAAGGTGACTTGATTTAACTATTCCGTCTACATAGGGAGTTAATTTTGTAGCCGTTTCGCTGCCCAAATAAACGTATTGCAGGCGTTTACTGTGAAATGAACCCAGATCCGTGGATTTGGTAAGGATATTTGCGTTGATCGGTGTCCCTGAATCGGTCGTATAAGCCGTAGATAGCTTGTATAAACCCGTGCTTTTGACCCCATAAAAATCTGTCCCTATCCTGATAATGTGCAGGAAGCCCATATTCGTCCATTCAAAGCTTTCATTTGTATGCACATTGAGAATGTACCCCACGGAATTCGCAAAGCCCACGCTGCCAGAAGCAGAAACAAACAATCCCGGTATCACCAGTGCAGCACGGCCAATATCGCCGCCCCTGAGTCCAGGAAGGACTAAAGCCGCCGTGCCGGTGTATTCCCGTTGTCCGGTTGCGGCTATGATTAAGCCCGGTAATATGCAAGCCGCCTTCCCGCCAAATTCTGCGGTGCCGGTTCCAGATACCGTAAAACTGGGCAAAATGAGTTCTGCGGTGGCTGCGCCATAGCTGCTGGCATTAAAGCCGGGTACAACTAAAGCCGCCGTGCCGTTATATTCGCGCTGTCCGGTGGCTGTGGCATAGAGCGTGGGCAGAATCGCCGCTGCCCTGCCGTGCAGTTCCTGGGTGCCGGTTGCCGTTATCCGTAACGAGGGCAGGGTGCCACTGGCTAAACCGCCTCCAACTCCCGTACCAATTAAGCTGGGCAGGACTAACGCGGCGGTGTTCGGTTCTTCTTTCCAGCCGGTTGCATAAGCGAACAGACTGGGGATGGTTAAAGCTGCATTGCCGCCCTGATATTGCGCCCTTGTCCAAGTAGTTGTTGTGGGCGTAACACTGATCGTAACCGCACCTGTCTTAAAGTGGTTCGGCGCGTACCATGCCATCGTTGAGGCTGGAACGGCGGTTATCGTAGTTGACCCGGTTATCTCGCCGTTTACCGTTGCGTGGTTTGCCAGGGTTGCTGCGGGTAGCACATCAACTTTTACATCACCTTTTAGGGTGTGATTGCGGCTAACGAACACCTTGCCGGAATAGGGTGTAACGGTAATGGTGGTTGCACCTGCCAGTACCAATGCACCCCTGATATAGAGCTGGGAAGCTGCGGGGGTTACGGTTATCGGGGTGCTGCCGGTTATGGTATGGCTTGCCGGGGGCGGGGGGTCATCAAAAGCCGCTGCGGGAGGCGTGAAAGTTGTTGTGTATCGCGCTACGCCTTTAGTGACTCGAATATCGTCTATATAGCCTACATAGGGATATGCATAAACAAAACTACCGGCCCATTCTGAACTTGTCCCGATGTAGGGCCTTCCACTAGGGCAAGACAAGTTTTCCGCTGAGGTAAAGCTATTAACTAACGAACCGTTTTTAAACAGACTTACTGTTGTCCCTGAACGGGTTAACGCGATATGTTGCCATGTGTTTAGTGTACTTGATCCGGTTCCCGTTCCAAATTTAACACTTCCATTACAATATACATTCCATTGCGTGTACCATTGCACAATACAAATACTGCCTGCTGCGTTGCCAATACTCCCTGTTGTTACGCCATCGTCGTAAAATGCCCTTATGGTCGATTGAGAAGTCGGATAGACCCACATCTCAATAGTGAAATCGCCCGTACCAAACGAGCAATCCGTTGACGCACCTGCTACCGTTAATCGGTTATTAGTAGGGCCTGAGAAGGTAGCCGAAGCCCCGCCCCATTTGCTTTGTGTTGTTGAAACAGTCGCAACTGTCGCGGTAACAGTTTTTGGGTTTTGCGAAACATCCGTAAACGTGGTGCTGCCATTAGCCCCATCACAATGCAGTAACAGGCTTACATTCGCGCCGTAAATATCAGCCATAACCGTTCCTTAAGCGATGGTCACGGACGGCGTTATCGTATAGGTATCATTCGCCGCCATGGTGTACGGCCCGGAATTGTCCACCTCCACGGCGATAAGGCGCTGGGTGCCGCCTGCCGACACGGTGCTGATAAAATAGCCGTACACAGGGGCACTATAGGCCGTTGAAGCCGCTGTAAAAGTCAGTGCGGCGTAACTCGCCACGCTGCCGGTCACTGTCCAGCTTGCATCGGTGAGCGTTTTACGGGCATAAGAACCGCCCGTGGGTTCGGTTATCGTCGCCTCGGTAATGGCTTCGGTGACGGTGGTGTTGGTGAACAGCCCAAGCTCAAGCGTTGCATCGCGGTCTGTGACGACCAGCTTGAACAGTAATTTGGCGATCAGGTTCTCGCCTTCGTCGGGTAAAAATCCGGCCATGTCGTTCTCCTTATTGGGTTGCGTCAACGAGACTAAAGGTATCTATTGTAGTTATTGAACCTACCGTCGTCGCTGTACTGGTAAGTTGCAAAACCCCTGAAGTCGTACCCACATCAAAATCTATACGAGGTAGAACGGTACTTGCGCCACCTGCATCAGTCGGGTTTCCAACGAATCTTGCCCAGCCTGCGGTTCCTATGGCTTTTCCGACCATTTTCCAAACGTCTGTGTTTTTAGACATAACGCCCAAAACGGCTGGTGTTGCGAATACCAAGCCATTAGTCGAGACTCCTGCTACCCATGCCGCGCCATCTTTAGTAACTTGCCCGACCAATGTTCCGGTAACGGCGGAATCCGCGTCTGCCGGTTTAGCGCCTGAATAAACCCAAATGCAACCTGCATCCAGAATTGTTTTCATGGAGCCTGTTGTCATCCGCATGGTTCTTAAACCTGTGCTGATATTGCAATTTGCTGTACTCATTTTTGCATCCTCTTGAGGAAAATAGCGTCATCAACGACGCGGAAAGTTTTGTTTGTTTAGGTTTTAATGTTCCATGTGGAGCCTTGTCCGTCACTGAGCGTGACTAGCCTCTGAATCCCGTCAGACTCCATAATTGCCGTGCTGACATTGGTTCCTGCCGGGAACGCTACTTTTCTCTCAGTCAGGTTCTCAAAGTTTGGGAACGCTATCACGCCCCTCGATGACCAAATCCGCACAGAACCATCAGGAAGCCTTGCTATCGGTCTGCCCTGAGATGTTCCATAGCTGGTCAAAGGCGTTAAAGCCGATTCGCTCCAGACATAAATCGCCTCACTGGTTGCCACCACAAGCCCCTGTAACGTAGGCATCAAAGCCCGTAACTGCCCCTGCACGATGAAATAATCGCTGTCCCGTGCGTAGAGGTGGGGATGATAGGGTTTAGACCACCAGACAATGCTCCGTTTGTCGTCTATGGGCTTGCCGACATAAAGCGAGGAATCGTACCAAGCGAGTTGTTCTATCCCATCAGGAAACGGCTCGCTCAAAACCTGCACATCATCTAACGGCATCCCTGAAGCGTCGTAATAAACGCTGCCGCCTGCTTCGGTGAGATAAGTCCGTACCGTGTAACCGCTTGGTGGGGTGTCTGTGCTGATCGAAATACCGCCTACTGTGGTTAATTCCAAGCTGGCAATCGGGGCGCTGCCGCTTTCCAAGCCGGTAGGCGAGACAAAAGTGTAGGTCGCGGAATACCAGCCAGCAGGAAGGCTGCCGGTGGTTGCGGTTAAGACCGGGGGAAAGTTGGGGTAAGTAAATTGTAAATCGGTGACGGTGTTGCCGATGACTTTAAGACCGTCCTGCGTATAGAGCACGTTGCGGTCGTCCGCGAAGGAATTTGCGGTGCAGGCGCCCAGATTAGCCAAGGACAGGTCACTGAGGACACGATAAAGATAACCGCCAGCTACGAGGTAGCTTTCGCCTTCAAGCGTGGTGTAGGCGCTGGTGACGTTGGAAACGGCTTTGGTTATGGCATACCCTGGCCTGCGACTAATAACCCCGGCATCAGACAAATCAATATCGGTTGCAGACGCTAGGGCGTTGTCGGGAATTGATCGGGGGTTCTCTTTGTTTCTAAGGCCAAGAAATGAGTTGAGTTGCACGGTCTTATCCCGTAAGGTTGATTGTTTGATTCTACGCCTTTTTTAGTGGCGTAAAGGGTTATTTTTTATAGCCTTCTAGCCAGAATCCCGACCGCTACGGCCAAGGTTGTCACGTTGCACACCTATTTTTTGCAGCAAGTGACATTTTCAATTTTGCTTCATCTGTATGGAGCCTTCCTGTCCTTCCTGTGCTAGCAATTCTTAGTTTTTCCCTGGTTTCATCGGATATGGGCGGTCTATTCTTTCCAGCGATTGATATTTTTAAACGGGTTTCTTCTGAAAAAGTTCTTACTTTTGCAATTTCAGACATTTTTTTTCTAGTTTCATCCGAAACTATCTTGCCCTTATGTATTGCTGATATTTTTGCGCGGGTTTCTTCCGTGATAACTCTACCCATGCCTTTTCCTTTTCTTGATTCGGAAACCTTTAACTTTTGTTCTTCTGACATTGGAACGCCTTTATTGTGTGCAGGTCTGCCTTTCGTTTTAAGTGAATACTTTCTTTTTTGCTCATCAGTTATAGGAATACCTTTGTTCCATGCAACCCGGCCTTTCATACTAATAGACATTTTTGCTTTTTGCTCATCAGATAACGGAATCCCTTTCTTATTGGAGGGTGCGCCTTTTTTCCCTTTTTTAGGTGATGGTATCCCCTTTTTAGCTAAGCTTAATTTCATTTTAGTTGCATCTGACATAGGCTTGCCTTTATTAGGGCAAACCCGACCCTTCAAACTATTAGACATTTTAACCAGACTTTCAGCGCAAAGAGTTGTGTTACTGCCACCCGTTTTTAAATTATAGCCTTTGGGCGCAAGCGTCCCGTGTTCTTCTATGTATATTGGTTCCCAATAATTAGCCTCATCAAGAGTCAACCCTTCCTTGAGTATTTCATGGGAAAAACTTGCGAATCCGTGGGCTTGGATGGCCGCATAAAAAGCTAAACACTGGCTTGGACGCTGATGCTCTTGTTCTCTCCTTTTCATATTTTTAGTTTGCCCTATGTAGGATTTCCCGCTTATCAGACAGGTGTACTTATAAATTATATGCTTTGTATTTATCATTTTCATGTGGTAAATTATACACTAATAAACTACAGGATTAACTAAATGATTCTAACTACTAAAGAACATAACGAAAACTACAGGTCTGTACGCATTAAGGCGGAAACCTATAAAAACATAAAATTGTTATCCGTCGAAATGGAAATCCCCATTACAAAATTAATAGAATTAATGTACGTTTTTTATACGGACAAAAAAGTTAAGTAATATCACTTAAATCCTTCTGGCGAGGATCGAAATTCCAATCGCCAGAGTTGTCAGCGCGTCTTTTGCTGTGGCAAGATTAGTGATATTCGCCCCGCACCACGTTTCCACCTGATCCGGACTCATATTTTTAAGTGCAATCAGTTTCGTGCGTGTCCGTGCTGCCAAGGCATCGGCTTTGTTTAAATCTTCAACAACCAAACTGGCTGTTTCTGCTGTAGAAGCTGCCATTAGTTTAAGCCCTTCTGCTCTGCCCCATGCCCTGCAATCATCGACCCAGTCTGCCCAGGCGATGGCTTCTGCACTGCCTGCCAAGCGCAAGGCTTTGATTTCTTCATCCACCGTGTACCGAGAGCGTATCTGCTCAATGACCCGTGCATTTATCAACTGAAAATGTGGGCTGGCTGCTTTTATCGCTGCTTTCAACGTATCGTCAGGGCTTATTAGCTGGATGCTGGCCGCTATTTCATCCGCCTGTGGCGTAGGCAAATCAACCCCGTCAGGAAGCGACACATAAGTGATGCCGTCGATGGTTGCCAGTTCTGTACCTAATGAATGGTGATTTTCGTCAACAGGTAGCCGCAGCCAGTAGCTGGTAATAGCATTGGTAACTTTGGTGTATGAATAAATTTGTGGCATTTTAGTGTCCTGTTATGTAGGATGAACTACCCGAAAACTTACGTAAGGTTACACACAGCATGGCTCAAAATCTCACCGGTTTTAAATTCGGTCGCCTTACCGTGATTGAACGTGCCGAAAATACTATTCAAAACAGGGCGCAATGGCTGTGTACCTGCGACTGTGGTGGCACAAAGATCACCCAAGCCGCCTATCTTAAAGCGGGTCATGTTATGTCGTGCGGTTGTATGCGTACTGAACAACGCCAACGAAATGCCCGAAATCAGACTACCCCCTATAGCCGGTCTATGATGGGACGTGAACGAAAATCGTGGGAAAACATGCTGGCACGCTGTTATGTGCCTGCTACACGCGGATATACCAATTACGGTGGCATTGGCATTACCGTCTGTGACCGTTGGCGTGATTCCTTTAAAGATTTTGTTAACGATATGGGTAGACGACCACCGAACACCACGCTTGATCGCATTGATAACAACCTTAACTACACCTTGGATAATTGCCGCTGGGCTTCTAATGTTGAACAAGCCAACAATCGGCGTACCAACCGAGTTATCACCATTGACGGGATTAGTTTGTCTGTAGCAAATTGGGCAAGACAACTGGGTATTAGCCCCTTTGTTATTTATACCCGGCTTCATAAAGGCATTAATGAACATGATGCGGTAATGACTCCCGTAAAAAAATAAACACGTTGAGAAACTGGGCTAGTAAAGGGCCGCACGCACGCCGATGTTGGTGTTCGACCACGCGCGATTGATATTCAGATAAAGCATCCAAACGCCTGCATTAGCCCCACCACCCCAATGACCGCCAACACCAGGGCACATCTCATTCGGTTTTGCTTCCACAAAAAAATCAAGCCCGAACAGATTTGTACCGGTTGCTCCGGTGCCATTTAATTTTGGTACACCTGCCCCTGTTTGCTGCCACGCCGCACCCGATGTTGCGCCGTCCAAAACTTGATTGGTTGAATTGCCAAAATAAGTGCCAGAGCTGCCGGTCAACGCACCAAACGATGTCCCCATATCATCATAGTTTGCAGAGTACGATGTTGCCCCCCATGCGCCCGTTGAACCGCTATTTGCGCCGGTTAGCGTGCTAATATCACACGCCGTTTTCAGCATATAATAATTAGTGCCGTTAGATGCAAAGCCTATAACTACCTCATATATCAAACCGTTTAAATCCACCACACCGCACGTCTGCCCATTGTGTGCCGTTTTAGCCAGATTAGAGCCTGAGCCGGTTTTGGCACAGTTTAAATAGCCGTCCGTGGTAAACGTAACTGAGGTGTCATTAACATCTTTTAAAGCATCATTAGTACAACCTTTGGGGAAATTAATCACACCGTTAGAATCATACCAGGCGCAATACGTATCGGCGGAAGCCGCTTGGCCGTGGGCAACGGACAGCATTGCCAGTGCGCCATGAATAAATACCGACATCGGGAAAAATGCCGTGCCACGGGTTTTAACCGCTGCATAAGCGCCGGATAAATCATTGGCCGGTGTACCGGTTAGCCCTGCAAACGGATTATGCGCAGCTGCCGAAGATAACGGATTACCATTGACCACGCTGGACGCAATGCTTGACTTATTGCTGCATAAATATTTGTCCACAAAAAACCCGGTCTTAACCGACCCGCCATTGTAAAACGCACGATGTAGCGCATAGCCTGCGGCATTGGCAGCAGATTCAGTCGCGTAGGTATCCAGACCCTTAATTGTGATTGTATTACCACTTAGGCTGTAATAAAACGCCGGAATCCAACACATGATCGAGCCATCGGTATATTGATAGTTGCCGTAATTGGCTGAAGTTTTATCAGCCGAGCCGGTGAGTGCTGAAAAACCGGAGGGGAGTGTGCCGTTGTAGCTGCCTACGCCAAAACCCTGCGTGCCTGCCGTGCCGATTAAATCAGTCGTCAACGTGGTGATGGAATTGCTGGCGGCGCTGGCTGCACCTGTACCAATCGCATTGGTGGCCGTTACGGTAAACGTGTAGGCTGTATTAGGCGTTAATCCTGATACGGTAATGGGTGATGATGCGCCCGTGTGGGTAATGCTGCCGGGGGTTGAAGTTGCGGTATAACCGGTGATGGCACTGCCGCCGGTATCCGGTGCGGTAAAGGCCACCGTAGCCGACGTTGAACTGGCAACAGCGGCCGTGCCGATGGTAGGGGCTAATGGTACATTGGCAATAACCGCACTGGTCGCGTTGGAATTGGCGGCAACAGCGGCGGTTATGTTGGTCGCCGTGACGATGCAACGGATGGTTTCGCCGATATAGGCAGCGGTAAGCGTATAAGTGTTTGAGGTTGCCGCGCTGATGTTGGTCGTGCCATGTTGCCATTGGTAGGTGTAGGTAATGCCTGGCCCCGTCCACGTACCCGTTGTACAGCTTAATATTTCTCGGTTTTGCGCCGTACCGGTGACTGCGGGGGCAACCGTGTTAATGGGTATGTCATGGCCTAATGCCAGCCACGCGGTAAATTTCTGTGAGTAATATTCTGGATAGCCGGTGTCCGAGTTGCCTCTAAGCAAGCCTACGGCGGTATCCGTAGTGGCAGGACGTTCGTTGGTGGTGCCTTTGGGGAGTTTGATGGCGCCGGTTACAGTAGTGCCAACAAAACTTGAGGCGGTGACTGAAGTGGCGGCTACGGTATTGGGCGTGGTATTGCCTAATGCGGGGGGGGCCGCAAAATCGCCGGTCAATGCCAGCGTGCCCGCTTTATCAGGCACGGTGATGCTGCGGGCAGTGGCTACACCGCTCGCATCCAGCGTGGCCTTCCCGATCTTAAAAGTACTTTTGAGCGTACCGATAAGCTGTGAGATGGTTAAGTCCATGGCCGTTTAATCAGGCAGGGGTGCAGTAGTAAACATTTACCCTTGCCGCCCCCGTGGTCTGGGCTGCCGTAGCCGCCGCAAAGGTGATAATTAAATCTTCCGCGCCGCCCGCAGGCAGTCCGGGGTGGATTTGATAAACGCCCACCGCCGTCAGGTCAATATCAGTTGATGCCGCATATTTTGCGGGCGTGCCGCTAACGCCGACGGACATGTTGGGGATGGGCGTGGTGCCGTTAAACAGGGTATCGACAATCACCTCAATGCGGTTGATGACATCCGCCGCGCCTTTGCTGAACATGGCGACGGTGGCATTTGATCCGAACGCCAAAGAGGTCGTGTCCACTTTATCGCATAAGGCCGTGTTTGCCGCCGATACCCATTGCAGCGTACCCGCGCCGTCGTTTGACAAAACCTGACCTGAAGAGCCGTGAACCGCCGGTAAGACATAATCGACATCCTCAGTCATACCCGCTACCGGGCGGCTGATTGTCATATTCCAGTCGGCGTTTTCGGAGAGCGCATCGGAATTTAGCGACAGCGTATCGCCCGAAATATTTACCGCAGAGGCGGTAATGGCGGCATCAACGGTGCCGCCCGCGTTCAGCACCTTAAGAGCGCCACTGTCGTTGGATAAGCGTACGCCAGCCAACCCTAAACGGAAATAACCTTTGGTACTGCCTATGATGTCAGAGAATATGGACATGATGATTTACTCCTCGCAATAAATTAAAATAAGCCCCGATCCGGCGGAGACGTTGCCGATCAGGGTTTTGTAAAACAGGATGGCGGTAGATACGCTGAATTTATAGCCAGGTGTGCTTTGATAGGTGCCGTTGGTTGTAATATCAATATCGGTGCTGGCAAACAACCGGTCGTGGTCGCCACTGTCGCCTATTGAAAGCGTTGCCTGTGCGTCAAAAGGCGTTAGGATAAGTATTTCCGCACGGGTAATGACCGAACCATTAGCGGCATTGAATAAAGATACCGGATTCGCGTCGCCCCAACCGAATGAATGTGCCAGAGCCGCATTGCCGCCCGGTGGTCCGGTAAGCCCCTGAATACCCATTGGCCCCTGAATACCCATTGGCCCCTGAATACCCATTGGCCCCTGGCTACCGGCGGCGACCACTACCGCGTTGGCGGCTGCACTAATAATATAATCGGTCGCTGCACTAATAATATAATCGGTCATTACCGCGTCACTTCGGCTGCGGGGGTGAGCGTGCCTTTAACAAAGGGCAGCACATCCAGGCCGGGTTCAATGAGTTCAATATCAAACACCGCTTTGCTCCAGTCTACCAGGGCGGTTTGCGCGGCGGTTACGTTGAGTTTAACGCCTTGGGCGCTGGCAACGGTAGTGCCGTCCGCTAGTGTTGCGGTGCCGGTGACGATGGCTAGACCTGCGTTTTCGGTGGTTAAGTCCCATAGGGTCGTAGTGCTGTCCACGGTAAGCCGCACCTGCATCCTGGCTTTGTAACCGGCCAAATCAATTACGGCGTTGGCAGGCGTCAGATAATAGAAAACCGGCTTGAGGGTTTTACCCTTATCAAACCGAATCGCTATTTGCGGCGCTTTTAAATCCAGAACGACTGGCATAATTATCGGTATGAAACCGTCAGGTTAGGGGCCACTGTACCGGTCGTTACTAGCGTTAAGCCCGTGGCAAAGTTTATGTCATAGAGAAACTGCCCGGACAAGGTAAGCGAGTCGATGATAGCGACCGGTGTTCCGGTGGCGGTCAGTGCGTCATATACTTCGATGGTTGAGGCCACTGTACCCAGAGAATTAACGGTTATGCCATGAAGCAAACCCGCGCCACTTTTAACCAGCGTGGTGGTTGCTGTTGTAATCGTTACAGGCGTAAATCCGGCAAGGACAACGGCTGCGGCTAAAGATACCGGCTGTGTGGCTTGCCAAAACGTACCAGAAACAATAAGTCTGCCACTGGCGTCCAACTGCAAGCCACATTCCTGCGTGTCGGTCATCGTCGGCAAGGCGGCAAGGTACGTGCCGCCTATTTGCAGAGCCGTTGTTGCCAAGGCTGCGCCTGCCGCTTTAGGGCCGGTTGAACTTAACAGCCGTGAGGTATAGCTTACGACATTGGTTAAATGCGCCGCTAATCGCTGTAATCTGCCATTTAACCCACTGGATGCAGTATCAGTAGCGGGTGCGGTTTCGGTAACTGCGCCTATGCCCGTTTTGACTAAAACCTGTGTGGCTTCCAGCGTGTCTGATGATCCCGGTACGGGTGCGCCAGTAGCCAGTTCGACTAAAAGAGCGCCCGTTAAAGGATTACCAACGGCCTTAAACTCGGTTTCATTAAACCCGGTAGTTGCAACATTCTTTGATAATTCGATAGCGGCCATGGGGTTTTCCTTTAAATGGTACACACCTTGTTACGGTGCGGCCTGTTGGCATAATTGCTGTGTTGATTGTCGGCGCTTGGCCGATTGCCAAAGATCGCCGTGAATTTTTTTAAGTGGTCGTTTGCACGGCCCATATCTTGCGTATCTAAATCAGGACTGCTAAAGGCCCGATAGAGTGTCCATTCCACTAACGAACGATGATGGTTGCGCTGTATTTCAGGCTCGTCACCAGAGCTACACATTGAATCCAAAGGCAAGCGGTAGGCTTCCAGCTTGAGTGTGTAGGTCGTTTCAGGAATGGGGATCAGTTCCAGCGTATTGTCGTATTGGATGAACCATTCCGGTTTTCGTGTTTCGGTGCGCCAGTCCTTGTAAAGACGATCCATTTCAATGCGGTCTGTGGGCGTTAACCGGTATCTTATGAGATCGGTGCCATAAATATCCGCATAGCACACAGCATAGATACAGGGGTCTAACGCATAAACCGTTGTGTTGGCTAAAACAGGGATCGTACAAAAGCTGCTGGTTTTGTCGAATAACAGGTTTTTTCTGAACGCGGCTTCTTCTTCGGCTTCATTCAGATAGTCAAGGAATAGGGCTTGTGAGATAAAGTAGTCAGGGACACTATCGCCCAACTGGTTTCTAAACAGGCTTTCCAGTTCGGCTACGGTCATTTCAGGTGACTCCGTAGAGGTCGATCAGGCGGGTGACTTCAGTCCTTAGTTTTGGAATCGACATGCGCTTATCCAGTTTTCGGCCTGCAAAATTGGTAGCCGCATAGTCGACCAGCGCCTCAATAGTGTCCATGTTGGCAATCAGATCACGCGCCGCCTGGACATTCTCATCGGGTTCGGTGTTTGGGTTGGGTTCCGGGATAAAAGCGGGTTGTGCGTCTGCCGTGTCCTCGCCCAGTTCATAAACGTCAGGGTGCTTGAGCAGTTTTAACGCCAGATCACCGGGCACTAAAACGGTTTCGCCTTGGGTAAATTCGATTTTACTGCCGTACATGCCTTCGGTGTAGCGGGGGCGCTTACCACGATACCTAATAGGAGTCATTTTTTACCCTCAAAAAGAGCGCGGGCAATAAAGAGGAATTGCCCACGCCAAGTAGTTGATTTATAACGTTAAGCTGGGAGTCCCGTCCAAATTCCAAGGACACTAATATCGAGTACACCCGCTGCATCTGCCGCCGCACCTGCCCATAACAGGGTAAGGTAAGCGTCTTTAGGCAGTTTGGCCGGAGCTTTAATGCCGGTTTTACGCCAAAGAGCGGTTGAGGACAAGGCTTGTGTGGCCGGGACAAAATACGCGGCATCTTGCGCCGGGGTTGCATCCACGCCATCGACATAGGCATAGCCTACTGAGCAGGTGGTAGCCGCTGTAAAGGCGTCAGATACGGTAAACAGGGCGTCGTGGATTTCAAAGCCTGCGGGAATAATGCCCAAACGGATGGTATCACCGACTTGAACGGCATCGGTATGGTCTGAATCGACCAGTACGCCTGAGCTGTTGAGGGTTAGGTTAAAACGTAGACGGGTTTCATTGCCTGAAGCAGACGTATATACGAATTTTTCATTAAGACTTTTTTTTGTGACTGTGGCTACCATCGTAGTTTCCTCTAAAATTGTTTAAATTGGTTTTACGTTAATTTGTCTAACGGGTGTTTTTACGGCTTGTTCGGGCGTCCATCCCAGCTTCAATCTATTAGTTACCCAACGCCTATCTATATTATGTAATGCAGCCATTTCAGTAACAGTTTTAGTTATACCATCAACAGTTATAAATCTATTTATAGGCGTAAGTGGTTTTTTGAATACTTCATCAATAGGCCAATTACGATTTAACCTACACATAACCACAGCTAGTTTTATACCAAAATAATCGGCCATTTCAGAAGCTGATTTAGTCATTCCATCAACTGTAACCAGCCGATTACAACGCATGTTGTTAGCTTGTTCTTTAGCACTAGCCCATCGACAGTTTTTCTTTGAATAGCCTTCGTTATTGTTAATACGATCAAGGCTTGAACCGGCATCCGGCTTCTTACCAACATCTTCAATAAAGTTTTCAAAGCTTTCCATCCAACGGTCACAAACCTTAATCCCGCGACCCCCATAATTATAATAACAAGGATGTTGTTCATTGTTGCAACGCGCCTTAATTCCCATCCATGTGTTGTATTCAGTCGTTTTACTGCGGCCATGTGTTTTATGGTTTGTATAATAGCTTTCCTGCCTTAAACAGCCACATGATTTAACCTTGCCGCTGTTTAAGCTATCACGATCAACAACTAACTTATTCCCACAATCACAAACTACGTTCCATGTAGACCGTTGCTTTGCATTTGAACCAGCTCTATCAATAACTAATAACCGACCATAACGTAAGCCAGTCCTGTCTATAACTTTACTCATCTTGAAACCTTTTAAGGGTGAAACAAGATGAGTATTCTACAGCGTTACTTCATGCTGCACTATCTATTTATACGCCAGCAATCCGTACAGCACTGTCTATAGCCACGGCCCCTATATCTGTGTAATTTTTACCTGCTGCACCATAGTCCTGAAGGAATCTTATCTTACTTGAGCCTCCAATTTGGCCTACCAAGACCTCTAATTTATCCCCGAAATCAAATTCTCTTTCAGCCCAGAAGAACGGATTACCCGTCTTGTTGTTCATGCCCAATGCGGTTGCCAGTGCTTGACCACCTAACAAAATAGAACGATCCACCGCATGAGTCGTGCTAAACGCATCCGGCACACAATCGGTTGTTGTTTCGGTTTCAGTCAAATAAGAGCCGCACCAGTTAATCGGATCGCCTGCATAGAAGCGTATGGGTTTAGGCATCTTGACAATCAAAATACCGTTCCAGATACCCGCATCACCGGTAAACAAAGGATTGCCGCCAGCGGTTTGAGAACGCGCCATGGCTTGGGCTTGCAAGGTTCTGAAGTTGGTTGATTGCACGAATGAGGTATAGTTTTCACTGGATACCAGCAACACCCGTAAGGGGGAGTCACTTGCCATTTTGTCGCCCTCGAAGATAACCGGGGACGGAGGTAATGGCATGGAGTCAATCAGAGTGCGGATTCCATCCACCACATCGGCGTTTAAAACATCTGTAGTGGCAATAGTAATGTCGTTGCCACCAGCCGCTATGGGTTCAATGCCTGAACCTGTGGACATATAGTGACGGTTTTTCGTGGGGGCTTTAACCGCGTTAATCATGATGCTGGCGAAATCTGCATCAGAAGCCAGAGGGACAGCCCATTCAATGTTGTTGTGGAAGCCACGCGCACCGGCTAAGTGAACCAAACTGATTTGATCCATCAAGCGGTTCATGTATTCTTCCGCTGCGGCTCTTGCAAGCGAGCGTAGTTGCCACTTGGTGCGTTGTTGGGTCATCGCATCGCCAGCCGATACCGGGTAACGGGTCTGGTTGATACGTAAAGAGTCTTGCGAGAAGCTCAAGGCACGGCCTAAGCCTTCTGCGTTTTGACCGCCCATGATTGGCTTGCCGCCTAACGGGTTAATCAGGTCGAAAGTAATTTCATCGCCTGCGGTTTTACTTAAATCTTTGCACAGTACAATCGGGTATTTGTTAGATGATTGAACGCGCATGTTGCTTTCTGCGTCCGATTGCATGGGCATCGGTCCGGTTAAGCGGTTAAGGGTAGTATTGCGCTGCATACAGGCGGCGAATAAACCCGCTGACTGGATTCTGATTGCTTGGTCAGAACCGTACGGTAAACTTGTGGTTGCCATGATATTGGTTTCCTTCTACGGGATTGGCGTCGCCTCTTATCGGCGTTGCGTTTTACTGCCCTTGGGCAGTCTGTTCTTTGTTCTTACAATAGCTTTGACATCATCTTGTTGATTTCAGCCGGTGACTTGTTCCAAAATTTCTGTTCTAGCTCTCTGGAAGTCATCGTCATCATTTGCTCGGCCTCGTCATGCTGCCCGGTAGTGCCTGCCGGGATGTCCGTCAAGCTGCCTGGTGCATTGCGTTTGGTATTGGCGATAATGTCTTTCGCTTTGCCTGCTACATCGGTAACGGGCGGTTTATTCATGCCTGCGGCTTCTTTATAGGCCGAAAACATTTCAATCAAGTCAGACGCGGGGCGCTTATATTCCAACGCTTCTACGTAACTGGCTTTGACAAATGAGGGTTGTTTGTTGACCCAATCTGAAAAAGCCTTGTCATCAACAATTTCATCTGCATCGGGATGCGCTTGCCTAATGGATGAAAAATAGCGTTCTGCGGCGGTTTCGTTGGCGATCTTCTCAACGGGTGCGACCCGTTCATTGATCTCTGTTTGAAACTGCGACAAACCGGCTTTAATGCCCTCGTCTATCATCTTCTGAATATACGGCTTCATATCTTCGACGACTTCAGGGAACTCGCCTTGGTATTCAGCAATTACAGCTTCCTGGGCTTTCGTATCGCCTGTGCCAGCGTCCTCAACCTTCGCCGTTTGTAACGACTTGATTAATTCAGCCTGTTGGCTTGCGAACTGTTCCCATTCGACTGCTTTGTTACGGGCTTCAACCAACTCCTGATAGGGTATGGTGTGCTTCCCGTCCTTTGCCAGTAATTCGGGTTCTTTATCATCAGATTCAACGGCAGGCGGTTCGTTGTTTTCCTTCCCCTCATCGGTTCCGGTATCGCCTTGAAAATTTTCGCCGCTTAAAACAGCGTCTTTATCATCTTCTGACAACAAATCAAATTCTTCAGGATTCAACTCATAGTATTCAGCGTCTTTACTCATACATCAAAATATCTCAAATTATCCCGTAGAATGGTGATAATTCCCGGTATCGTCGGGATACGTTTAGAGAGTCTTATTTTATGCACATTTTGTGCTATTTTGCAATAGTAAAATCAGGGGGTTAGAAATTAGCTCCTGAGTGTGTGGGTTATCAATAATCGCCGATATTAAGATAGGTTAAGGTGATTGTTCCCTTAGCGGCTAATGTTCCATCGCCATCGATGGTTGTATCAGTTTCAAAACCGCAGTTTAAAAATACCGGAACAGCCGTAGATGTACCATCAAGTTGGCATGAAGCCGCTAAAGCCCCTGCTGTGGCTGCTGCCGTGTATGCAGTAGTAGTCCCGTTAAGCACGGTGGTTTGTTTAGCCAACATATCAATCATGGTGCTTGTAAGCGTGATGTTACTTGCTGCTGCTGAACCTAACGCCCATGTTAATGAAGCAGAAGCATTAATAGTCGTTGCCCGATCTGTCAACACCGCCCATTTAAGCGAGGCAATTGCACCCAGCACTAAAATACGGCCAGCCGGGAAGGTGAAAATCTTTTTACCTACATAAGCTAATGTGTCGGTGATAGCGATTTCTACATCGGCCAGGGTAAAGGTGACTTGCTGAATGAGGTTTTGACTGACATTGACTGCTGAAAGCCCTGTGATAACTTCAACGCCCGTAGTCAAAGCGCCATCAGACGCAATGATCGTGAATACGTCCGAATGTTCTGTGTAGTAGGCTCGAAATTGTTCGTCACATAAATGGACTACCCCATTTTGCCAATTGTTCGCTTGGGGTATTTCGCCAACTCTCGTGGGATAAGTTGCGTTCTGGTTTGCTCTTACGGTTAACATGATGTTCTCCTATTTTTGTGGTGTTATTTGTGGCGATCTATATAAAGTTTCTCTCAATGAGTAGCCTAACAATGCCCAGATTTTATCTCGTGCATTTTCCCGTGCTATTTTTCTGCCCAGTTCGACATTAAAATTTTCAGGGCTTGCACAAGCACTTTCACCCGTCACGGTAAATCCATTTTGTAGCGTTAATAGGGCTATAGTCACCGTAGTTCCAGGAAACACATAATAGTCCTCGCCACTTATCACATCATCAACTTGGTTAGGCGTGATGCGTGGTGCAGTCAGTCCTTTGTCTTTTATTTCCTGCTCAATTTGTTCTTCGTTCATGATGTTCTCCTGGGTTATTGTAGGTTATCGGTTGTTCTAGCCGTCTCAATTCCACCCCTAGCGCCCAAATTAGGCGAAGCAGGTGGAACCGGCATATTGGGGTGCAGATTCATCGGCAAGGCTTGTTGCCCTGCCATAGCCTGTTCTTGGACATTGGCATCCACGAGGGCAGGTTGAATGGTCTGTTCGCTAAAGCCTGGGTCAACGCCAGCTGGGGTAGGTGACTGGTAGCCCGCATTAATCAAAATCTCGTCGGCTACTGGGGTTATGGCTGGTTGCATGACCACCTGCCCAGCACCCTGCATAGCCGCGTACTGTGCTTCCACGCTGGTTTTTACGCCTTGGGCTTCAAGCTGCTTGATCTGCGCCTGTGCCAGCATCATCTTAATTTCAATTTCTTTCATTTTGGCTTCCATGGCCTGTTGTTCCGGTCCAGGTTGCGAATCTGCGGCTTTAATGGCCTTGATGATCTCGTCTTTGTCCGGTATGTCCGACAATGCCATCATGTAAGGTAAGATAATCCTCTGATATTCCGGTGGCGCGGCTTTAAAAGCCTCTGATAGTGCGCTAAGTTGCTGCGTCCTGAAACTGCTCGTTGAGGGGACATCAGAAAGTTCAACTTTTAGCATCGTCCGTTCAACATCGTTATTGAGATATTCAAGCCCATCCTCATCTATCACAGGCTGATTAAGCCGAATAACCTTATCTTCTTTTAGCACATTGCCGGGTATCTGGACTTCCTCATTTTTCCCGATTGAATCTTGTATTAGCATCGCTAGTAATAGCTCGCCTACTTGCGCCCTGCTTTCCTTAAAGTTATCGTCAATGTTGGCGAGACTTTGGCTCGATTGTTCGATTTTGGCATTTATTGCTACCCCGGATTGATTTTGGTTAGTTGATGACCCTTGAAACTCCTCGCTGATACCGCCTATCTTTTGAATAGCCAGTCGAGCATCGTTAAGCATATTGTATTGTTGCTGGTTCAATTCAAAGTTGCGGTCAACCTTAAACGTCGCACCCGGTTGCGCCATGGCTGCGGCATCCAGGATAACATCAGCGTCCGGCCTTGCTATTTCCTGCCGGAATTGTTCATCACTCCCAAGAACTGCGCCATCTGTTCGGGTTGTGACAGTAGCAGAAAGTCCCCAACGAATCTTTGAGATTGTGGCATTGATGTTGTCCTGCATATACATCATGCCTCGAATACGCCCAAACGGTACGCCCGTCCGATCTTCACGATGACCCCAAAAAGGCACATAAGGGAAATGATGGTGCCGGTAAGGTGACGGTTCATCACCCAGTTTGTGCGGTCCTGCCCACCAGCTCCTTCTGACCTTGTTGATAATCGCATATTCCGGCTTGATTCCGCCTAACGTGATCGCTTGCAGGTGCATCGGGTTTTCCATATCGAACTCAACCACACGGCCATCAGGCATCTTCATAATGAGCGCATTAGACCAAACACGATACCAGCATTCAAACAGCCTGACTTTTTTGTGTTCAACGTCGCGCCATTGCTGTTCTTCAATCGACCATCCACGTTCAACATTCGCGGCCATGGCTAATCCGGTAGACTTGCCACCATCCAGGCTAAACGCATCAAAGCCCGGCCAGCCTGAGACCACATTCTCTAATAAGTCCGCGCTATCAGGAAACATCAGCTTGGCAATGTCCTTGTTGATCCAGCGCATCCTGATCTGATAACGGGCATTGTCCAGCATAGGGCTGGTGTCGTCCCAGTCCCACCAGATTTCATTACGATGGATTGCGGTGCAGCGATAAGGATATTTAAACGGGTCCGGTTCTCTTGAGACTTCGACCCAGCCTAAGCCAACACTGACTTGAGACTCATAGGCATCGCTACAGGCTCGATCAGCTCTTGATTTACGTTCGGCTTGATTTAGCTTGTAATTGTAAGCATCGGCCACTTCCTGCCCTGATTTATCACCATCGGGAATCACGCGCCAATCTGTGCGGCGCTTGGCTTCCTGTCCTAATATGGCTTCTATCGCCAGTCCTATGCGGTTTTCTACAGCGGGGGGAAGGCCAAGAGTCGCCATTTTTTGCAGGATTTCATTGTCGAGCTGATTGTTGTCTTTGTAATCGCTCTCTCTATCCGCTTCGTGCCGCCAAGCCGGTTGTAGCAATATCTCATGGAAAAAGCCCGTAAACTCGGCCAGCGTCAAGCCTTCGGATTCTTCCGTGTCTTGGGGTTCTTCTAATTCTCGTTCTGAATCAGTAAACATCTTTACGCCTCCCGGCGATAAATTTACCTTTTAAAGTCGCCAGTTAGGGCGCTCTCTGGGCGTAACATCACGTTGAGGGGCTAAATTCAACTGCTTGCTTGATAACGCTTGAGCAAATTGTCTAAAGCTATCCGCGCCATTTGAATGTACATCGTGCCTGGGTTCATCTTTCCAACACGCATGGGTTTTATCCCATTCTTTCCTGTACATTTCCAAATGCGTTAAACCGACGCTACATTTTTCTTCGTCAAACCAACAGCGAGGAAACAAATCTCTCGTTTGTGCAATGCCTTGTGATATTTCCGGTATCCTTGGCACAATATCCAGCTTCCAGCCGGGTGCAAGCTCCTGAATCATTTCCTTGGCTGATCTATTCCGTAGTCCTTGTTGCCGGGTATGGTCGGCATCATGCGGTAATAAATGTTTTGCCCATGTGTAGCCGGTATCTTTCAGGCAATTCACAAAATACGAATACGGTTCGCCACTTGATTCAATATAGTCAATGACATTGAATGAGGTTTTTTCAGCTTGAAAACACCAAATGGCCGTTTCATCATTTTGTCCAATGTCCCATGACGTATAAACCGGAAGGGATGGATCATGGGGGACTCGCGTTATTCTATGCTCTTTACGGGCTTGTGCAAATTGATTCGCGTAATAAGTGCCTTCCGTGCTGACTTGGAAAGGTTCATCAACGGTAGAAGGATACTCTTGATACATCTTTTCTTGATCGCCGCTAAAGCCTTCGCGGGTTTTACAGTACCATGCGCGGCGTGGTGCGCTGATCTGCCTACCTATTTCTCGCTCTACTTTGGCAAAGTATTCAGTATCGGCATAGGTCATCAAAACGGTAGCAGGATCAATTTGATATTCATCAGCGTCCCACCACGAATAAAAATGCAGCTTATAGTCAAGGGGCGTTAGATTGATACCGGCATCCTTGAGTTTTTTAGCCTGCATCACCATTTTGTAAAACTCGCCTTCCCTTCCTTCGGCGGTTGACTCGATGAACACCATACCATCTTTGGGGACTGAGGGTATTGATCCGGTCACTATTTCCCGTGCTTTATCAGGATATTTTGCCGATATTTTGCCGAACTCGGAAACATGTAAAAAATTGCAGGTACTCGACCTGGCAGACGTTGTGACACCAACACTCGAACCATGGGGCAATAATATTTCAGTTTTTGAATTGGATTGCAGCGGAAATACTTTATGAAAGACTGAAGGCAAATGATTGTAAGCAAATTTTAGCTTATCTCTAAAGATGCTTTGGGCGGCATCTTCATCCTGGGCAATAACCAAGCCCTTAAAATTCTCTGTAAACAATGCGCTATCTAACATAAGTATTTGAATTATTGTAGAAAGTCCTCTTTGTCTCGCTTTGGGGATTATATTTCTAAAGTGAATGGCATATAAAAACTCAAGCTGGGCATCATTAGGTATGAAATTTACTTTTTTTGAGTTTTTATCAATGATTTTGTAAAACTTACCACTACTGATCCGCCAAATAGGATTATTTACAAGATCGCCATACTTACTGACTAACTGTGCATCCATAAGGAGGTCGTAAAGCGGTTCCCATAGCTGATTTTAAGATCATCGCAAATTCATCATCATTGGTTTTATCTGCATCACCGTTAGCATTATCATTGATATTGTAATTACGACGCCTTAAATTAAATAATTTCTCGCTAATATCGACAGCATGTTTAAGCGTCCTGAATTTTTTCTCAGGGTCTTCTTGGTAATCTTCCAGTTCCAACACATATTTTTCAGCAAGACCGGACAACCTTACTATGTCAGCGCGTTCGTTGAGTAAAACAGCGGCTTGCTGTTCGGCAACTGATTCAACAATTTCTTGTTCGGTAGCTTTTGTTATTTTGCTCGAACCTAGAGATTCGAACTCGATAGCTCGAACCTTAGCATCAGCTTTTAATCTTATCTTGGCGCTTAAATCTTTAACCCAACCATATTGTTTTGCGCGTTTTCTAACAGCCGTTTCAGATACGCCAATTTGTTTAGCTATATCACAATTAGAGCGCAGTCCCTTAGCATATTCAATTTCCGCAGATTCCCAATCTATATCCTTAGCCATTATCCAATTCCAGTCTGCTTTCAATATGTTCAAAACGCTTGTTGAAGCTATCCAGCCGTTGATTAACATTAGCTAAATCAACGTGCAGAAAAGCCACCGACTGCTCTATTGAGGATACTCTTAGTGTTAGCATATCAACTTTTGCGTCGATACCATCCAACTTGGCGCGCATATACCTGAGATTTTCCAGCACCAAGCTATCAATTTCAGCGGGCATAAACCTTCTCCTCATCCTTAGCCACTCTTTCCTTAATGGCATCCTTGACGTACTCTGAAGCACTCACGCCCTTTTTTGCGGCGGCTTGGGTCAAGGCTTCTTTTAACCAGGTTGGGATTGCCATATCCATTCTGGATGTTGCTGTTGCTGTTTTTTTCATAATACACCTTAATTTGTTTAATGTTACGGTATATTATACACTATATTTTAACTTACCCCAGCACCGCGCCCAGATTAAACACACCGAAAATAATCACGATAAACAGCACGAATAAGCCAACCAGAATCACCGTAGCGAATAACTGATTGAATTTGTGCATCACAGCTCGATAGCTCACTGTAGCCTCCGTTGGCTCCCAATCGGAAACCGTAAATTCTCTTTCTCGCCAGACCGTCTAAGCCATTTCTCGCCACCAGTCTTGGTCTGGAAGCCATGCAGCCAGGCCCTGATAATCTTGATAATCAGTTTCACGTCAACCTCTTACCCGATCTAAAATCTGCCAGCGTTAAGCCGCCCGTGAATTGAAAATGACACATTTCTTGAAATTTTAGCCACCGTCCTGCCCACTCCAGACCCAATGATTCGCCTATTGCGCCGCATTTTTCAAAAGAAGTTTGGTCATCCCATTGGGCTTTTCCATGGATTATAGGCACGAAGTCAAAAGCACAGGCAAAATTGTGCATACTAAAACCCGGCTTGGCATTAGTGACACGGGCGCCAGGCTTGGTTCTGCCCTGTGCATACAGCGCAGCTTGTTCAGCTTCAGTACGCAAAGTCGATGTAATCAGGACTTCAATGCCTTGTTTTGCACACGCGACGATGAATTTGTGACACAAGGACGCAACCTTCGGATTTAGATCATCAATATTTCTGCTCATTACTGCCGCCTTTATCCACAAAGTCTGTGGATAACTTCATGTTAAGTGTCACAATTATCACCTATGTTTTTGATGATAAACCCATTTTGTTAGATTGACCAACATTTGTACAATTCATTCAATTAACCCGCTGCGTGATTGACTTAGGCTGTCTGCTTTTCGATGCCAATTTTTTAAACTGATACCGCTGTTTTTGCTTCGGACTATCAAACGTGCCGATCATCACATCGTGATACGTTATGGCATTTTCACACGTCTCAACCGGCTGTTTACGGGCTTCTTCTGCCAGCCAATGCTCAAGCCACGTCATAATTTCATCGCGATCGTACAGCAAGATGTTCCGGTCTTTAGAAACCGGCTCAGGCATTGAAAAATCTACGGTTTGCAGCAACGTAAACAGGCGACTTGCACTAATCCCCATCTTTTCTGCTATTCCTCTCCGATCTATATAGTCTTTCACTTCATCCCCGCTACCGCACCTTCAACCATCATTTTCAAGCCCTGATTAACCTGTTTCAACCCTTCGCTTTGCACTTCATCGAACGCGCCTATACTTAGTTTACGAGCGCCTTTCGGGTCAATGCTGGCTTTAAAGTCAGTTAAAGCCTTGTCTGATCCCAGTGACCAAATAGAAACCGTTGTCCCCTGTCCCGGTAGTGCCTCGTAACTGACAATCGTGCAAGAGCACAGGATAGCCAGTACGATTGCCACCACCAGCACATAGATCATGCCCTCGATCAGATAAACCTCGTTGTGGTGCGATTTTTTATGCGGATCGTGTTCATCGTTGTAATCATCAAAATCGTTCATTATGATATCTCTCTCGGTGCAAAATCCTGAAAATGTCCCAAATCCTGCACTTCCAACGGATTAAAATCAAATTTCCCACGTCCGGCATAGTTACACGGGCCTCGACCCGTGCCGTTGGTCGGGTTAAACACCTGCTGCGGTTTTTTAACCGCACCTATACAAGCAATGCCAATCATTCCTTCAGGCGCACCGACATTGAGAAAATCCTGCACCGACGCAACATGGCTGCAAATCGGACAAATGAATTTCCAATTCAGCGGATCGTTGCCAAAACGCCGGATGCCTTCAAGCACATACATGTCCTTGCTAATCCACTTTCGAGGATGTCTGTTCCGCATCATCTTAACCAAGACCGCATTAGTCATAAAAAAAATTTAAAATAAAAGCCAGCATGACCCAAAATACTAACGAAAAGAACAGTCCGTTAAGCAGCCATATCCCGGCTCTCGCCCATAGTGATTTATGACGGGTTAAAAACGGTCGGTATTTTTGGTGATCTTCGTCAAGTGATTTCATTATTTTCTCGGTATATGTGATCGTTTTGCCCTGCTTCCATATATTTAGCCAGAAGCCGGGTAATTTGTTGTTGATCCAATCCTGCTGCCCTGATAGCGACCAGGCAATGATATGACGCCACTAAATCACCGCCGCTACGCAGTCTAAAACCGCCACCGTTAGCAGCCAGCTTGTAAATTACGTTGTGGTCGATGATTACCGGCAATACTTGTATTTCGTTCATTTTTAACCTCCTTCTTTAGGTAAAGATTGATTTAACGCCTCGGCAAGATGGGCACAATTACCCTCGTTTTCGCCGATGTTAACCACCACTTTACCGCCTATTTCGTCGTGGAAAAACGGGTGCAGGACAAAATGCTGGTCGTCTATTTTGAGTGCCTCGGCAATGCCATCGAGCATGTGCTTACAACTAGCCAGGGCATTATCTTGGTCTCGATCATGTTTGTTCGGTGGAAAAAAATCCAGCCAGACGTGCAACTTTTCGCATTTCTCAATCGCAGTGAAACCGGCTAATCGACACAGATAAAATACGTCACGCTTGTAATTTTTGCCGACTTTCGCTTTTACCCGCCAATGACAACGTGAATTGGGATTCAGTTCTTTGGGCGGCCACGATAAAATCACTTGCATGGGTGCTGTCTCCTTGGTTCTTCGTGCTTGGCATAACGCAGCCAGGTATTGCAACACGGGCAGTATTCCAGCCTGAGCAAGACCATTTTCCCGAGGTCGGGATTATCGCAGCGTGGGCATTTATCGACTTTTTCCGTGACGGGAATCGCGTTGTTAAAGTTTTCAGTGTCGTGTAGTGTCATTTTTTTCTCAGCAATCGGTAAAAATCAGGTTGATTAACAGCTCACGGATCGTCTTGCCGCTACAATGTCCTTCGCCGTCAGCGTTGTACAGCCACCACGTATCGTCTTGCAGGGCAATGTAAAACCCCTGTCTAAGCCGTGTTTCCAGCAATTCGAATACTGGACACAGTCGCTTGGCATGCGCGTATTTCGTGCCGTCGATTTCGTAGTTGGTTTGGTAAGTCGCCGGTGTTTCAGTCATTGCCGTGATTCCGCCAGTCTTTTACGGAAGTTTTCCGTGCGTACTTCGGCAATAAGCCGTTCGGCAGGGGTTAGTGTGGCTAAATAATTTTCGCGGTTAAGACGCCGTGTTTTACCGGTCAACGGGCGATGATGCCAAAGCTCGCAGTTGATAATTGTGCAATTCTCAATTTGCTAGGCGCAGGTGCCGCCAGCCAGCGGATCGTAAATACAACCTCGGCAGTGATTTTTGATGGCCCGTTGGGGCGATATTTTTTCAGCCATTTGTTATTCTCCCAATTTTTTCTGTTAAATTCATTCTGCGTTATACCAAAACATCAAAATCTAGCGAGTTTTAGCCGTCAAATCCTTATCATTTTCAGGCGAAACAAAAAAAGTAATGCCAATGTACGTCTATCATTTTTTTCGTGCCTTAAAACGCAAATTTTACTTTCGTTTACTAATCGGCTCGCTTTCATCATCACGCACCCACACAATCGCCCGGCCATCCTGACGCTCAATCCGTCTGCATCGCGGCATGTTCAGAAAATAACAGTCCAGGTAATCCCTAAACGCACAGCCCCTACAGGTTGCAGTGGGGCACTCAACCGCGTGGTAATGTATGCTGTCTTTCTTGAAGCGATTTTCAGAAATCATTGTCGCTGTTCAACCTGTCGATCTGCTCTAGCTTGATCTTCAGCTTCTGAGCGTAGCTAATCACAAACAGCAGCTTTTTCAGCTCGTCACGCTGATGCGCTTCACCAATACGCTTCCAGCCCCATTCAAACGCGAGGTCGTTGGCGTAGCCAATCAGGGTTTCAAGCGTGTTGTCGAGTTCGTGGATCATGTTAGCCTCTTAAAAATCGGTTCATTTTTAGCCATTCGTCGATACCTTAAATTTTCACGCACAGCCTGAAACTCGCCAGACTGCAATACCAATTCACCGTTTATCTCAACCTCAACCGCCGCTGGCTTGCCAAATATCCGGTTTATGTTTGTCAACAACCCGGCTACTTCCGGGGCTTCAGTTTGAATCCGCTTCCATTGCCTTAACCGCCTCTCCGCACTCAGTTTCTTGGCGCGGTCTGAAAGCCAGACAATTTTTTCGGTGGCGTCCATGGCTAGAACAATGAGTAGTTTCTGTCTTGTTTAGGATAATCACGCACAAAAATAGAAAATGCTTTCTCCAAAATTTCAAGCGGCCATTGGTAAGCCATGCTGTTACCTGATGGAACCATAGGAGGAAGTGGCTCAGTATAATTTGACGTTTTGAGAACTTGCCCACACAAACGGCCAAAGGTCTGTGTGTTGGTCTCCTTCGACCCAGGATATATGTCACTCGGTTTAATTCCATGTTCTGAACCGTTTTTCAGGATGTAATTTCTTGATGTCATGAACTCCAGACTTTGATTCAATATTTCTACAATTTTTGTATTTGTTTCCTCCATTTGGGCTTTTTGCTCAACGGCTGTTTGTTTTAGACCCTCTATATCTTCATTTAGACCCGCTATATCTTCATTAACTCTTTTATTTTCAATCTCTTGTATGGCGCTTTTCTTATATAAATTTCCAAGCATTAAATAATTTTGCCAAACAATATCGTTATTGAGTTCAGGAACATTCTCATCAACAACCGTTCCCTTTTGTGTTGCCATAACTGCCAGTTTCTTACGTAACCGTTTAGCAGGCGCACCAGCACCCATTCGCATACCCAAAATCAAAACGCCTTGCTCTGACACATAAGGTTCAAGTTTATTAGTTTCCAAGCTTTCTATTCGCTTCCAATCTTCATCATATTCCAACTCGGCCTCATGCCTAGCGTTCCATCCTCTACTTTCCAAGCTTAATGGTCTTATAATGTCGTTAAATCTGACCCAGGGTTTATTGTCGATGAAAATGCAACAAAGGTTTGCCCCTTCAAAGTCTATACGTGTTAACTCATTCATTTTCTCACCCCTTATTCCATGCTGCTTGGCGTGGCATGACGCACAGCAAACGTTTAGATTTTCCAAACAATCCGCCGCATAGTTTTTATTGGCGGGATACTTGACGTGGTGGACGTGATCCGGACTACCTCCGCAAAACTCGCAAGCGTTACCCGCACGATACCGTGCCGCTTTAGCTAATGACTTCCAGTTATCAGATTGCAAATACTGGTAGTAATCCATAAACACATCTCACAACGAGTTGTCATCGCAATCTTTCAAAAAATCGGGCAGGTTGTTTTCATCCAGTGAAAACAGACTGCCTATTAATCCTTTACCGAAAGCCCCGCTTTCAATTTGTCGAAGATAAGCGTTGTTTATCATGTTGGTTTTGTATTTTTTTTGTTCTTCCATCTTGAGTTTCCGATCTTCTTCCGTCAGCATTTCCAGCGTTTTTTGAGGCTTTTTTACGCTGTTTAGCTGGTTGTGTATCAGTTCCAAAGCCTTCTGCTTGAGGTTGGTTTTTTCCACACAGCCATTCAGGAGTGCAGTGACGGTTGTTTCCTGCCCGATGATCCGGTGCTTTTCATCAGAACCTTTAGGCAATCTGCCCAGTGCAATCGCCTTGGCAATAACCCCGGCTATCTGTGCCTTGTCACCACCCGTACTAGCGAACCACTTGGGATTCTCCGGTGCAGTCTTGATAATGCGGTTGTAGGCATCACGGAAGGCCATCCGTGCCGCTGTTTCATCACGCTCTGAATACAGGGGGTAAGCAATGCCCCATGCTTCGATGATCTGGTCTGTAGTGACAACGGTATTGGCGTCATTCATGGCAACCTTGGCAATCGACCAGGCTTCATCTGCGCCGATATGACTGGATTTTTGGGCAGCGGGGATATGTTCGATAATCTCCGAGATGGCCGGAAAGAATTTATTGGTTTGCAAATGCTTTTTAAAAGCCTGTTCAACATCATGAAATTCGTACTCTGATAATAATTCCCAGTAAATTGCTATCTGGGCTTCTTCTATTTTTTGCCGATACGAAACTGCACAGACATTGATTAAATTAAAAAACTTATCCTCATCATAGGTTTTCATATATTTCTCCTGTTTAGCCAGGCCAAACCAGCGGCTTTATTAGTTTCGCTGATTGTTTTATACTGGCCCGGATTATTGTTTGATAAAGAACTATTCACTTGTCCGGTGCGGTTCTGGGGTTTGTTTTTTGCTTCAATTACATCTGCCACAAAATTTCCATAAAATGCCGGATAGCGGGCTTGTTTCCCGCTATTCAGCACTTGAACACTTGCTATCTCCACATCTTCCCTAGTCACTCCCTGTTCTACCCATTTCCTGAACATATTTAGCGAACCAAGGCTTTGCGCTTCTGTAAAACTGAATCCTTTTTCGTTAATAAAAAATTGCATCCATTCTTCCCATGTTTTCGGATCGCTGTTTTTCCCGTCCGTGTATCTGGTAATTTCTGGAATTTCGGGTTTTGCTCCCCCCACCATCATCACGTTAAGATTGTCTGTTAAGATTGTCTGTTCTTTGGGGGTTACTGTTTTGGTAACCGTTGGGGTTACTGTTTTGGTAACCGTTGGAGTTACTGTTTCGGTAACCGTTCCTGTTTCGGTAACGGTTACTGTTTCGGTAACGGTAGTTGGTTCATTACAACCATCTACGGTTACTGTTTCGGTAACGGTTTCTGTTTTGGGAACGGTTACTGTTTCGGTAACCGTTTCATCTAAAAAATCAGGCACCTTAAATGTGTATCGACATGATTTCCCAAACCCACCTTTGCCCTCTTTTTCAAGCCAGCCAAGATTAACCAGACGACTGGTTATTACTGATATTTTGGTTACTGGCAAATGACACCGTTCTGACAGTTTTTCTCTTGAAGGCATACATAAATTCGTGTTTTTGTTTCTGAATGAAAGTATGGCTATCAATACCTTGAAGTCATTTTTATTGAGCCTGTCATCCTTTATCATTTCGACTGGCACTATTGAGAAAATATGATGGTCAGACATTTTTTAGCTCTTTTAGTATGGCTTCCACCAAGGGTTGATGATCCGGGTTTGACCCGCGCCTGGTATTGTCAAATGTAGTAACAAAAAGCTTGTAACAATTACTATTTGTTACTACAATTAAGTTATGAATAAAGAGGTCAAACGATATGTTGCTGAGAACTAAATCCGGTCGATTGGTCGAATTGCCTACCGATGAAGAAACCGTCGAAATTAATGCCGGTATTGCTGCTGATCCAGATACATTTGAATGGACGGATAAAGACTTTAAGCGTGCAGTACCCTTTTCAGCATTGTCGAAAGACTTGCAAGCGGTATTACGAGGACGCGGGAAGCAAAAAACACCTACTAAAGTGTCTACTACGGTGCGCTTTGACACCGACGTGCTATCTGCTTTTAAGGCATCCGGCAACGGCTGGCAAACGCGCATGAACGAAGCGCTTAAAGATTGGCTAAGGGAACATGCCGTATAATCCATGGGAATGTGTTTTAGCGGGTGCATCTTGACCTGCGCTGATTTTTTGATAGACTGAACATGCTTTTCCTATTGTATGTAAACCTTGTTGTAAGTAAGCCCCGCTCCCCACACCCGTGGGGATGAACCGAACGCCCCGCCATGAGGGGATCGGGGCTTACAGCGTTCCCCACACCCGTGGGGATTTTTATCAAACCATGATTTGTAACGGCCTTGGAATATCCACGCCAATAGGACGCCACAGGTGCAGGGTGTATGGATGGCAGGAAATCCACTCCGACTCCGGAACATGCAACTGCATCACACAATCCTCTGCGTCCCAGAATAAACTTTTGACAAAACACATCTCAAGCCAAGTCGGACATCTACCTGCTACCGATACAGACACATGCTGCCAATCCATACCGTCAGAAGCCTGTGTGCGTAACGGCTTCTTTAGCTTGAGTGAGTCGATGATAAACACGCCGTTGTTGCCGTTGGCGGCGGTGGACTGCATGACGCCGGTTTTCAGCCGGTATTTCTCCGGCACATGGAAAGCCATCAGTGCACCGTCTCAGGCTTTACCGCTTCCGGCTTATTGAAACCTGGCATGGGCCTTTCACGAAGCACCTGGCGACGCTCCAACATCGCCCCGTCAATATCACCGCTTTTAATCTTGCGCCAACAGATCGCGCAAAAGTACCGCACCGCGTGATCTGCGGTTTCGGTATTCTCACAAGCCGTTTCCATGAAGCTACATAGCAGCCCGTCATCAAAGCTGCCGCTAAAATTTTTCCAAACGGACAAAATAAAGCTCTGGGTAAAGCCCATCGTCGGATAGTATTCCTGGAACGCCGCCTCTAAAGCAGTCCAATCAAAATCATTTCTCATTGTTATACCCTCATAACCCCTTATGGAATGAGCATGGCAACGTTGAAGGGTGGCAACGCTTTCGACTTCGAAAATCTAGCCATGCTCAAAATCTGTGTTAGACTTTTCAATATCAGATAATGTCTTGTCGTATATATCAGGGCAGAGTTTTTTCCCTAATTGATAAATTTCTAGTGAAAACAATGACCTTTTCTGTCTGCCCATCCTTATTCTATGAATAGTGGGCTGTGTAGTTCCGATAAGCACACCTATTTCCAGGTCTGTTAACCCGGTATTTTTTATGTCAGTAAGTATTTTTTGTATATTCATGGTTAAATATCTTATACATTAGCGTATGATTAAGCAATGCGTAAATGTATTTTAATTCTCATACAATAAAAAATTAAAATGGACACACTTAGAGAGAATATAAAGAAGGCCATGGCCGAGCAGGACTTAAACCCTTACACGCTGTCTGAAAAATCAGGCGTACCACAACCTACTATCCACCGATTCCTGACCGGTGAAATTGGCGATCCCAGGTCAAGCACAATTCAAAAAATAGCGCAGGGGCTTAATACGACTGAAGCTAAATTACGGGGATTTGAAAGCCTGAATAATGACCAGGATATTAAAATCATTAATTCGTTGATGCGTGAATTATCTAAAGATCAAATAAAAAGCCTGGGATTATTCATAAAATCCATAGTTAATCCGCAAAAAACTAAAGAAAAAACCTCAGAATTAGACAAAAACTCTATAAAAATCAAAGGGTTAGATGATGAGGGGGGGGGGGTGAATTGCCTTGACCGCAGAATCAGAAGCCATAGCAATATTGATTATCGAAAACTATACAAAAAAGTCGTTAAACCTCAAAGTTTTGGAAAAATGATTGTAACAGCCAACCAAATTGATTCGCTATTGCAATAGCCAACACTTATCTATTTTCAACTAGCCCGCCTTGTGCGGGTTTTTTTTGCCTAAAATTCCCCGATTTGAAATTTATTTTTCAATTATTATACATTTTCGTATTGATAAATTTATACGTTTATGTATAATATTATTTCATTGCAACATTAGGTCGTTACACACACCAAGATAAAAATTGTGTTCCGAACGCCAAGCCAGGTGAGAGTTCTGGCAGTTACTTTTTAAACCCTAAACCGGAACTGCTGGGGGGACAAAGCGCCGGGGATGCGGAAGCCAATCTCCAAAAGATTTTTTCCGGTGGCTGGCTGCATTGACGTCCTGAATCCAATCCCTTCAGGAGCCGGACAACGTAACCGGCACTCATTAACTTTTCAAAGGTAACAAAATTGAAACACACAGAAATGCAAGACCAAGCCAACCGTACTTGGTTGCTAATTGATCCAGAAGAAGAACCCAAAACGGCCACTAGCCGCGCTAAAACCCTAACGGCAATAATGCTTACTGTTGTTGCAGTTTTATTATTGAAGGCTTTATGAGCAAGAAAGATTTTAAAACCGAGTGCCTGCGTCTTGAGTCTCTTGGTTACATGCTGCTTGACTATGAGCCTGAATCAAAGTTTGCACGATACACCCTTAACGGTTTAGTAAAAATTGTTGGAGTAAAAAAATAATGGAAAACGGAATCTATAAAAACCTCCCGGCTTCTGCTTACTTTGCAGAGGATCGCATTAACTGTTCAGGCTTGAAGATGATTGCCAGGACACCAGCTCACTACAAATATTACAAAGAACATCTAAACGAAAAACCGCCAACGCCATCAATGATGCTGGGAACATCGGTGCATTGCGCGGTGTTGGAGCCTGCCACCTTTCAGGATCGCTATGCCATTGCGCCCCAATGTGATAAAAGAACCAAAGAAGGCAAGGCGATCTGGGCTGATTTGGAAGCTAACAATAAGATTATTCTGTCTGCTAGTGACTATGAACTGATTGAAGGCATGAGCCAATCGGTTCTAAATCATGAAACAGCAAGTAGGCTGTTAGCCATCGGTGATCCTGAGATGACTGTCTACACGGATATTGAGGGCATACCCGCTAAAGCCCGATTGGACTGGTATCGTAACGGTATTATTTGTGATCTAAAAACGACTCAAGCGGCTGATCCTGATTCATTCTCGAAGTCGTGCGCTAATTTTTCGTATGCTATCCAAGCGGCTTTTTACATGGACTGTTGCGAGGCGGCTGGGCTTGAGTGTCACACCTTTATCTTCATAACCGTGGAGTCAAACAGTCCACACCTTGTAGCCATCTATGAGCTTGATGACCGCTCTATCGAATGGGGTCGTGACCATTACCGAGCTGCCTTGAACAAATACCGTGAATGTCTGGCCTTGGATGAATTTCCGGGGTTCCCTACTGAAATACAATCCATTTCACTTCCCGCCTGGATATTAAGAGACTACTAAAATGAACGCATTAAACCCATTCCAACAACAAACAACGACTAAAGCATTAGCTAACACTGACCAGAACCGTGCTGTTGCCGAAGTACAAGCGGCCATGATTGTGGCGCGGTCTAATCCCCGCAACCAAGTAGAAGCCATGGACAGGATTTTAAACGCCTGTACGCGCCCTAGCTTGGCTGCAACGGCGGTTTATTCATACGCCAGAGGTGGAACTGATATAACCGGCCCGTCTATTCGTCTGGCTGAAACTGTCGCGTCCGAGTGGGGCAATCTTCAGTATGGTGTTCGTGAAATCTCCCAGGAAGATAGCATAAGTACCGTTCAGAGCTATTGCTGGGATGTTGAAACTAACGTGCGCCGAGAAGTGACATTCCAAGTTAGCCATTACCGACATACCAAAGCCGGTAAGAAACTTTTAACAGACCCAAGAGACATTTATGAAGCGGTGGCAAATCAAGGCGCACGACGCTTGAGAGCCTGCATACTGGCTGTAATACCCGGCGATGTGATTGAAGCGGCGGTATCTCAGTGTGAAACCACGTTACATGCTACCGCCGATGTATCGCCAGAAGGCGTGAAGAAGCTGGTAGATGCGTTCGCCGCGTTTGGTATCAGTAAAGAACAACTGGAAGCCCGTATTCAGCGCCGTATTGATTCGATTCAACCGGCTCAAGTGGTAGCTATTCGTAAGATTTATGTGTCGATTAAAGACGGCTTATCAACCAAAGACGAATGGTTTGACGATATTAAACCAAAGACAAAGACGGTTGATGATTTGTTGAACACACCCAAGGTGGTTGATATAACCACAGGCGAAATTCATTCAATACCCGAAGAAGAATTACCCTTAGTGGCTGATCCAAAGACACCAGCCAAACCAGACTCCTACGCCCTGGGTAAAGTGCTAAAAGCCATTAGCGACGCCAAAACACCGGAAGAACTGGACGCTATCCACGTTTTAATTGCCGAGATGGACAACGATGCAGGCAAAACAGCGAAAGATGCTTACACTAGACGGTCTGCTGCGTTAAAAAAGGCCGGTAAAGCGCCTGTACGTGACTGGGTTGCCGAGATAAAAGCCTGTGACGATATACAAATCCTGCTTAACTTGATTGAAGAAATGAGCGACGGCGAGCAGACGCGGCACAAAGAGTTATTAGACGACAGG
>SESA01000151.1_pt1 | contig 49562 bp, 45 predicted proteins | sample 3171451 | NCBI WGS metagenome assembly SESA01 (sample SAMN06051862, study PRJNA518727) | freshwater metagenome | biome: subpolar coniferous forest; feature: holomictic lake; material: water; isolation source: holomictic Lake 227, 8 m depth | place: Canada: near Kenora, Ontario | collected...
CCCGCCGCTTGCGGTATGCGTTTGCGCCCCATGGCACCACCCGGCTCCGCCAGTCTGCTCACCGCCCAAGACCTCTCGGTTCGTTACAACGACCAGGTCGTGCTCGACCGCGCCGCGCTTTCCATCCACGAAGGCGACCGGATGGGGCTGGTCGGACGCAACGGCTGCGGCAAATCGACCTTTCTGCGCATTCTCGCCGGGGCGCTGGAGCCCGATGGCGGGACGGTCGCCCGGCGGCGCGGCCTGGTGGTGGGGTATTTGCCGCAGGAATTCGCGCTTGATCCGGCGCTCAACGTCGTCGAGAACATCCGGGAAGGTGCGAGGCATGTGCTCAATCTCATCGCCGAATTCGAGGCGCTCCCCGGCGACTCCGGTCTGCATCACGAGCTGGAGGAGCGGATCAACGTCCTCGATGGCTGGAGCCTGGACCACCGGATAGCGACCGCCATGTCCAAGCTCTCGTGCGCGGCCGCCGAGGCGTCGATCGCGAGCCTCTCCGGCGGCGAGAAACGGCGCATCGCCCTCTGCCGCGCGGTCGTTTCGCAGCCCGACTTGCTGATCCTGGACGAGCCGACGAACCACCTCGACACCGACTCCATCGACTGGCTTGCCGGGTTCCTGGAAAGCTACCGGGGCGCGTTCCTGGTTGTCACACACGACCGCTATTTCCTCGACCGCGTGACGAACCAGATCGTGGAACTGGCCAATGGCACCTTCTTCCCCTACGAGGGAAATTACACCGATTATCTCATTGCCCGCGCCGAGCGGATGGCCGCCGCCGAGTTGGCGGAGCACAAACGGCAAATGTTCCTCAAGCGCGAGCTGGAATGGGTGCGCCGCGCGCCCGAGGCCCGCCGGACCAAGTCCCGGAGCCGCCTGGACGCCTATTTTGAGACCGCCGCGCAAGCCGCGCCGGAGCTGGACCAGGACATTGACCTGGTGATCCCGCCCGCGCCGCAGTTGGGCAACCGCGTCGTGGAGTTGGTCAACGTCGGCATGTCGCTGGGCGGGAGGAGACTCTTTTCCGGGTTCGGCTTTCAATTCGCGGCGGGCCAGCGGATCGGCATCACGGGCCGCAACGGCCTGGGGAAAACCACCCTTTTAAAAATCATCCTGGGCCAGCTTGCGCCGGAAACGGGCGAAGTCCGCACGGGGCAGCTCACCCGGTTCAACTACGTCGATCAAGCCCGGCTCCTTCTCAACGACGACGACACCGTGCTCCAATCCGTTAGCGACGAGAGCGAATACGTCACCTATGGCGACTCGCGCATCCCGGTGCGCGCCTATTTGAAGCGCTTCCTTTTCACCGACGACCGGATCATGACCAAGGTCCGGTTCCTGAGCGGCGGCGAGCGGAGCCGACTCCTCCTGGCGCGCATCCTCAAAAACGGGGGCAACTTCCTCATCCTCGACGAGCCGACCAACGACCTCGACCTGGCCACGCTGCGCATTTTGGAAGAAGCGCTGATTGCCTTCCAAGGGGTCGTTCTTGTCGTCAGTCACGATCGCTATTTTCTGAACCGTGTTTGCACCGGCATCCTTGCGTTTGAAGGGGAGGGGCAGGTCGCTTACAGCGTCGGCAATTTCGATTACTATTGCGAAAAACGGCAGCGCCTCCTGCGGCAGCTTGGCCCCGATCCGGGTCCCGCCAGCGCCGCCAAGCCGAAGCCGCGCCGCACGGAAAAGTCGCGCAAATTGACCTACAAGGAGACGAAAGAACTGGAAGGAATGGAGGACGCCATCCTGACCGTGGAAGCGCGGATTGAGGAAATCGAGGGCATGTTCACCGACCCGGAATTTCACCAGAAATACGGAGCGCAAGCCGTCGAGCTGAACGATGAAGTGGAGACGGCGCGACAGAGTCTGGAGGGGCTCTACGCCCGCTGGGAGGAATTGGAAGCCATTCGGCTCGCGGCGGAGGCTTAGAAAATCTCTCATGTGGTTTCTTTCCGATTCCGCCATTGCCTCGCGGCCCCGGGTTCGCTAACAACAATGCCATGAAAGAAAAAGTCGTCTTCTGCTGGAGCGGCGGGAAAGATTCCGCGCTCGCACTCCATCGCCTGTTGCAGGACAGCCGTTATGAAGTCGTTTCCCTGCTCACGACGTGCAATGACCATTTCCAGCGCGTCTCCATGCACGGCGTGCGGTTGGAATTGCTCGAAAAACAAGCCGAAGCCATCGGGCTGCCGCTCGAAAAGGTCTTTGTCAGCAAACAAAGTTCCAACGAAGAGTATCAGCAAAAGATGTCCGCCTGCCTGCTCGCCTACAAGGAGCGTGGCGTTAGCGCTTGCGCGTTTGGCGATATCTTTCTGGAAGACCTCAAATGCTGGCGCGAAGTTAACCTGGCAAAAGTCGGAATGCACGGCATTTTCCCGGTTTGGAAAATCGATACGCGGGAATTGATCCGCGAATTTTTCGCGCTAGGTTTCGGCACGGTGATCACCTGCACGAACGACGCCTATCTTGGCGAAGAGGCCGTGGGGCGGGTCATTGACGCCGATTTCATCGCCTCGCTGCCGCCGGAGGTCGATCCGTGCGGCGAGAACGGCGAGTTCCACTCCTTCGCCTTCGCCGGGCCGATTTTCAAAGAACCGGTGGCATTCAAGGTGGGGGAGAAAGTGTACCGCCCGCTGGAAATGCCCGCGGATTCGGCCTCGACGGATTTCGCGCGCCGGACGCAAGGCTTTTGGTTTTGCGACCTCCTCCCCGCGTGATTTTCGGGCTATTCCGCCATTGCCAAGCGCCCCTTTTCCCTGACAAAATTGCCCGATCATGCAAGTGCCTCTCCTCGACCTTAAGCCGCAGTACCAGACCCTCCGCGAAGAAATCCGCGCGGAAGTAGACCGCATCATGGATTCCCAGATGTTCATCGGGGGGCCGAAGGTGGAGGCATTCGAACGCGCCATTTGCGAATACACCGGCGCGGCGCACGCCGTGGGCGTGACCAGCGGCACCGACGCACTGCTCATCTCGCTCATGGCCCTGGGTGTGAAAGCCGGGGACGCCGTGGTGACGACCCCCTACACCTTCTTTGCGACCGCCGGGAGCATCGCCCGCGTCGGCGCGTCGGCCGTCTTCATCGACATCGATCCGCAAACCTACAATATTTCCATTCCCGCCCTGCGCCGCTATCTGGAGGGCTGCAAGAAAAACGCCAAGGGCGAACTGGTCAGCCATGCCGGGCAGACGATCCGCGCCATCATGCCGGTGCATCTTTACGGCCTCTGCTGCGCGATGGACGAGATCCTGGAACTGGCGGATGCCTACGGCCTCCCCGTGATCGAGGACGCCGCCCAGGCGCTCGGCGCGCAGTATCCCTCCCGAAACGGGCAGGGGAGCGCGGGGGCGATGGGGGACTTCGGCTGCTACAGCTTCTTTCCGTCCAAGAACCTCGGCGCGTTTGGCGACGGCGGCATGGTCGTCTGCAAAGATGCGGCCATGGCGGACAAGCTCCGGGCCTTGCGCAACCACGGGGGCGAGCGGCGCTACTTCCACAAAATGGTGGGCGGCAACTTCCGTCTCGACGCCCTGCAAGCGGCCGTCCTCTCCATCAAACTGCCGCACCTGGATGCATGGTCGGCCCAGCGCCGGACGAACGCCGCGCTTTACCACGCCGCATTTGCAAAAGCCGGGTTGGATCAAACCCTGACGCTCCCCTCGGAGCCGTACGCCGAGAGCGGGCTCCCCAATCACCACATTTTCAACCAGTTCATCGTGCGCGCGCCGCGCCGCGACGCCCTCTGCGAGCACCTCGCGCAGGCGAAGGTTGGCCACGCCATCTACTACCCGCTCCCGCTCCATTTGCAGGAGTGCTTCGCCGATCTCGGTTACAAGGAGGGAGACTTCCCGGAGGCCGAACGCGCCGCGAAGGAAACCCTCGCGCTGCCGATCTACCCCGAACTGATCCCGGAGCAAATCCACGCCGCCGTCGAAGCGATCGCCGCGTTTTATCGGTAGGAGAAGGGGCAGGGGGGGCTGGTCTTCCCCGCGCCCTTGCAGGGAGAAGATCGGAAATGCTCCAGCGGCGGTTACCGGCCTTCGCTGGCCACCATCTTTCGGTGCATTTCTTCCGTCAGCTCCTTGATCCGCTGGCTCAATTCCCGGGTCAGCCGCGTCAGCTCCGTATTCTGCTGCATCAGGTCCAGGAGCTGCTGCGTCTGGCAGGCCGCCAGCTTCTGCCGTTCCTCGCTCGCGGCGGCCAGCGCCTCGCGGTGTTGCGCGTCGGCGTCCGCGTGCGCCTTGTCGCGGTCCGCCTGGCGCGTCTGGGCCAGCAGAATCAGCGGCGCGGCATAGGCCGCCTGGAGACTGAACGCCAGATTGAGCAGAATGAACGGATAGACGTCGAACTTCGTCCACCCCACCGCGTTCAAGCCGATCCAGACGGCCACGATCACTGTTTGCACCACCAGGAACACCGGCGTGCCAAAAAAGCGGGCGAACGCCTCCGCCTTCAGCGCAAACCAATCCCCGCCAAAGACGGAATTGAGATGCACATGCGGCGCATGGAACCGGAGGTGATGAGGGTTGGCGGGGAGTTCGGGAGCAAATTGGGTAGGCATGGTGGCTTTCTATGGACCGGGCGCGCCCCGGAGACAAGCGCGTTTTTTTCCACGGGCGGATTGCGTGGCGCGGCGAAAAGGGTAGGCTCCAAAGCCGTCATGCACCCTGTAAGCCGGACGCTGCTCGTTTTTCTTTGCCTTGGCGGGTTTGCCCTCGCCAAAACCGACCATTCCCCCCTTCATTCCCAGTCTCCCGACGGGAAATGGGAGGCCACCGTTAAGTGGGTTCCCGGCGATGCGCAGGAAAACGGGCCGGGCGACTGGTTTTTGGAACTCCAAGAAACCGGCTCGCAAAAAATCCTGCGCGGTCCCCGCGTGGAGGAAAAAGGAGATCGAACCGTCCTTTGGAGCCCCGACGGCCACTACCTCGCGGCGGGCGGCGGCGTGATGGCGATAGAAGGAGGGAAACTCCTGTTCCTGGGCCGCCCCTGGGAAAGCGCCGCTCTTCAGAACAAGGAAACCTTTGAGGCGTCGCTGCTCAAAGATGCCGAAAAAAAGCGGTATCTGGCACATCTCCGCGAGATTGAGAAAATGCCCCGCCATGAAGAACCGCCAAAGGAAGACACCTATTGCAAAGTTTTCCCCTTGGAATGGGCCAACAACACGGACCTCGTCCTCCATTGCTCCCTGCGTGTGATCCTGGATGACCCGGAGGAAACCCTGGACGTGATTGCCAAGATCACCGTGCGCGTCGGCAAGCCCGGCACCGAGCGTATCCTCCGGGGCAAATACGACGCCTACGAAATTGTGGGAAAAGAGGCTTTCAGAAGCGCGTTGCCCGAGGCTTCCCCCACGCCAGAGGAGGAGCCCGAAGAAATTCCACCCCTCACCTGCACGCTCGCCAGCCCGAAGGATGTACCCGCTGGGCGCATCTATGAATCCGAGCAAGCGCCCGAGCCCAACGGCCTCCAGCTTTTCACGTATAAACCCAACGGCGGGAGCGAGCATGAGTTCTGGGTGCGGGAAACCGCCACGGGCCGAGCCAGCCGCCTTTACACCTACGACCGCGGCTTTGCCCAGGCGTCGCTTTCTGCCGGTGGAAAATACGTTGCGATCGTGGACCGCGCCTTCAGCAACGCCAGCGTGATTGCCGTTCTGGAGCGCGACGCGAAAGGGCAATTCCGCCGCCTAAAAACCGGCGATATTCCCGAAAAAGGTGTCCAGCTTTTGGCGAAGATATTCAGCCTGACCCCGCCCCCCAAAATCAATCACCTCTATTGCAATACGATGGGAGCGCCGGATGACGACGGCATCCTCGGGGTGGTGATTTGGGGCTACGCCAGCGGGGAGCAGAAGTTGGAGCATTGGTGTTTCCGCTACAACACCGCCACCGGCGAAGCCTCCGTGGAGGACGAGGCTGCCGTACGCGCGACGGGCAGCCCCCTCCATCCCTTGCAAAAGGGGCCTTGAGCGGCTTTACCCCACCTTGTCCACCCACGCCTTGGCCTCGCGCAGCAGTTCCCGTGCGTTGGAAAGCCGCAGTTTGACTTTGAGGTTTTCCCGGTAGGTTTCAATCGTCTTGCCGCTTAAATGCAGTTCCCCGGCGATCTGCTTGGTCGATAAGCCCGCGCCGATCAACCGGAAGACGTGCAGTTCCCGGTCGGAGAGCGGCGGATCGGCCTGCGGCACCAGGACATGGCACGGGTCCGGCGTCAGCCCCCGTTGCGCAAGCAGCACCCGCATCCGGCCGCTGAGATAGACCTCCCCGCGCAGCACCGCGCGCACGGCGGCGAGCACTTCCTCGGGCGTCTCCTTTTTCATGATATACCCGGAAGCCCCCGCCCGCAGCGCCCGTTCCGCGTAGATCCACTCGTCGTGCATCGAAATGACGAGAATCAAGAGCCCTGGGCGCAGCGCGCGGAGCTGCTTGATCAGCTCCAGGCCGTCCTCACACCCGAGCATCAGGTCCAGGATCACGAGATCCGGCGGCGGATCGGAGTCCACCGCAAGGATCGTGGAACCGGCGCTGTTCGCTTCGCCGTAAACGCTCAGGTCCGCTTCGTCGCGGATCAGCAACACCAAGCCATCCCGCATCAGCGGGTGATCGTCCACGATCAGAATCCGCGCGGGCTCGCTCACAAGGTGACTCCGAACACGTCGGTTTCCGCAATCGACTCCACAAATGCGGTAAGCAGTTCGATGACCTGCCGGACGTCGTTCAGATTGGCCATTTCCACCACCGAGTGCATGTAACGCAGGGGGAGGGATACCAGCGCGCTCGGGATGCCGTCGCGGGTTTTGAAGATGATGTCCGTGTCCGTGCCGCTGTAGCGGGAGGAGGATTCGTGCTGGATCGGGATGTTGAGCCGCTGGGCCGTTTCCAGGAGCCGCGCCACCAGCGCCGGGTGGTTGCACGTCCCGTGGGTCACGCTCGGGCCGCCGCCCAGCTTCACTTCGCCGTGCTGCGCCTGGTCGATCCCCGGCGTGTCCGTCGCGTGCGTCACATCCAGGACGATGCAGAGATCGGGCTTCAGCCGGTGGGCCGCCATGCTCGCTCCGTTGCCGCCGATCTCCTCCTGCACCGCGTTGACCGCGAGCACCGTCGAGCGAAGGCTCTCCTTGCGCTGGCTCAAGTTGGCCAGGACTTGCGAGAGAATGTAGCCGCCAGCCCGGTTGTCGAGCGCGCGGCTCACCACGTGGTGGCTCCCCAGCGCCTCCGCTTGGTCGGCATAAACCGCCGGATGCCCCACGCGCAGGCCAAGCGCCGCCACTTGCTCCGGGTTGGACGCCCCGACGTCCACGTAAAGCTCGTGGATCTTGGGCGCTTTTTCATCGGTCAGGTCTTTGCGCAAGTGGATGGCGGTGTTGCCGATGATCCCGCGTACCGCGCCGTTGTCGCCGAGGATTTGCAGGCGGCGTCCGCGCGCCGTCGCCGTGTCGGAGCCGCCGATGCGGTCGATGCGCAGGAACCCCTCCTTGGTCACCTGCTTGATGATGAAGCCGATCTCGTCCGCGTGCGCTTCCAGCATGATCCGCTTGGGCGCGCCCTGCGCCGCGCGGGCTTCCAGCGTCGCCCACGCCGTGCCGTAAGCGTCGGACTCCACGCGGTCGGCCAGGGGGCGGACGTAGGCGGCCCACTTGCGCTGGCCGGCGATTTCAAATCCGGTCGGGCTCGGGGTGTTCAGCAAGTCGAAAAGAAAAGCGGGATCTTCCATAGAGGTTCTTTACTTAAACCAATCGCGCCGAAAGCGGAGAAAAATCGTATCCATTGCGGAGGAGGCATCCCCAAACTCCATATGGGCACGCGCCTGCCCCCGCAATTCTATCGCGGCCCCTTGCATCTAGCGGAAGTCCCTCAGCTCCTGTAACTTACAAAGCGCTTTGCCCGAGTCGAGCGCTTCCAGCGCCCGCGCCAGCCCCGCTTCCAGGCGATTTTCCAGCCCCGCCGCCACGAACCCGGCGGCCGCGTTGAGGAGCACCAAATCCCGCTTCGGGCCGGGCAGGCCGCCCAGCACGTCTTGCACGATCCGCGCATTCGCCGCGCAATCCCCGCCTTGCAGGCTGGCCAGCGAAGGGGCGGTGGCAATGCCCAGCGCGGCTGGATCGACCGTGAACGCCGAGAGCTCGCCCCGGTCCACGGCGCAGACCGCCGTCGGGCCCAGTGTGGAAAGCTCGTCCATGCCCGGGCCTTTGCCCGCGTCGCCGTGGACGGCCCAGGCGCGCGTCCGCCCCAGTTGCCGCAGCACGTGGGCGAACTTCGGCAGCATCGCTTTGGAAAAAACGCCCACCAGTTGGTAAGCCGGGCGGGCCGGGTTAAGGATGGGCCCCAGCAGATTGAACATCGTCGGCACTCCCTCCGCTCCCAGCGCCTTGCGCACGGGTCCGATGGCCTTGAACGACGGGTGGTAAAACGGCGCGAACATGAAGCCGCAGCCGACCGCCGCCATGCAGCGCTTGAAATCAGCCGGAGGCAGGTCGATGCGGACGCCCAGCGTCTCCAGCACATCCGCCCCGCCGCATTGGGAGGTGATGCTCCGGTTGCCGTGCTTGACCACGCAGACGCCGCCCGCCGCCAGCACGAACATCGCGGTGGTGGAAACGTTGAAGAGGTCCAGTTTGTCGCCACCCGTCCCGCAGCAGTCCAGCAGGGGGCCGGGGAGCGCCTCCGGGGCGAGCCCGGGGTCCACCGAACGGTCCAGGAACGCCTGGGCAAACCCGGCGATCTCTTCGTCCGTCTCCCCCTTTTGCGAGAGCGCTCGCAGGAAGTCCGCCTTCAGGCCGTTGTCGGCCTGGGGGTCCACCAGGAACCCGGCGGCCTGCGCCACGGCTTGCGCGGAGAGCGGCTGGCCGGCTTTGAGCGCGGCGATGGTATCGAGGAGAAGGGCCGGGGACATGGGATTTACGAAACGGCCATGCTTTGGTGCGGGACCTGTGCTTTCAAATTCATCGCCTTGAGCAGCGCGTCGTCTTCCGCCACGGCCGCGTTGTCGCTGGTCAAGAGCCGGTCGCCGTAGAAGAGCGAGTTCGCTCCCGCGAAGAAGCAGAAGGCCTGGGCCTCGCGGGTGAGGAGGCTCCTCCCGGCGGAGAGGCGGACCTTGGCTTTCGGGAAGGCGATGCGGGTCGTGGCGATGAGCCGCAGGAGTTCAAAAATGTCGATGCTGCCGCTCCGATGCTCCATGGGCGTCCCCGGCTGCGGGATCAGGCAATTGATGGGGACGCTTTCCGGCGGCGGGTTGAAGTGGGAGAGGACTTCCAGCATTTTGAGCCGGTCCGTCTCGCTCTCGCCCATCCCGATGATGCCGCCGCAGCAGACGGACATGCCGACGGATTGCACCGCCGCGATGGTGTCGAGCCGGTCCTGGAAGGTGTGCGAGGAGGTGACCTCGGGGTAAAAGTCGGGCGACGTGTCGATATTGTGGTTGTAGGAGGTCACGCCCGCCTCCTTCAGCTTTTGGGCTTCCTTCAGCGTTAGCTGGCCCAGGGTTACGCAGACTTCCATGCCCAGCTTGGCCACGCCGCGGATCGTGTCGAGAACCTGCTCGAAACGGGCCTCGCCGTCGCGCACCCCGCGCCAGGCCGCCCCCATGCAGAAGCGCGTGGAGCCGTTGGCGGCCGCTTCCCGGGCCTTGCAAAGCACCTCCTCCTTCTCCAGCAGCTTGCCCGCCGGGAGCTTGCCGCCGTGCCGGGCGCTCTGCGAGCAGTAGCCGCAATCTTCGGAACAGCCGCCGGTTTTGATGGAAAGCAGCGTGCAGAGTTGCACCTGGTCCACTTTCCAGTGCTCCAGATAAACGTTGCGGGCCTGTTGGATGAGTTCGAAAAGGGGCTGGTTGTAGATGCGCTGAAGCTCGGCAAGATTCATGGTGTAAACCCCCAGCCTAGGGGAAACGGGAGCCCGTGGCAAACTAATCCACCTTGTGAAACTGCTTCGGCACGCCGGACGACTGCCGCCGCAGCGAGACGAGCATCTTGCGGACATACCACGCCTTCTCCCGTGGCGAGAGGATTTCCAGGCTGCGCCGCGGCGAGCCCCACTCCAGGATTTCAATCTCCACCGTGCGCGTTCCCCAGTCCTGCATGGCCCGGCGGTGCGGCATGTAAAGGTCGATGATCCGGGTTCCCACCATGGCTGATCCGTAATCGTCGATCACGTAATCGCATCCGTTCTCCAGCACGCGGAAGCGCGTGCCGAGGGGAAATTCGGACCAATCCGCCGCCGCGCTCGTCACCGCGCCGTATTGGAGCGGACGTCCCACCGCGTTGCGCCTGCCAACGTAGGCGGTCGTCTTGACCCGGTAGATTTTCCCCGGGTGCGGCGTGCCTCTCAGCGCCTCCCCCAAGATCCCCGGCCCCTGTTGCGCGCAACCGGCCAGGAGCAAGAAAATCCCGGAGAATGATAAGTGAACGAATTTCATCTGGCGCGGGGGAAGCGAAAAAACTGATCGTGCCATGGGCCCTTTCGCCCGTCAACCCCGGAGGGGAGGCGCTCGTTTGGGAGGCAAACGAGATCGAGCGGGATAAGGCAATCGACTCGGATTTCGTGGCCTTGACCTGGTACAGGAGCATAATGTCGGAAACGCCCCTTGGCGGAATCTCATTATTGAGGGGGGACAACTTCGATGCGCTGCGCTTTGACGTCGATGAGCCGGTGTTCCTTGTCCCGTTCGATGCGAGGATCAACAATTACCGAAAAATGTTGGATTAAGCTGATGGGATGCGGGGTGTGTGATACCAGTTTTTCTCAGAACGACAGAAACAAGTTTCATCCCATTTACCTGATAAAACTGTTCGCTTTTGATGCGTTGCCCTGTTCCCTCTCTCAACTCTTGTTGACAACGGCGGGGGAGCCGATAGAGTTTCCGCTCTTTTTCCAATTGAATTCCCAGGCTTATGAATACCAAACGCACCTACCAACCTTCCAAACGGACGCGCAAACAGCAGTTCGGATTCCGGGCTCGGATGCAAACCAAAAGCGGCCGCGCCATCCTTTCCCGCCGCCGTCAGCGCGGGCGTAAACGCCTGTTGCCCAAGGGCGTGGAGGTCCACTTCGCGCGCCATACCCAGGCCTAGCCCGGGAGGGAAACAAAGGTCGCTCCCTTGTGTCGCTGACCTTTCCCAAGTCGGTCCGGCTCACGCATCGCTCGGAGTTTCTCCAAGTGAAAGCGGAGGGTCGCACCCATGGCGGGCGTTTTATGGCGCTGGGCGTGCTCCCCGGACGCACCGCGTCCAAAGTGGGCCTGATTACCTCCAAACGGGTCGGCGGAGCCGTGGAACGCAACCGCATCCGTCGCCGCCTGCGGGAGTTGACGCGGCTTACCCGGCCTGCGTGGACGCCGGGCGTTTGGGTCGTCGTCATTGCGCGGCGGGCCGCCGTTTCCGCCAGTTTCGCCGAACTGCAGGCCGAGTGGTTGCGCCTGGCCGTTCGCGCCGGGGTTTTGCCGAAGCCGTCCGAAACGCCGGAACCGCAGGGGGGGAAGCCGCGGTGAAGTGGGTTGTGTTAAAACTCATCCGGGTGTACCAAATAGGGGTTTCGCCGCTCCTGGCGGCGATTGCCGGCCCCCGTGGGGGGTGCCGGTTCGAGCCTTCGTGTTCGCGCTATTGCGCGGAGGCCGTGGAGCGGTTTGGGATTTGGCGCGGCGGATGGCTGGGGCTCAAACGAATCGCCCGCTGCCACCCGTGGGGCGGGCAGGGGATGGATCCTGTTCCGCCGAAGGATTCCCCGAAAGATTCAACGTAAGATTTTGTTTATGGACCGAAAAAGTATCATTGGGATCGCGCTTGCTGTCGGGCTTTTTGCCTGGGCTCAATACATGCAGATCCAGGAGCAGCGGCGTCACCCCAGGCCGCCGGTAGCCGCCCAGGTTTCCCCGGCACCCAGCGCCACTGCCGCGCCCACCGCATCCGCCGCGCCGCAAGCGCCCGCCGCCATCCCGGAGGTGAAGGCGGAACCCGCCGTCCCCGAGCAGACAGAAACCGTCGGGACCCCCTCCATCGCCTACACCTTCACCAATCGCGGCGGCGGCATCGCCTCCCTCCAGCTTCTCAAACACCAGGGGGCGCATCCCGGGGAACGGATGGTTCTCAACAGCGCCGCCCCGCGCCCCATCGGCGCGCTCGCGCTGCAGCCCGACGCCGAAGCCGCCGGGACCGACCCCTACACCGTCCGCGTGGAAGGCAACGACCGCGTGATCTGCGAAAAAATGGTTCCGCCCGGCATCCGCATCCGCAAAACCTACACCCTCGACCAGAAGCCCGGAGCGCCCTACCGCCTTGCCTTGGAAGTCGCCTTCCAGAACGAAAGCGCCGCTCCCGTCGAACAGCCCGGCTACTTCCTCTACACCGGCGCCGCCGCCCCTCTCCACGCCAACGACCTCCCCATTTACATCGGCTTTGACTGGTATGCGGGCGGAGGCAACTCTTTCATCACGCCCAACTGGTTTAACCCCGGTAAAATCCCCTTCGTCGGGATTGAAACCTCCCCCGGCAAAGCCGTCTACGCCCAGAGTCCCGGCAACGTCGCCTGGGCGGGCGTGCGCGACCAATATTTCACCACCATGCTCCTGCCCGAAGGCAGCCTCGCCAAGGGCGTTTGGGCTCGTCCTCTCGCCCTGAAAGTGGAGGAGAAGGAAATCAAGGGCATGGAAGGCTACCTGGAGCTGCCCGGCTTCAAGCTCGCTCCCGGCGAACGCGCCGCCCGGCAGTTCACCCTCTATTCCGGCCCGGCTGAATACAACCAGTTGGCCGCGCTGGACAAAGGCGCGGTGCACATAATGAACCTGGACCGTTGGTGGATCACCCGCAGCGTCGGCATGGTCCTCCTGCGTTCCATGAACGCGCTGGAGCGCATCTTCCACAGCTACGCCTGGGCCATCATCATCCTCACCTTCATCGTGCGCGGCGCACTCTGGCCCATCCAGGGCAAGGCCAACCAGTCGATGAAGCGCATGCAGCTTCTCCAGCCGAAAATGACGGAGCTGCGCGAGAAGTACAAAGACGACCCGGCCCGGATGAACCAGGAGGTCATGAAGCTCTACAAAGACTATGGAGCCAACCCCTTGAGCGGCTGCCTGCCGATGCTGATCCAGATCCCCATCTTCTTCGGCTTCTACTCCATGCTGGGAACCGCCGTGGAACTGCGCAACAGCTCCTTCCTGTGGGTCCACGATCTTTCCCGGCCCGACACTATCTTCCACCTCGGGGGCATCCCCGTGAACGTCTTGCCGCTGGCCATGGCCGCGACCATGATCTGGCAGATGCAACTGACGCCCAAGGCCGGCGATCCCGCCCAGCAGAAGATGATGATGTTCATGCCGCTGGTCTTCATCTTCATTACCTACAACTTCGCCTCCGCCCTCGCGCTTTACTACACCGTTCAGAATTTGCTATCCATCCTGCAACTTTACGCCACCCGCAACCAGCCCATGCCCACCCTCCAACGCGTGGGAGCGGGCCGGAAAGCCCGGTAACGTTTTTTGGAAATGAAACAAACGCCCAAGGAAATCCTCGACACGATGCTCGGCTGCCTCGGCTTCGTGTGCGAAATGGAAGAAATCGTAGCCGACAACGGGCTCACGCTCCAGGTCTACACCTCCGAGAAAGAACGCCTCACCGGCCCCGGCGGGCAGACCATCGAAGACCTGCAATACCTCCTCAACCGGGTCTTGCAGGCGCAGGACCCGTCCAGCCCCAAAGTGCACGTGGACGTGGAGCACTACCGCGACATGCGCAACGACCTGCTCATCGAGCGCGTCCGCAAAATCGCCGAATCCGTCCGTGCGAACGGTGTTCCCTTCCACCTGGAGCCGATGAACTCCTACGACCGGCGGCTCGTCCACAACGCCTTCAAGGACGACCCGCAAATCACCACGTGGAGCCCGGACGACGATGCCCGCATGAAGCGGATTACCTTGAAATTCCGCTCCCCCGCATAGAACATTGCGGGCTGCAATGTAGGTCGCGGGGGCAGGCATTACTGCTTAGAGCAATTCTCTCAGAAATCCTTTCCGAAAGAGCGGCGCTTGGGCCTTGCCAGCCAGCTCGTGGCGCTCCCATCTCTTGATTCGGAAATTCTTTTCGAGAAATGCTATAACCTTTTGCATCATCACGCTGGACTTTCCGTCCATTTTCGGCGTAGCCGCACCGCTGTGTGTAGAAACCCAAGAAACACCTGTGACCCCGTACACCTACCTGTGTTGCAACCCGGCCAACCTCCCTATTGAAACCGTCCCGCCAAGCTGGTAGTATCACCATATGACGGTCATGGAATCCATCCTCAGAGATTTGGAAACGCTCCCAGCATCCAAGCTGGTGGAGGTGGCCCATTACGTGAGCCACTTCAACCCGAAACGCCGTAGCGAGCGCATGGCGGCATTGCAGGCGGTGGGCGGGTGCATGCCCGGCGAGGAAGGTGAAGCCTTTGAGAAGGCCGTCAGGGAAGAAGCCGACAGGATTGACGCCGATGAGTGGAAATAGCCTCTTGCTCGACACCTGCGTCGTGGTGAAGCACTTTCGGGACGCCACAGCCGTGGCCGACAAACTGGCAGGGTACGAAGACCTCTACTTGCCTCAGCAAGCCTTGGGCGAACTCTACTACGGAGCATACCGCTCCGGCCGGCCTGAAAAGCATCTGGCACAAATCGAGCGGCTCCTTGCGGCGGTGGACGTGTTGAACCCCGACGAAGAAACTTCCCTGCTTTACGGACAAATCGCCACAGCGTTGGCGGTGGCCGGAACCCCCATCCCCCAAAACGACATCTGGATAGCGGCAATGGCCATCCAGACCGGGCTGCCGCTGGCAACCAGCGACGACCACTTTGCACGGATTACGGGCCTGACCGTCTTCCAGTGGTAGTCATCTTCATTGAGAGCATCTCATCCCCTCCCATCACCGCTTTTAGTTTGAAACTCCGCTCCCCCGCATAGAACATTGCGGGCTGTGAAAACCGCTGATTCTTTGCCAGGCTCCCTCGGGCGCGACCTCCTCGCCCTGCGCGAGCGCGCCCCGTTGGTGCACAACATTACCAACTTCGTGGTCATGAACGTGACCGCCAACGCCCTCCTTGCCATCGGGGCCTCCCCCATCATGGCCCACGCCGCGGAGGAATTGGAAGAGCTCCTCGGGTTCGCCTCCGCCCTCGTCCTGAACATCGGTACCCTTGATGCCGCCTGGATCGCCAGCATGGAGCAAGCAGCCCTCCTTGCGGGCAAGAAGGGCGTCCCCATTGTCCTTGACCCCGTCGGCGCGGGCGCATCCCGGCTGCGCACCGCCACCGCGCTGGCCTTGCTGCAAAAGGGGCGTCCCGCCATCGTGCGCGCCAACCCCTCCGAAATCCTGGCCCTTGCCGGAGCCGCCGGAGTGACCAAGGGCGTCGATAGCACCCACACCTCCGGGGAAGCCGAAGCCGCCGCCCGCACGCTTGCGCAAAGCGCCGGATGCACCGTCGCCGTCAGTGGAGCCATCGATTTCGTCACCGACGGGAAAGACGCCTGGCGGCTCTCCGGCGGCTCCCCGCTTATGCCCCGCATCACCGGCATGGGCTGCACCGCCAGCGCGCTCGTGGGCGCGTTCGCGGGCGTCTGCGCCACCCCCCTGCAAGCCGCCGTCGCCGGGATGGCCGTCATGAAAGTCGCCGCCGAGATCGCCGCCGAAAGCGCCGAAGGGCCCGGCACCCAGCAGCTCTACTTCCTCGACGCCCTCCACCAACTGACCCCCGAGGAGTTGATCCGGCGCGTCCGGCTCGCCCGCGCATGAAAACGGATCTCTCCGTGTACCTCGTCATCGGCACGGATTTCACCGGGGGCCGCGACCTGGTTTCCCTCGTCCTGGAGGCCGTCGCGGGAGGCGTCACCTGCGTCCAGTTGCGCGAGAAAACGTCCGATTTCCGCTCCTTCGCCGCCCTGGCCGCCGCCTTGAAGGCGGCGCTCGTCCCCACCGGCGTGCCCCTCCTCATCAACGACAACGTGACCGTTGCGTGCGCCATCGGTGCGGACGGCGTCCATCTGGGCCAGTCCGACCTCCCCTGCGCCGAAGCCCGGCGGATTCTCGGGCCCGCTGCGTGCATCGGCCTCTCCGTCGAAAACCGCGCCCAGGCCTTGGCGGCCGAAGCGCTCGGAGCCGACTACCTCGGCGTCAGCCCCGTCTTCCCCTCCGCCAGCAAAACGGACACCGCCGCCCCCTGGGGTCTGGACGGCCTGCGCTGGCTGCGGGAGCGCGTCCAGAGCCCCCTCGTCGCCATCGGCGGCATCACCGTGGAGAACGCTGCGAGCGTCGTGCGCGCGGGAGCCCACGGCGTCGCCGTCATCTCCGCCATAGGCTCCGCCCCGTCCCCCCGCGCCGCCGCCGCCGCGTTGCGCCGGGCCGTCGCTGAAGCGGAGTAGGCAGCGGGCAGTTTTTCTGTCATCATTCCCCTTTCTTCATGTTCGCCTACTACATCGACCACTTCAGCCCCTTCATCCTCGGCCCCTGGCACGGCATCGGCATTCGCTGGTATGGCAGCGCCTACGTTGCGGCCTTCCTGCTCGGCATCTGGATGCTGCGGGCCTTCGCCCGGCATGGTTACTCCGAGTTGCCGGAAGAAAAAGTCGCCGATTTCATCGCCGCCACCGCACTCTTTGGCGTCCTCCTGGGGGGGCGGCTCGGCTACGTCCTCTTTTACGACCTGGAAGGGGTGCTGCATGACCCGCTTCAATTTTTCCGCGTCTGGGAAGGGGGCATGGCCAGCCACGGTGGCATCCTCGGCATCGTCCTGTTCACCCTCTGGTATGCCCGGCGGCACAAAGTCTCGTGGCTTGGCCTGGGCGACAATCTCGTCGTCGCTGCTCCGCTCGGCATCTTCTTCGGGCGCTGCGCCAATTTTATCAATGGCGAACTCTTCGGGCGCGCGACGCACGTCCCCTGGGCCGTCCAGTTTCCCAAGGAGCTTTTCGATCTCCCCGCCCTGGCGCAGCGAGCCATTGATGCCTGTTCCGCGCTTGACCCCGCGCTCACGAATACGGACGCCATCGTGGACGCCGCGCAGACCAGCGCCCCCGTGCGCGCCGTGCTCGCCGGGATCCTCACCCCGCGCCACCCCTCGCAGCTTTACGAGGCGGGCATGGAGGGGCTTCTCCTCTTCGTCCTGCTCTGGTTTATCCGCACACGCACCCGCGTCGCGGAAGGAGTGACCACCGGCGCGTTCTTCGTCCTCTATGCCCTCCTGCGCATCCTGGGCGAGCAATTCCGCCAGCCGGACGTCGGCATCGCGTTCACCCTCGGGCTCACGCGCGGCCAGTTCCTCTCGCTGTTTATGATCCTCTTTGGCGTGGCGCTGATCTGGCACTCCGTCCGGCGCAACAGGCCCGCGCCCCGTCCGGCGCTCTAAAGCGGTTTAAATTTTGCCGTTTACACGCTGCTCGGCGGCGCGGGCCGATGCGCGGTAACACTTCAATTTAAAACGCTCTAAAGCTGCGCGAAGGGGAAAATTTAAGCCATCTGGGCATAATCCACGGTAAATCCGGCTTGGCGCACCGCATACAGCACTTCCTCCGGGGTGATCCCGAGCGGGTTGTAAATGACATGGACTCCGCTTTGGGTGATGCGGGCCGTGTGGACCCCGTTCATCTGGCGCAGCGCCGCCTTCAATTGTTCCTCGGCCGCTTCCTCGGTGAGGTCGTTGATTTCCAGTTCCAACTCCTTAAAATCGGACATCATAGAAGGTTTCGGCTTGCGGAGCGGGCCCGGATGGAGCCTTTATCCTTCTCCCATGAAACCGCATCCCGCATCCCGTCCTTCCGCCGCGTTGGAGGAAGTGCGCGCCGTCTATGCGGCGCTCGCCGCCCGGCCCGTGCTGCGGGATTGCGCCCTGCGCACGGAATGCTGCCAGTTCCATCTCACGGGACGGACCCCCTACCTGACCAAGGGCGAGGCGCTCGTCGCCGCGCGCGGCGTCCGGGCCGCCGGGCGCAAACAACTCCCGGAGCGGACCGATGGCGCATGCCCGCTCCTGCATCCCCACACCGGCAAGTGCATGATCTATGCCGCGCGCCCCTTCGGCTGCCGCACCCATTTTTGCGCCGCCGCCGGGGGACCCTACGCGCGGAGTGAGGTCGTTGACTTGATCCGCCGCCTGGAAGCCGTCGATGCCGCGTTGGGCGGCGACGGCGCGCGCATGCTCCCCGGAGCCGTGGCCGCCGCCTTGTCGGAGCTGCGGTAGCGCCTCCACTTCTTCCTCGCTTTTGCGCCCTTTGCGCGAATCTTCTACGCCAGCCGGTCTTCGAGAGCTTCGCGCAGGTGCATATAAAGGCGCGGGTTGCGCAGAGCCAGGATTTCCAGGGCGGCCAGCGCCGCGTTGGAGGGCTCCAGGACGGTGGTTACGGGGACGTTGGAGGGCGTCCGCAGCGAAGACCAGACATCTTCCGGGAACTCCTTGAAACTTGCCGGCACGGTGATGACCGGGAGGGTGGTGGCGGCGGAAAGCGTCGGGCCCGCCCCGTTGGAGCGCCCGATGTAGGCGATGAGGACCGCGTCCGGCGTCGCCTGGGCGAGTTGGTTGAGTTCCGCAATCGCGCGCACCGGCTCCTTGTGGACCGAGCAGGCGATCCGGGTCGTTTCCATGCTGCCGTGGGAGAGGTCTTTAATGGCCTTTTCCACCGGGCTCACGTCGTCGTTGACGGAGCCGGACCAGATGATGATCCGTTGCGCCGGGATGCGGAAGTGGCTGGTGATGCCCGCCACGCGCTGGTAGTTGGCCGCCACGGCGTCGAGCTGGCCGCCATCGCGGTAAACCTGCTTGTCCAGGTAGGCCCCGTCTTCCAGCACGCGCCAGGAGTCGTTGTCGATCACGTCGGCGAGCAGGAGGCTGCCATCGGCGGCGAGGCCGAACTCCACCTTGCAATCCACCAGCCGCCCCCCTTCGAGCTGCCACGCTTTCTCCAGCGCCAGGAAGGTGCGGCGGGCGATGGCGCTCATTTTCGCAAAAAACTTCGCTTCCCCCTCGTGAGAGAACACTTCCTGCTGCGGCAGCACCAGGAAAGGCGTTTGGCCCGCGATCGGCTTGGACGGCTCGAAAAGACTCACCGTGCCAGCGTCCGCGTCGTGGCGCATCAGCGCGTCGTCGCAGCGCAGATCGTGCGTTTTCCATTTGCGGCCCGAGGTCTTGAGGTAGAACTCCACCAGCAGGCGCGGGAAAAGATGGCCTTTGGAGAGCCCCGGCGTCCGCTTCAGGTAGGAGCCGTGTGCCTCGCGCCGGATCACCACCTCGTAGGGGAGCATCTCGCATTTCGGGGCGGAAAAGGAAATCGCGCTGAGCTGTTCGTCGAACCCGACCGGAATCCCGCACGCCTTGAGCAGCCGGAAGTTGTTGCAGGTCGTCAGCGTCGCCATGGCTGCCTTGCCCGAAAGCAGATCGTGTTTTGCCCCGTCCCCCGCGGTAATATCGTCTTTGGAAACCACGACGACTTTCGTGGGATCGTCCGGGGATTGCCCGATCACCTTGGTTTTGCCTTCGGCCAGGATCACGCCATCAAAAAGAGGTTGCATAGTGGGCGGGAATATACGGTTTCCGCGGCAAAAAGGTCAAATCATGCCTTCCTGAGTTTGACTTCCCGGGGCGCGGGCTCTAATGGAAAGAGGATGCCCACAGACCCTCGGGAACACGCCTTGCAGTCCGCCTATCAGATCGTTTCGGAGCATTTCCCGAACGTCGTGATGGTGGCCGAGGCCCAATTCGTGAACGAAGAGGGGCAGCCGCAGTTTGCCCAAATGCTGCGCTGGTATGGCTGCTCCACCACCGCCACGGGGCTGATGATCTACGCCTCCGATCTCCTCTGCCGGACCTTTGGCGACCGCCCGCCGAAGCCGAACGCCGCCGCGGCGGTCATCCACCCGCAGCAGGAGGAAGCGCTCCAGCGGGCCTTGGCGATCCTCGGCGAGCATTTTGGCTGTTCGATTGTTGTCGCGCAGGGAGAGCCGGAGCTGGCGGGCAAGGGGGAGCGGAGCCTCAAGGTCATCCGTTGCACCGGCGTGCCCACGATGGTCGCGGGGCTGTCCCAGTTCGCCTCTAACGCCCTGCGCCGGATGGCCGTGGAGTAGGGGAGCACTTCAGGAAAGGGGGATGCGATTTTTTCTTGCCCGCTCCGCCCCTTGCTCTTCGGGGGGCAACGGGGTTTCGGGCGTCTCTCCGTCCAGCGAGACTTTGTAGCCCGGGAAGTATTTTTTGGCGCAATCCGGGCAGATGCCGTGGGAGAACTGCGCCTCGGAGTGCTCTGAAATGTACGTTTCGATCCGGTTCCAATACCCCTGGTCGTCCCGGATTTTTTTGCACCCGCTGCAAATCGGCAGCATGCCGCTCAAGGTCTTCACCTGGGCGAGGGCTTTCTGGAGTTCCTGGATGAGTTGGTCCCGTTCGGCTTCGTCCTGCTTGCGTTCGATGGCGTAGCGGAGTGTGCGGAAGAGCAGCAGGCCGTCCACCTGCCCTTTGACCAGGTAATCCTGCGCCCCGTTTTGGATGAGCCGGATGCCCAGTTCCTCATCTTCCAGGCTGGTCAGCACCACAACGGGGGTTGCCGGGAACTTGGTGTGGGCTTTGGTGAGGGTGTCCAATCCCACGCTGTCGGGCAGGGAGAGATCCAGCAGCAGCACGTCGATGTCCGTTTCGGCGAGCCGCTGGAAGCCTTCGTGGAGGGACTCCGTGTGCACCAGGCTGATCGGCCTGCCCGACTTTGCCGAAACCGAACGGAGGTGTTCGGTCACCAGCCACGCCTGGGCTGGCTCATCGTCGATGAGCAGGACTTTGATCGGGGGGGGGGACATGGAGAACTTACGGGCACGAATGCCTTTTTCAAGGAGGTGGGGGGGGCAGTTTGACGATGGTGAGCCAAAACTCTTGCGTGGTCCGGACGACCGCCATGAATTGGTCCAGGTCCACCGGCTTGGTGATGTAGCAATTGGCGTGGAGACGGTAGGAGCGCAGAATATCCTCATCCGCGCTGGAGGTGGTGAGCACCACCACGGGGATGGAATTCAGACACGGGTCGTTCTTGATCTCCGTCAGCACCTCGCGGCCGTCTTTGCGCGGGAGGTTCAAGTCCAGCAGGATCAGGTCGGGTCGCGGGGCTTCGGCATGCGCTCCCCGGCGGTGGAGAAAGGCCATCGCTTCGATGCCATCCTCGGCCAAATGGACGCGATTGAGAATTTTGGCATCCTTGAGCGCCTCGATCGTGAGATAGGCATCTCCTGGTTCATCCTCTACCAAAAGGATTTCAATCGGTTTTCCTGCGAGTGGGGGGGGCTGTTTCACCTGCTTGGTTCCATCTCTACTATTTCAGGTTTCAGAGGGATTGTAAAAAAGAATATGCACCCCTTGTCCTTGCCGGATTCCACCCAGATTTCCCCCCCGTGGCGTTCCACGATCCGCTTGCAGATCGACAGCCCGATCCCGGTTCCCGGGTATTTCGCGCGGGTGTGCAGGCGCTGGAAGATCACGAAAATGCGCTCGAAGTATTCCGGCTCGATGCCGATCCCATTGTCGCTGACCGCGAAGAGCCAGGCCGCGCCGTCGTCCGTCTTGCGCGCGCCCACGTGGATCAGGGGGGGCTCCTCGCCGTGGAATTTGATGCCGTTGGCGATCAGGTTTTGGAAAAGTTGGCCCAAAAGGACCGGGTCGCACAGGATCTTGGGCAGCGGGTCGTGCGTGACCATCGCCCCGTTTTCATGGATCGATACGGCCAGGTTGCCCAGCACGGAGTTCAGAACCTCCTCCATGTCCGTCTGGCAGAAGGGCCGGTTTTTGCTCCCCACGCGCGAGTAGGTCAGCAGATCGCGGATGAGCTGTTGCATCCGGTTCACCCCTTCCGTAATGAAGTGGACAATCGGCTCGGCCTCCGCGTCCAGCCGGTCCCGGTAGCGCTGGAGCAGCAGTTGGGTATAGGCCGAAACCAGGCGCAGCGGTTCCTGGAGATCATGCGAGGCCACATAGGCGAACTGCTCCAGATCCTGGTTGGAGCGCTTCAGCTCCGCGAGCAGCTTTTTCGAGGCCGCCTCCGTCTGCTTGCGTTCGTCGATCTCCTCCTGCAGCAGCCCGTTGGTATGCAAGAGCTGGCGGGTCCGGAGGGCCACCTGCTCTTCCAGCAAATCCTGGTGGCTGCGCAGCGTCAACGCCATGTCCCCGAACGCCTGGGCCAGTTGCTGAAGTTCCAGGGCCCCGCCCGGGAGCTGGGTGGGCGTCTCCCATTTCCCCTCCGCCAGCCGTCGCGCCGCCGCCTTCAGGCGCTTGACAGGCCGGACGACCGAGAAATCCGCGAAAAACCAGGCACCCCCGAGCGCCGCCAGTGTGAGCCCGCCCAGCCAGAGGAGGTTGCACAGGAAATCCGCCCGGACGGTCGCCAGCAGCGTTTCCTTCGCCACGCCCACGGTCACAAAAAGGCCGTCGTCCGAATCGGGCACCGGGGCGTAGAAGTAGAGCCGCTTCACCCCGTCCACCCCGGCCGTTTCCACAGCCCCCCGGCGCGGGGGGGGCTGGTCCTGGAACGCCTGCCAGCTCCGGGCTTGTTTGCCCACCCACTGCTGCGAGCCCGGGTTGCGGACCAGTTCCACCCCGTTGCGGTCCACCACGGCGGTCACGCTTTGAGGGATGCGCTGGTGCGCTGAAATGCAGGCTTGCAGCGCGTTCAGGTTGAGCGCCGCGTACACGGCGCTCAGCGGACGGCCCCCCTCCTGGCCGGGCAGCGGGTAGGAGAGCACCAGCGTCGGGCGGCCCGTCGCCTTGCTCATCTGGAAAATTCCCACGGAAAAATCCCGGCGCTCCTGGAGCCGGTTGAACCAGGGGCGTTCGCTTGGCTTGAAGGCGTTCGGCATCGGGAGCGCGCTGGCAATCGTCGTGTCGCCCGACTCCGTCAGCCCAATGTTGAGGTAATTGCTGGAATGGCGGAGCAACTCCGCGAACATCGCGCTCGCCTCCGGGCCATCCTTCTGTCGGACCGGCTCCGCATAGGCCAGTGTAAACAGGAGCTGCCGCGTTCCCTCCACCACCTGGCTGAGACTTTCCGCCGACAACTCCGCCATGCGGACGGCCTCCTCCTCCATCGCGCGCAACTTCCGGTCGCGATCCCCCTCCGCATGGTAAAGCAGCAGGCCGAACATCGGCACAATCGCGAGAACCACTACCAGCATCAAACGGACGCGCAGACCGGTGTTGGAGAAAAAGCCCATGGGGAATGGCAAAGGGCTCTTGTAACGCTTCGCTTTCCTGAACTCCAGAGCAACATTGATCTTCTTGCCAAAACGTTGAATCATGGTTCCCATGCATCTTTCCCGTCATGTCTGCGCCTGCCTGGGGGTTGTGGGGCTTCTGGCCTTCCCCGGCTGCGGCAAGAAGAACGCCGCGCCGGCACCCAGGCCGGTCCGCGCCGTCAGTGTCACCCGGCCGCAAATCAAGGAAGTCCCCCTTTATCTCGACGAAATCGGCAACTGCACCGCCTACGAAGCCGTCGTCGTCCAGCCGCAAGTCTCCGGCGCCCTCACCGCCGTTCACTTCCAGGACGGCGCGGAAATCCGCAAGGGCGATCTCCTCTTCACCATCGACCCGCGCCCCAGCCAGGCCGCCCTCGACAAAGCCAAAGCCACCCTCGAATCCGACCGCGCCAAGGCCGCCTACGCCCAATTGCAGGTCCAGCGGTATGAGGAGCTGAGCAAAACCAAAGTCATCGCGCCCCAGGATTACGACAGCCTGTGCAGCACCGCCCAGGCCGCCCAGGCCACCGTGCAGGCCGACCAGGCCGCGGTCGATGAAGCCCGCCTCAACCGCGAATATTGCGAGATCCGCTCCCCCATCGACGGCCGCGCCGGCAAACGCAAAGTGGACATCGGCAACATCGTCAGCGCCAACGCGACCCAGCTCCTCTCCATCCAGCGGCAGGACCCCATTTACGTTGACTTCACCATCCCGGAGCGAACGCTCGCGGACGTCCGCGCCTACCGCGACAAGGGAACCCTGCAAGTGGAAGCCCGCTTCGCCGACAACCCCGCCAAACGCCGCCTCGGGACCTTCGACTTTCTCGACAACGGCGTGCAGCAAGGCTCCGGCACCGTTCGCGTGCGCGCCTTGCTGGACAACAAAGACCGCCTTTTCTGGCCGGGGCAGTTCGTCAACGTCCGGCTGCTGCTGGACGTCCTCCCCAATGCCGTCCTCGTTCCCGCCGAAGCCGTGCAAATCGGCCAGAGCGGCCCGTTTGTCTTTGTCGTCAAAGCGGATTCCACCGTTGAACTGCGGAAAATCCAGACCGGCCAGCGCCAGGAGGAGGCCGTCGCCGTCACCAAGGGGCTCGCGGCGGGCGAAACCGTCGTCGTCACCGGGCAGATCTCCCTCGCCCCCGGCGCGTACGTCAAAGTCGTTCCCGCGGCAACAAAGTAGCCATGGCCAGCCTCTCCGACCCCTTCATCAAGCGGCCCGTCATGACCATGATGTGCACCCTGTGCATCGTCGTCTTTGGCGTGCTCGGCTTCCTGCGCCTCCCCGTCAACGACCTGCCCGCGGTGGACTTTCCCGTCATCACCGTCAGCGTCAACTACCCCGGCGCGAGCCCGGACACCATGGCGCGCAACGTTGCCACGCCCCTGGAGCGGCAGTTCATGCAAATCCCCGGGCTGGCGCTCGTGACCTCCCAGAGCGCCCAGGGCAACACCTCGATCACCTTGCAGTTTGATTTGAGCAAGAGCGTCGATGCCGCCGCCACCGACGTCCAGGCCGCCATCAACCAGGCCACCTCCAGCCTCCCCATCGACCTCCCCGCGCCCCCCCTCTTCACCAAATTCAACCCCAACGACCAGCCCGTCATCTACCTGGTCATGACCAGCGCCTCCCTGACGCAGGGGCAGCTCTACGACTACGCCAGCAGCCAGGTGGCCCAGCGCATCAGCATCCTGCCCGGCGTGGCCAAAGTGGACATCTACGGCTCCAAGGCCGCCGTGCGCGTCAAGGTGGACCCCTCCCGGCTCGCCTCCCTGGGGCTCACCGTGGACGACCTCTCCAAAGCCATCCAGGCCGGCACCAGCTACCAGGGGGCGGGGCAGTTCGACGGATCGGGCCGCACCTTCCTGCTCCAGCCCCAGGGGCAGCTTGAGAACGCCGCCGCCTATGGCGGCCTCATCATCGGGCGCAAAGACGGGGCCTCCATCTACCTGCGCGACGTCGCCGAAGTCACCGACTCCATTCAGGACGAGCGCATGTCCCGGCACTTCTGGATGCGGGGAGGGGCCGCTGCCGAAACCAGCGTCGTTCTGGCCGTCTCGCGCCAGTCCGGCGCCAACGCCGTCGCCACCGCCCAGGGCGTCAAAGACCTGCTCCCCCTCTTTCACCGGGAACTGCCCGGCTCCATCCAGCTTGTCCCGATGATGGACCGCTCCATCACCATCGTGAATTCCGTCAACGACGTCAAAGAGACCCTCCTCATCGCCTTCGCCCTCGTCGTCATCGTCATCTTCCTCTTCCTGGGCCGGGCCACCGACACCCTCATCCCCGTCGTCGCCCTGCCGATGTCCATGCTCATGACCTTCCTGGCCATGTACCTGCTCGGCTACAGCATCGACAACCTCTCCCTGCTGGCATTGACCCTCTCCATCGGCTTCCTCGTGGACGACGCCATCGTCTTTTTGGAAAACGCCGTGCGCCGGATGGAAGGGGGCGAAACCGCGCTGGAAGCCGCCTTCCACGGCGCCAAGGAAATCAGCTTCACCATTCTCTCCATGACGCTTTCCCTGGCTGCCGTCTTCCTGCCCATGGTCTTCATGCCGGGCTTGATCGGGCGGACCTTCCAGGAATTCGCCATCACCATCATCATCGCCATCATCTCCTCCGGCGTCGTCTCCCTCACGTTGACGCCCCTCATGTGCGCCCGGATGCTCGCGCGGCACGAGAGCGGGAAAAAGACATGGCTTGAACTGCACGTCCAGGCCCTCCTGGGGCGCATCATCGCCGCCTACGGCCGCTCGCTCCACTTCTTCCTGCGGCACAAGTGGATCTCCGCCCTCGCGTGGGTCGTCTGCATGGCCGGGACCATCGTTCTCTTCAAAGCCGTTCCCAAATCCTTCCTGCCCGTCGGCGACAGCGGGACCGTCCGCGGCACCTTCATGACCCAGGAAGGGACTTCGCCGGAGCGGATGCGCGAGTACCAGTACGCCGTCGACAAAATCCTGCGCGAGAACCCGAACGTGGATCTTTCCTACACCATCTCCAACCTCACCGGCAAGCTCCCCAGCTCCCAGGCGCGCATCCTGGCCAACCTCATCCCGGCCGACAAGCGCCCCTCCATCGACGTGGTCATGGCCCAGATCGCCGCCAAGATCTCTGAAATTCCCGGCATCCTCCCCTATATGCAGGCCAACCCCGTCCTGCAAATCAGCACCGGGGCCACCGCCAACACCCAGGGCAAATTCGCCTACGCCCTCAGCGGCATTGATCCCGGCGAAGTCAACGCCGCCGCGCAGAAATTGATGGAGAAATTGAAGCCCTATCCCGGCTTCCTCTTCGTCAACTCCGACCTCAAAACCCAGACGCCCAACCTCCAGATCGACATCCTGCGCGACCCGGCCGCCACCTATGGCGTCTCCGCCCAGGCCATCCTCTCCGCGTTGCGCAACGCCTACGCGCAGAACTACGTCTACCTCATCAAGAAATCGACCGACCAGTACCAGGTCATCATGGAGGTCGATGACGCCTGGCGCGCGAAGCCCGACAACCTCGAAAAACTCTACGTCAAATCCGACGACGGAACGACCCTCGTCCCGTTGAAAGCCGTCGCCCGGTGGAAGGAAGTCATCGGCCCGCAATCCATCAACCACATCAACCAATTCCCCTCCGTCACCATCTTCTTCAACCTCGTCCCCGGAGCCGTGCTTGGCGACGCCACGAAGTTCATCGAAGCAGCGGCAGCCGAAGTCCTGCCCCCCAGCATCCGGGGCAGCCTGCAAGGGGAGGCCCTCGTGTTCAAGGAAACCATCACGAGCCTCTCCATCCTCATGATCTTCGCCGTCTTCGCGATGTATATCATCCTGGGCATCCTCTACGAGAGCTACGTTCACCCCATCACCGTCCTCACCGCATTGCCCGTCGCCACCGTTGGCGGCCTGGCCACCTTGTTCCTCTTCAACAAGGAAGCCTCCCTTTACGCCTTCGTCGGCATGTTCCTGCTGGTCGGCATCGTCAAAAAGAACGGCATCATGATGATCGACTTCGCCCTGCAACGCATGGCCGAGGGGCTCCATCGCGTGGACGCCGTGCACGAAGCCAGCGTCGAGCGTTTCCGGCCCATCATCATGACCACCTTCGCGGCTCTGATGGGAGCCGTCCCCCTGGCCCTCGGCATGGGAGCCGACGGCAGCTCGCGCCAGCCGCTTGGCCTCATCATCGTCGGCGGATTGGTTGTTTCCCAACTCGTCACCCTCTATATCACCCCCGCCCTTTTCCTTTACCTCGAAGCCTTCCAGGAGAACGTGCTCGACCGCGTTTCCTTCTTCCGCTCCCACCGCGCCACGCACGTCGGCATCCATCACGACGCCCCGGAGGTCCCCGAGAAATCGGAAGAGCTCGCTTCCGTGTAGACACCTTCCCTGCTTGGCGCGCGCGCGGCGCGGTGCTACAATCGCCCGCATGTTGCTGCATTTTACCAAGATGAACGGCGCGGGGAACGACTTTGTGGTCGTGGACAACCGCCGAAGGGAACTGCCTCTTACCCGCCAGGCGATTGCGCGCCTGTGCGACCGCCACCGGGGCGTGGGGGGCGACGGGCTGCTGGCCGTGGAACCGGCGGAAGCGGGGGCCGACTTCCGCATGCGCTACTACAATGCCGACGGCGGCGAAGCCGAGATGTGCGGCAACGGAGCCCGCTGTTTCGCCCGGTATGCCGGACGCCTGGCGGGGATCACGGGCCGCATCCGCTTTGAAACGATGGCGGGGATCATTTCCGCCGAGTTTGTGGGCGACCTCGTCCGCCTGGCGATGAGCGAACCCCGGGGGCTGGCCCTCAACGAGTCCCTTGCGCTCCCCGGCGCGGCGCTCACCGTCCACTCCGTCAACACTGGCGTGCCGCACGCCGTGGTGGTGGTGGACGACCTGGACGCGGTCCCGGTGAAGGAATATGGTGCGGGGCTTCGTTACCACGCCCACTTCGCCCCGCGCGGGACGAACGCGAATTTCATCCAGCCGCTGGATGCGGCAACCATCGCCATCCGCACGTATGAACGGGGCGTGGAGGATGAAACGCTCGCCTGCGGCACCGGCGTGGTGGCCAGCGCGCTCACCTTCCACGAACTGACCGGCGCGCCGAGCCCCCTTTCCGTCCGCGTGCGCGGCGGCGATATCTTGCAAGTCGGCTTTGAAGGAGGGCGCGGGGCATACCGCAACGTCACGCTCACCGGCCCGGCCGACTTCGTGTTCGAAGGCGAGATTGTGATTTAAAGAAGAATCCGCAGATGAACGCAGATTTTTATAGCATTTCTCGAAAAGAATTTCCGAATCAAGAGATGGGAGCGCCACGAGCTGGCTGGCAAGGCGCAAGCGCCGTGGCTGTGGCTTCCGCCACAGCCCAAGCGCCGCAACGCCGCCAGACGGCTTGTGTCGCCCCAGCTCTTTCGGAAAGGATTTTTGAGAATTGCTCTAAAATAGGGTCTATGCGAGTTCCTCTTTAAAATTCTTAATCTGCGGACCCCTCTTCTCCCCCGCAACAAAAGCGTGCCATTCCCGCAAAAACTGTCTAAAAATACCGCCCCATGTTTGAAGGAGCCCATACGGCGTTGGTCACGCCATTCCGCAACAACCGTCTCGACGAAGCCGCCTTTACGCAGTTGATCGAGGACCAGATCGCCCACGGGATCACCGGCATCGTGCCCGTTGGCACCACCGGGGAATCCCCGACGCTGGATCATGCCGAACACCACCGCGTCATCGAACTGGCGGTCCAAATCGCCAAGGGCCGCTGCCTGGTCATCGCCGGGACCGGGTCCAACGCCACCGACGAGGCGATCTCGCTCACGCGGGAAGCCGAAAAAGCCGGGGCCGATGCCGCCCTGCTCGTCGCCCCCTATTACAACAAGCCCTCCCAGGAGGGGCTTTTTCGCCATTTCCAGGCCATCGCCGCCGCCACCAAGCTCCCGCTCGTGCTTTACAGCATCCCGGGGCGCTCCGGCATCGAGATCGGCGTGGAGACCGTCCGCCGTCTCGCCGCCGCCTGCCCCAACATCATTGCCATCAAGGAAGCCGGAGGCAGCGCCGACCGCGTCAGCCAGCTCCGCCAGGCCCTCCCCGCGGCGTTTGAAATTCTCTCCGGCGACGACGCCCTGACGCTCCCGTTCATGGCCGCCGGGGCCGTGGGCGTCATCAGCGTCGCCTCGAACCTGATCCCGCGCGAGGTGGGCGACCTCGTGAAAGCCGCGCTGGCCGGGGACGTGGCGCAAGCGCGCGCCCTCCACGAGCGCTGGTATCCCCTTTTCCGCGACCTCTTTGTCGAGACCAACCCGGTCCCCGTGAAGACGGCGATGGCCCTGCAAGGCCGCATCGCGCTGGAGGTCCGCCTGCCCCTTTGCGAGATGAGCGAGGCCAACGCCGCCAAGCTTCAGGCAACCCTTGGGGCGTTGAAACTCGTTTAACGGAAGAGCTATCCGCAGATTTTCGCAGATGAAAGAGGTCATTGTTATGAAGCCACTTCGTTTTCTCATCAATGGCGCCAAGGGGCGCATGGGGCAGGCCATTCTCGCCGCGCTCCAGGGCGACCCGGAGGCAACCGTCGCCGCCGCCATCGACCAGGGGGATGATTTCCGAGCCGCCCTTGCCGGGTGCGACGCCGTGATCGACTTCAGCCACCCTAGCCTCACCGAGGAGATCGCCCAGGCGTGCGCCCGGGCCAGGAAACTCCTTGTCATCGGCACCACCGGCCATAGTGACGCGCAAGCCGCCGCGATCCGGGAAGCCGCGAAGACGATCCCGATTGTCTTCGCCCCCAATTTCAGCGTCGGGGTGAACACCCTCTTCTGGCTCACCCGCAAAGCCGCGGAAATCCTGGGGCCGGAGTTCGACCTGGAAGTGGTGGAAATGCACCACCGGCTCAAAAAAGACGCCCCCAGCGGCACCGCCAAGCGTCTGGCCGAGATCCTCGCCGACGTGCGCGGCCTCCAATACAACCAGGACGTGCGCCACGGCCGCCAGGGGATCGTCGGCGAGCGAACGCCCACGGAGATCGGCCTGCACGCCGTGCGCGGCGGCGACGTGGTGGGGGATCACACCGTCATCTATGCCGCCATCGGCGAGCGCGTGGAGCTGACCCACAAAGCCTCCAGCCGCGACACCTTCGCCCGCGGCTCCATCCGCGCCGCCAAATGGGCCGCCTCCCAGCCCGCCGGGCTCTATGACATGCAGGACGTGCTCGGTTTGAAGTAATCACACGCCATGCGCTGCGGCATCGCTCTCGGCTCCAACCTTGGCGACCGGATTGCGCACTTGCGGGCCGCCCGCGCCGCCGTTTGCCTGCTCCACGCCGGGCCCGAAGCGCCGCTCATTTCGCCCATTTATGAAACCGAGCCGGTCGATTGCGCCCCGGATACTCCCGCGTATCTGAACGCCGTGATCGAGATCGGCTACCAAGGCGGCGCGTTGGGCCTCTTGCGAGCGCTCCAGCAGATCGAGCACCGCGAGGGCCGCCCGGAGGCCCATGTGCACCATGCTCCCCGGACGCTCGACCTGGACCTTCTCTACGCGGGGGACACCACGCTCCAAAGCCCCGTTTTGACGCTCCCGCATCCCCGGCTCGCCGAGCGGCGTTTTGTGCTCCAGCCTCTCGCGGATATCCGGCCCGGCTTGGTTCTCCCCGGGTGCAAACAGACCGTGGCCGCGCTGCTCGCCGCGTTGCCGCCCGCTCCGTCCGCCCGTTTCTTTGGGACCTTTTAACTGATTACAAACATGAATGCCCGTCTCGAAATTTTCCGCACCGCCAAACCGCAGGGCCGCAAAATCGCCATGCTTACCGCCTACGATTATCCCACCGCCCGGCTTCTCGACGAAGCCGGGGTGGACACGATCCTTGTGGGCGATTCCCTCGGCATGGTCGTCCTCGGCTACCCGGACACCACCTCCGTGACCATGGACGACATGGTCCACCATACCCGCGCCGCTGCCCGTGGCACCCTGCGCGCCGCGCTCATCGCCGACATGCCCATCCACAGCTACGACAACCCCAAGCAGGCCGTCGCCAACGCCCGGCGGCTCATGGAAGCCGGAGCCGACGCGGTGAAGCTGGAAGGGGGCGTGAGCCACGCCGAGCGGATCGCCGCCATTACCGGAGCGGGCATCCCGCTCGTCGGCCACATTGGCATGCTGCCCCAGAGCGTCCGCGAGGAAGGGGGCTACAAAATCAAAGGCAAAACCCCGGAGGCCGCCGAACTCGTGCTCCAGGATGCCCTGGCCGTGGAAGCGGCGGGCGCGCTGGCCGTGGTGGTGGAGTTGGTCAAGCCGGAAGCAATGGCCCCCATCACCAGGGCGCTGCGCATCCCCACCATCGGCATCGGCTCCGGCGAGGATTGCGATGGCCAGGTGCTCGTGATTCACGATCTGGCGGGCCTCTTCCCCTGGTTCACCCCGAAGTTCGCCAAGCCGCTCGCCGCCGCCGGAGCCGCCATCCGCGAAGCCGCCGCCGCCTACACCGCCAGGGTGCACGGCAAGCGTGACGCTTGACCCAGTTCGCGCTACCGCGCGACAGCGGCGGCTTACGCGCGCCGCTTTGGTAGGCAGGTGCCATTTGGAAAAATGGACTCGGACTTATTTAGCGAATTGATCTTTCACCACACTAGTTTTTAACACCAAGGCGCGAAGCCACGAAGGCACGAAGAAAGACAAAGAGGAAGAGGAGAACGCGTTGAAGGCAAACAGGGCCTGCGTCTATCAATAGGCCGCTTTGAGCGGCTCCTCGTCCACGCCACCAGTTTCACTGGTGTTACCTGACAAACGGCAATGGATTGGGGCGATCGCCGTATTTGGATACGCCTCGTCTCTCCTTAAGTCATCGCGGCTCAGTATTTGTGTCAGCTCATCCCCTCCCATCACCGTTTTTAGGCTCAAACGCTCGCCAGTTGGTCTGGGATGGCTGGAGCCTTTGACACGCGGCGGCGCAGATGTTCAAAGGCGAGATAGATGACCGGGGTGGTGTAAAGCGTGAGGGCCTGGGAGAAAATGAGTCCACCCACCACGGCGATGCCGAGCGGACGGCGCAGTTCCGATCCAATGCCAAACCCGACCGCGAGAGGGATCGCGCCCAGGAGCGCGGCCATGGTGGTCATCATGATCGGGCGGAACCGGATCACGCAGGCGTTGTAGATGGCTTGCTCGGGAGTCAGCCCTTCGTTGCGCTCCGCATCGAGGGCGAAATCGACCATCATGATGGCGTTTTTCTTCACGATGCCCATGAGCAGGATGATCCCGATGAAGGAAACCAGCGAGAGATCGTACCCAAACTCCATGAGCGCCAGCAACGCCCCCACGCCGGCCGAGGGGAGCGTGGAGAGAATCGTGAGCGGGTGGATCAGGCTCTCGTACAGCATGCCGAGCACAATGTAGACGGTCACAATCGATGCGAAGAAGAGGAGCGGCATGTTGGAGAGGGACGCCTTGAAGACCTGCGCCGTTCCTTGGAAACGTCCCTGCACCCGCGATGGCATTCTGAGTTCCTCAGTGGCTTTCTCGACCAAAGCCGTGGCTTCCCCAAGCGCAACGCCTGGAGCAAGGTTGAAGGAAAGCGTCACGGCGGGAAATTGCCCCTGGTGGTTGACGGAAAGATAGGCGTTGCTGAAGGTGAATTTGGCGACGGTCGAGAGCGGAATCTGCCGGCCTGTGCTGGATTTTACATAGATTTTTTTCAGCGCCGCCGGGTCCATCTGATCCTTCGGATCGGCTTCCATGATGACGTGGTATTGATTGTAGCGTCCGTAGAGCGTGGAGACCTGCCGCTGCCCAAAGGCATCATACAGAGTGTTATCGATGTCCGCGGGGGACACGCCGAGGCGCGCTGCGGCGTCGCGGTCGATGACCACGTTGGCCTGGAGGCCGCCGGTCAATTGATCGCTGGTCACGTCCTTGAGTTGGGGAATCTTTTTGAGTTTATCCAACAACTGGTTGGCCCAGTAGTTCAACTCATTCAGATCCGTGGTTTGCAGTGAATATTGATACAGCGTTTTGCTGCTGCGCCCGCCCACCCGGATGTCCTGCGCGGCTTGCAGAAACAGCGTGATTCCTTCCACATGAGCCATTTTGCCCCGCAGCCGCGCGATCACTTCCTCCGCGCTCATCTTGCGTTCCGCAAGCGGCTTGAGGGTGATGAACATGTTGCCATTGTTGGACGAGCTGATAAACGAGGCCAGCGTATCCACGGCGGGATCGTCCAGCACGATTTTGGCGACCTTGCGTTGAAGCCGGGACATGGTTGCGAAGGAGACATCCTGCGCGGCCTCGGTCGTCCCCCTGAGCGTCCCCGTATCCTGCGAGGGGAAAAATCCCGTGGGCACGTTCCTATAAAGCCAGATGGTGGCAATCAAGGTGGCGAGCGCGATCAGGAGCATGAATCCTTGATGGCGCAGCACCCATCGGAGGCCCTTCTCATAGCCCCCAAGCAATCGATTGAAGGCCCCTTCCATGCCCCGCGCGAAAAGTCCCGGCGCGGGATAGTCCGCTTCTTTCTTCAAAAAGCGGGAGCAGAGCATCGGCGTCAGCGTCAGCGATATGACGCCTGAGACAAGAATGGCCAAACTGAGGGTGACGGCGAATTCATGGAACAATCGCCCGATCAACCCGCTCATAAATAGCAGCGGAATAAAAACGGCCACCAAAGAGGTGCTCATCGAGATCACGGTGAAGCCGATTTGCCTTGCGCCTTTGAGAGCCGCCCTCATGACCGAATCGCCCTTTTCCAGGTGGCGAAAGACGTTTTCGATGACCACGATGGCATCATCGACGACAAAGCCGACGGAGACGGTGATCGCCATCAAGGAAAGATTGTCGATGCTGTAGTGGAGCAGGTACATTCCGCCAAAGGTGCCGGCCAGGCAGAGCGGCACGGTGATGCTTGCAATGAAGGTGGGCCAGAAGCGGCGCAGGAAGAGGAAGATCACCATCACCACGAGGCAGATGCTTACCCCGAGGGAAAATTGCACATCGGCAACCGAACCGCGAATGGTCTGGGTGCGGTCGCTGACCACTTTGAACTGCAGGGAAGGGGGGACCCATTTCTGGAGTTGCGGCAGCGCCGCCTTGATGCGGTCCACGGTTTCGATGACGTTTGCGCCGGGTTCCTTAAAGATGATGAGCAACACCGCGGGGCGGTCGCCCACCCAACCGGCAAGCCTTGTGTTTTCAACGCTTTCAACCACATGCCCCAGCCCGTTGAGAGGGATGGGAGTGCCGTTGAGTTGCCGCACAACGAGATTGCGATACGGCTCGGGCTGGAAAAGCTGGCCATTGTTTTGGAGCACGGCGGACTGTTCTTTCCCATCCAGCGATCCGAGCGGCAGGTTGACGTTGACCTGGCCCAGATAGGTGCGGATGTCCTCCAGGGAGAGCCCGGTGGAGGCGAGTGCGGAGGTGTGGAGCTGAACGCGCACGGCGGTTTTTTCAGCGCCATTGATGACGACTTGGCTGACGCCCTCAATTTGACTGAGCCGCTGCCCGACAACCTGGTCCGCCGCCTCGAAAACCTGGGAGCGGGGCAGGATATCGGACGTCAGCGCGAGGATAAGGACGGGCGAATCCGCCGGATTGCTTTTGCGATACGTGGGCAGGCTGGGGAGGCTGGCCGGCAGGTCATTGACGGAGGCGTTGATGGCGGCCTGCACATCGCGCGCGGCGCTGTCGACGGAACGCGCCAGGTCGAATTGGATGGGAATGGAGACGCTGCCCAGCGAACTGACGGAGGTGATCTCCGTGACCCCGGAGATTTGGCTTAAGCGGCGTTCCAGCGGAGCGGCGACGGACGAGGCCATCGTCGCGGGATCGGCTCCCGGCAGCGAGGCCGAGACGTTGATCACCGGGAAATCGACCCGTGGGAGGGATGCGACCGGCAGGAAATGGTAGGACACGATCCCCAGGAGCGCGAGCCCGATGGCCAGCAAAGCCGTCCCGACGGGGCGCTGAATGAATGGCGCGGAAACGTTCATTCCACGGGGGCCGGCAGCAGTTCAACTTCCACGGCGGGGCGTTCCGGCCTGAGCCATTTCGCCAGCCGTTCCATATAGAGATAGATGACCGGCGTTGTATAGAGGGTGATGAATTGCGAGAGCAGCAATCCGCCGACGATGGAAATGCCCAGGGGGCGTCGCAACTCGGAGCCGGTGCCGGTCTCCAGCGCGAGCGGCAGCGCGCCGAGCAGCGCGGCAAAGGTTGTCATCATGATCGGGCGGAACCGGAGCAGGCAGGCTTGGTAGATCGATTCCTCGGGCTTGAGCCCTCGTTCCCGCTCCGCGTCGAGCGCAAAGTCGATCATCATGATCGCGTTCTTTTTGACGATGCCGATCAAGAGGATGATGCCGATGAGCGCGATGAGCGAGAGTTCCGTGTGGCAGAGGATCAAGGCCAGCAGCGCCCCCACGCCCGCGGAGGGAAGGCTGGAGAGAATCGTGATGGGGTGGATGTAGCTTTCGTACAGGACGCCGAGCACGATGTAGATGACCACGATGGCCGCGAGGATGAGGAGCGGCTCGCTGGCCAGCGAGGACTGGAACTCGGCGGCGCTGCCGGAAAAACTCGTCACGATGGTTTCGGGCAGGCCAATTTCCTTCTCGGCTTTCTGGATTCCTTTGACGGCTGCTCCGAGCGAACTGCCGGGCTGAATGTTGAAGGAGAGCGTCACCGCCGGGAATTGCTCCTGATGGACGATGGCGAGCGGCGCGCTGACCATCTTTAAGGCGCTGAACGCGCTGAGCGGCACCATTTGGCCGGTGGTGGACTTTACATAGACGTGGGCAAGAGCGTCTTGCGTGAGCTGGAAGCCCGGCTCCAGTTCCAGGATGACGCGGTATTGGTTGAGCTGGGTGAAAATGACGGAAACCTGGCGCTGGCCAAAGGCGTCGTAGAGCGTGTCGTCAATGGCTTGCGGCAGGATGTTGAGGCGCGACGCCTTGCTGCGGTTGACATCGATGCTCACCTGGAGGCCGCCGGATTGCTGGTCGCTGGTCACGTCGGCCAATTCAGGCAGGGACTTGAGTTTTTCCATCAGCGCGGGAGCCCACTGTGCCAGCTCGGCTTCATCCGCGTCCTGCAGCGTGTATTGGTATTGCGTGCGGCTGATGCGGCTGTCGATTTGCACGTCCTGGACTGCCTGCATGGAGAGGGTGATGCCGGGGATGTCCCTGGCTGCCTCGCGCAACCGGTCAATGATCGCGTCCGCGCCCGCTTTGCGCCGTTCGCGGGGCTTGAGGTTGATATAGAGCCTGCCGGTGTTCACGGTCGCGTTGACCGTTCCCGCTCCGACGAACGAGGCGACGCTCACCACGTCGGGATCTTTGCGCACGATCTCGGCCACGGCTTTTTGCCGGGCGGCCATGCCCTTGAAGGAGATCGACTGTTCGGCATCGGTGACGCCCATGATCAGGCCGGTGTCTTGCTGCGGAAGCAGGCCCTTGGGGATGATGATGTAGAGCCAGATGGTGGCGGCCAGCGTGGCCACCGCGACCAAAAGCGTGAACCGCTGGTGCCGAAGCACCCACTTCAGCCCCCGCTCATAGGCGTTGAGCAGCCGCTGAAAGAGGCGTTCCGTGAAGTGAAAAAGGCGGCCATGCTTTTCCTCGCTTTCCGGCTTGAGGAGCCGCGCGCACATCATCGGGGTGAGGGTCAGGGAGACCACCGCCGAGACGGCCACCGCGATGCTCAGGGTGATCGCAAATTCGCGGAACAAGCGGCCCACAATGCCGGTCATGAAGAGCAGGGGAATGAAGACGGCGATGAGCGAGACGCTTAGCGAAATGACGGTGAACCCGATTTGCTTCGCCCCCTTTAGCGCCGCGGCGAGCGGCTTGTCGCCGGCTTCGATGTAGCGGACGATGTTTTCGATCATCACGATGGCGTCATCCACGACGAAGCCGGTGGAGATGGTGAGCGCCATGAGCGAAAGGTTGTCGAGGCTGAAGCCGATCAGCCTCATCACGCCGAAAGTTCCGATCACCGCGAGCGGCAGCGCGACGCTGGGGATCACCGTGGCCCAGAACTTCCGCAGGAAAATGAAGATCACCATCACCACCAGCACGACGGTCAGGATCAGCGTAAATTGCACGTCCGCCACCGAGGCGCGGATCGTTTCCGTGCGGTCCGTCAGCGTGTTGATTTGCACCGAGGGGGGGATGGAGGCGCGCAGTTTGGGCAGGAGCGCTTTCACGCGGTCCGCCGTTTCGATGATGTTCGCGCCCGGCTGCCGCTGAATATCGACGATCACCGCAGGTTTGCTCCCGACCCACCCCGCCATCCGGACGTTCTCCACGTTGTCCACCACTTCGCCGATGTCCTGCAGGCGTATCGGCGAACCATTGCGGTAAGCCACGACAATCGGCTTGTATTGGTCGGCGGAAAAAATCTGGTCGTTGGCCCCGATGGCGTAGGCCTGGCGCGGGCCATTGAAGCTGCCCTTGGGGGCGTTGATATTATTCTGTGTCAGCGCCGTGCGGATGTCTTCGAGGCCGATGCCGTATTGGGAAATGGCTCCCGGATTGACGCGGACCCGCACGGCCGGCTTTTGATTTCCCTCGATGGTCACCAGGCCCACGCCTGTCACCTCGCTCAACTTTTGCGCAAGCACGGTGTCGGCGATGTCGTTGACCTTTTCCAGCGGCAGGACATCCGAGGTGATGGCCAGGGTGAGAATGGGGGTGTCCGCCGGGTTGACCCTGTTGTAGGTGGGCGGGTTGGGCATCGACTTGGGCAGCACGCCGCTGGCCGCGTTGATGGCCGCCTGGACATCCTGCGCCGCGGCGTCGATGTTGCGGTCGAGGTTGAATTGCAGGGTGATGGTGGAATTGCCGAAGGAGCTCGACGAGTTCATCATCGCCAGCCCGCTGATCTGGCCGAACTGGCGTTCCAGCGGCGTGGTCACGGAAGAGGCCATCACCTCCGGGCTCGCGCCGGGGTATTGGGTGGAAACCTGGATGGTTGGAAAATCGACCGCGGGCAACGCCGAGATGGGTAGCAGTGAATAGCCAAGCAGCCCCATGATGATCACGCCCACCATCAGCAGCGAGGTGGCAATGGGGCGATGGATAAACGGTTCGGAGATGTTCACGGAGGCGGATTCCGAGGAAGTTGGAGCTATTGGGCGTCGTCTCCGTCCGCGATGGCGGCGGATTTTTCGATCCTCACGCGGGAATGCGCCTGGAGCCGGTACTGGCCTTCCACGACCACCCGCTCGCCCGGCTTGAGCCCTTCGTCGATCAATGCTTCGCCGTCCTCGATCTGGGCGACTTTCACGGGTCGTAATTCCACGGTCAAATCTTCGGGGCCGGCGTGGCTTCCCTTGGCGATCACGAAGGCAAAGGAACCGGACGGCCCCCGCTGGATCACCGCCGCCGGAACGACAATCCCGGCCTTGCGCGTGGTGAGCAGCAACCGCGCATTCACAAACTGGCCGGGCCAGAGCGCCAGATCATCATTGGGGAAGGTCGCCTTGAGTTTGACGGTGCCCGTCGTCGTGTCGATCTGGTTGTCGTAAACCGCCACCACGCCTTTCCCCAGGGGCGGGCCCTCATCGCGGTCCATGGCAAAAACCGTCAGGTCTCCCTTTGCCATCTGCTTGCGGACTTCAGGCAGGTTCTGCTCCGGCAGGGTGAAGACGACGGAAATGGGACGCAGTTGCGTGACGACCACCAGGCCGCCCGCGTCCGAGGCGTGGACGATATTGCCGTTGTCGATGAGCCGGATGCCCGCCCGCCCGTCGATGGGCGAAACAAGCGTCGTGTAATCCAGTTGCACCCTGGCGCTTTGAATCGCCGCTTGATCCGCGCCCACTGCGGCCTCGTATTGGGCGACCAGGGATTTCTGCGTGTCGTATTGCTGCTGGGAGGCGGCCTTGCGCGCCAGCATCTCCGTGTAGCGCTCCAAGTCAGAGCGCGCGTTGGCCAGCAGGGCTTCATCCTGGCGCTTCTTCGCCTCGGACTGCGCCAGTTGGGCCTGGAAAGGAGCGGGGTCGATTTTTGCCAGCACGTCGCCCGCCCGGACATTCTGGCCTTCCGTGAATGCGATATGGGTCAGTTGGCCATCCACGCGCGAGTGGATCGTGACGGAGTTCAGCCCCTGGACCGTTCCCAGCCCCTCCAGATAAATCGGCACATCTTTTTCCGCGACCGTGCCCGCGACTACCGGAACCACCATCATCCCGCCCCTTCCTCCCTGGCCTCTGCCCGCCCCGGGCTTGCCTCCCGGCGGCGTCCCTTCCGCGGGGGCATGCGGGTAATACCAATAAGCGATGCCGGCAACCCCCAGGAAAAGCAAAATCCACCGCAAGGGATGCCGTTGTCTGCCCCCGGTGCCGGCATCGGGCTGCTTCAAGGTTTCCGGCTTTTCTGGCGTATGGGTGGAAGGCATGGCGGTTTTGCTCGGTTCGATGGTGCGATATCTTAATGGCAACGCCGGGGGTTACAAGTGGCCCATTCTGTCGTCTGTCATTATTTTTAAGTGCGGGAATCGTTTATTCCTGCAAGGAATAAGACATCCGCATTGTTAAGAGTTTGTTTCAACGCCTCCCGGACTTTGTTAAGGAAGTGTTAAATTTCTGATGGCACACGCGATGCGCGTCCCGGGAGATCCCTTGGCGCAGGACGTTTTCCCCGCCTCTGCGCGCCTCAGGACAACCTCTCGGATGACTGTTCCAAAAAGGCCGCGACGCCCTTATGCACCGAGGGAAAGAAGTTCGCTTCTCCGAGGTCGTGGGTGATTCCGGCGCGCTGGAGGATTTCACGCAGGGGCCGGTTGGCGCGGGCGATTTTCAAAACAATGCCCTTGTCGCGGAGTTCTTCTTTCAAACTTAAAAGGGCTTCGGACGCCGTGACGTCGATGTCGGTGATCGCCTGCGCATCCAGGAGAAACCATCGCACCGGGTTGGGACTGGCGGCGATGAGCTCGCGGACGCGCTCCGTGAAGTAGCCCGAGTTGGAGAAGAGCAGCGGAGCATAGAAGCGGTAGGCGATGAGCCCGGGAACGGTTTGCACATCCACAGTATCGCCAATGTCGTGATAGCCGCGGCCAGGAACCTCTTGCAGCACCGCATCCATCGGGCGGGATATGCGGTCGATCAAGCCGATGAGCGAAATGGCCACGCCCAGGAGAATCCCTGGAATCACCCCGCCCACGAGCACGCCCGCCGTGGTGATGACGGCCAGCATGCTGGATCGTGGATAATACCGGTAAAGGCGTTTGATCACATCGAACTCGACGAGGCTGAATCCAGCGTGAATCAGGATGGCCGCAAGAACGACAATCGGCAGCGGCGCGATCAACGGGGTGAGAAAAAGGAGGAAGAGGGCGAGGGTGCCCGCCGTCACATAGCTCACCAATTGGGTTTTGCCGCCGGTGGCGTCGTTGAGAGTGGTGCGGGCCTGGCTGCCGGTGACGGAGAATCCCTGAAACAGGCCGGTAATGACATCGGCGCACCCGAGGGCCATCAATTCCTGGTTTTCATTCACCTCGTAGCGGTTTTTCTCCGCGAACGCCCTCGCCAGCAAAATGCATTCGGTGTAGGTGAGCAGGGCAATGCCAATGGACGCGGGAAACAGCGAGTGAATGTCCCTTAACGTCACCGCAGGCAAAGCGAATCCGGGCAGGCCGCCGTGAAAAGCCCCGACCACCGCGACCCCATGTTTTTCCCAATCAAAAACCGATGAACCGGCGCCTGCGATCACGCAAACAACGAGCGCCCCGGGGATCTTTGGGGCCACGCGGTGAAGCAGCATGAGGAGTCCCAGGAGCCCCATCCCAAGCAAGAGCGTGGGGAGGTGAGTCTGATGCAGCTTCCCCGCCAATTCGGAGAGAAGCGGGAAGAATTCCGTGTGTTTGAGCGGCACTCCAAAGAGCTTGCTCAACTGGGAGGCCATGAGGATCAGGGCTGCGCCGCTCATATAACCGATCAGGACCGGCTTGGAGAGGAAATCCGCAACAGCGCCGAATTTGGCGCGAGCGCCGAGGAACAACAGCAGGCCGCTCAACAAAGCGATGATCGCGCAGAGCACCGCCGCGCGGCCCGCATCGCCTCCCGCAAGCGGGCCGACCGCGCTGGCGATCAGCAGCGAAATCGCGATATCCGGCCCGACGATCACCTGGCGCGAACTGCCAAACAATGGGTAGACCACCAACGGCACCAGCGCCGCGTAAAGGCCGTATTGAGGAGGAATGCCGATCAGCCCGGCATAGGCGATGACCGAAGGGATCATCACCACGCAAACGCTGATACCCGCCACGACGTCCGCAAGAAGCCACTGCCGCTGATAATGGCGAAAGAGCGACAGCCCCGGCAGGACGCGCATCAGAAGATTTTGCGGGCTGGATTGTTTCAGAACCTCGTTACTCATGGAACGGATGGACTTCCCCCGGCGGCATCGGCTTTCACGATGCGGCGAGTGTGCCGCATTCAGCAACCTTTTTCGACACTTATCGTCAGATCACACAAAGATATCGAACGAAGATGCTCTAAAATCGGCGGCAGAAATTCAACAAGCGATGGCAGAATAGATTGGCCAACATGGTTTGGGGCAAGCGGCAACCTCCCTTCCAAAGTCCTTGCTTCCTCCACGCATTTCCGGTAGCCACTTGTATTGATGAACCGGAGCGCCGAAAGGGCTGAAAAACCAATCGAACCGCCTCTCGATTTCCCAACCAAACACTCCGTCTGGCTGGTGATTCCGTGCTTCAACGATGCCCAGCGGCTGGCCCGCTTTTTGCCGGAGCTGTGCGCCACGCTGGCGGCGGTTCCGCTGCCGGTTTGGGTGCAGACAGTGGATGACGGGTCAACGCCGGAGAACCGGAAAGCGCTGGAATCGTTGATGGAGCGGGTCCGGCCCCAGTATCCGTTGGTGCGCCCCGCTTTGTTCCTGGAACGCAACGAGGGCAAGGGGGCGGCGATTTTGCATGGTTGGGATGCCGCTCTGGAGGAGGGGGGGCTGGGGCGTGAGGAGGGTTGGGTGGGGTTTCTGGATGCCGATGGCGCGGTTTCGGCCCGCGAGGTGGCGCGCGTTTTGGGGAGAATTGCGGCATCCCCGGAAGGGACGGCGAGCCTTTTCGCTTCGCGGATCCAAATGCGGGGGCGGACGGTAAAGCGCCATTTGAAACGGCATTTGATGGGCCGCGTTTTTGCCACGCTGGTGGGGACGCTGATTGACCCGCGCGTTTACGACAGCCAGTGCGGGTTCAAGCTTGTTCCGGCGCCGGCTTACCGGCGGATTCGTCCGGTGTTGGAGGAAAAACGGTTTGCGTTTGATGTGGAACTGCTGGCCGCGCTGAATCACTTTGGGTTCCCGGTGGAGGAAGTGCCCGTGGACTGGGAGGATGTGCCTGGCAGCAAGGTGTCATTGCTGCGCGATGCGTGGCGTATGTTCCGGGCGGTGAGCGCCATCCGTGCCCGGTTGCCGGAGCGGTCTTAGGGCCTGTGAAAAATGCCCGAGGGCTGGAACGAGGCCCGTGTTTACAACCCGCCAAGCGCGCCCGATGTGGTGCGCGCCCCACAACGACCCGCGGCGCTCTCGCATCATTGTCAATACTTCAATTTAAAACGCTCTTTAGGGTTTCAGCCGGGGGCCGTTTGAAGTAGATTTCCCGGTATGTCCCAACGTGTCCTTTGCTTGCTGGTGGATGGATTTGAAGAGATCGAGGCGCTGACGCCGGTCGATTTGCTGCGCCGGGCCGGAGCGGAAGTGGTGCTTGCTTCGGTGGCGGGCGCGCCGGTGGTGACCGGCCGCTGCGGCATCGCCGTGCACTCCAACGCCCGCCTGGAAGAGGTCGATCCCACGGGCTTCGATCTGCTCCTGCTTCCCGGAGGCCCCGGCGTAGCGGCGCTGCGGGCCGACGGGAGGCCCGCCCAGCTTGCCGCCGCGTTCGGGAAAGCGGGCAAGCCGGTGGCCGCTATCTGCGCGGCTCCCACCGTGCTTGCCGACGCCGAATTGCTGGCCGGGAAGCGTTTCACCGCGCACTTTTCCGTCTGGGACGAACTCCCGGCCTCCCTCGGCGAGGAACGGGTGGTCGAAGACGGCCTCCTCCTCACCTCGCGCGGCGCGGGAACGGCGCTCGACTTCGGCCTCGCCCTCGTCCGGCGGCTGTTCGGCGAGGCGAAAGCGCGGGAAATCGCCAAAAGCATCATGGCTTAGCAGCCGAATACGGCATTGCCTTTTCCCCGGCCGGGGATACGCTCTCGCTTTTCTTGCCCGGTATGAGTTCCGCCCCCTTCCTTTTCGCCGCCATCGCCGCCGTCTGCCTTGCTTCCCCCCTTTGCGCCAAAGCCGAAGAACAGCCCGTATTCCCTCTCTGGGAGAAAGGAGCCCCCGGCGCGCTGGGCAGCAGTTTCTTTGACATCCCGACTCTCAAACCGTATCTGCCCGACCCGGCCAAAGCCACCGGAGCGGCCATCGTGGTGTGCCCCGGGGGAGGCTATGGATGGCTGGCGTCGCATGAGGGCGCGGGGTATGCCAAGTGGTTCAGTGCCAACGGTATCGCCGCCTTTGTGCTGGTATACCGCCTCGGTTCCCACGGCTACCTCCACCCGATCATGCTCCAGGACGCCGCTCGCGCGCTGCGAACCGTTCGGGCCCACGCCGCGAAATGGAACGTCGATCCCCAGCGCATCGGCATCATCGGCTCCTCGGCGGGCGGCCACCTTGCCTCCACCTTGCTGACCCACTTCGACGCCGGGAACCCGCAAGCCGACGATCCCATTGACCGCGTCAGCTCCCGCCCCGACCTCGGCATCCTCTGCTATGCCGTGATCACCATGGGGCCGAACACCCACGAAGGGACCAAAGCCAAACTGCTCGGCAAAGATCCCTCGCCCGCATTGGTGGACCTGCTCTCCAACGAGAAACAGGTGACCAAGGATACCCCCCCGTGTTTCATCTGGCACACCTTGGAGGATGGGACGGTGAAGGTCGAAAACTCCATCGATTTCGCCCGGGCGCTGCGCGCCCATGGGGTCCCCTTCGACCTGCACATCTACCAAGAAGGGGGCCACGGCATGGGGCTGGGCAATCCGGCATCCCCACATCCCTGGGCCGCCGATTGCCTGTATTGGCTGCGCGTGCAGCGGTTTGTAAAATAAGCCATCGTGGGGCTTGCTATTCAGCGATTCCTTATGAATAAAACTTCCTTTGATATTTTTGCATGATGAACGGAAAAACGACGCGTGAAAAAACAGTTGAGTTATCAACCCGGGTTGGCCACCTCCGCTGGACTATCTGTGGGCTCCTTTTTTTCGCCACAACCATCAATTACATGGATCGCCAGATCCTCGGCATCCTCGCGCCGAGGCTTCAGACCGAGTTTGGCTGGAGCGAAATGGAATACGGAAACATCGTCACCGCTTTTCAGGCCGCCTATGCGATCGGGCTGTTGGTTTTTGGAAGAATCATCGACCTCATGGGGACCAAACATGGATATTCCATTGCGATCAGCTTTTGGAGCCTGGCAGCCATGGCACATGCATTGGCGCAATCTGTTTTCGGTTTTGGTGCCGCGCGTTTTGCGCTGGGACTTGGTGAGGCTGGCAATTTCCCGGCGGCCATCAAGGCCGTGGCGGAATGGTTTCCCAAAAAGGAACGAGCTCTTGCCACGGGACTTTTCAATTCTGGCGCCAACGTGGGGGCTATTTTGGCCCCGCTCCTCGTGCCGTGGCTGACAATCCAATTCGGGTGGCAGGCCTCGTTCCTTCTGCTCGGAGCAGTCGGTTTTATCTGGATCGTTTTTTGGGCCATCACCTATGAGGCGCCGGAGAAAAAGGAGAATCTCTCCCCGTTGGAGTTGGCACATATCCTGAGCGATCCTGCTGAGCCAACTGCCAAAAATATTCCCTGGAAGAGCCTCTTTGGGTACCGGCAGACTTGGGCTTACATCGTGGGTATGGCCCTATCGGCTCCGGTTTGGTGGTTCTATCTCTATTGGCTCCCAAAATTTCTCCATGCGACTTATGGCTTGAATCTCGGCAGCCTCGGGCCGCCACTTGTGGTCATCTATTCGATGACCTGCTTGGGCAGTATTGGGGGCGGCTGGTTGTCTTCGCATCTCATCAATCGCGGATGGTCGATCAATGCGGCACGCAAGACCACCTTGTTGGTATGCGCCGCGTGCGTCGTTCCGGTCATATTCGCTGCCAAAGCTTCCAATGTGTGGGTTGCCACCCTGCTGATCGGTCTGGCTGCGTCGGCTCACCAAGGTTGGTCGGCCAACCTTTTTACGCTGGTTTCCGATCTCTTTCCGAAGCAGGCAGTCGCATCGGTCGTCGGGCTGGGCTCAATGTTTGGATCGCTTGCCGCGATGCTTTTTGCACAATCGACGGGCTTCGTCCTTGCAAAGACCGGCAGCTACTGGGGCCTCTTCCTGCTGTGTGGCTTTTCATATCTCGTCGCATTGGCGATCATGCACATACTGGTGCCCCGTATGAAACCCGCCGAAATCCCGTGACGTTGCCCCCCAAAACCGGGCAGGGGAAGCGAAGTCACCTCATCCCTTGCCTGTAATCGCTGGGAGAACTCCCGTAGCGGCGGCGAAACTGCGTGGCAAAATACTGGCTGCTCGAATATCCGCATGCAAACGCGATGTCCGTCACCGACATCTCCAACTCATGCCCGAGCAGCCGGGCGGCGCGGTCAAGCCGGCAGCGGTTGAGGTGATTGAGCGGGCTGGTATTTGTCGCCATCCGGCAATACTTCACAAACGCCGTGCTCCCCATACCGCAACGCCTTGCCATGGAGCGGAGTGTCCACGGCTCGGCGAGGCGGATCGGGTGGCTCGTCAATTCTTTGAAAAAAAGCTCCACCAGCCGGGGCATTGAAACCGGCTCTCCCCCCTCCGACGTATCCTGCATCCGCACGGCATCGAGCAGCGCCACCAGCAGCAGATTGATCTGCACAATCATCCGCGAAGCGTGGCGCACGGCATCGCCCAGTCGCACGCACTCGGCCAGGGAGCGAAAGGCTTGCGTGATTTCCGGCGTCGTTTTCCACACAGATTGATTGCCCCCGCGAAGTTTGCGGGCGAGTTCGCGCAGGTCGGCCGGTGTTAGCGCCACCCACGCCGGCCATTTCCAATTTTGGTCGGGTCGAGTCACCCCTACATCCAAAATGAGCCAATGAACCCGGCCCGGCCCAAGATTCGGATCGCCCAGAGCATGCAGCTCCCATGGCCGGGTAACCGTCAGATTTCCCGCGCAAAGGCGATGGCTGACCCCGTTGACCACAAACGCATTGCGTCCGGTTTCGATCAGCACAATCTCAATCCCCTCGTTGCAATGCGGCTCGAGCCCCCAGTCCTGTTCCCCAATAGCATCCCAATACCCCAGCGTGCTTAAACCGGGCAGTGTCGCCGGGGAAAGCGTTGCACCGGGGTAATGGCCATGCGTGATTGCGTGGAACTTGATCTTCCCGGTTTCGATAGCCAGGCGCTGCGGCTCGCAGGAGTCAATGCCGCGATCCGGATTGGGAGTGTGATAAATAAGGGGGGCTCCGCGCATCGGAAATCGGTGTTTGCGTGTTCAATATCGACCGCCGATGAAAAACGGAAGCCTGAATTCGCTCAATGCGCCAGAGTAAGCGATCATTTCATCTCCCCAGTAGTCGATTCTATACATTCCATCCCTCCTTTTTTTACCTCTATGACTTCCAGAGAACGCATTCTTGCCGCCATCGATCATAAAGAACCCGATCGCGTGCCGATCGATCTCGGCGCGACCCCGAGTTCCGGCATATCCGCCATCGCCTACGAGCGGCTGCGGCGGCACCTTGGTATTTCCTCCGGCTCCACGCGCATCTATGACGTGGTGCAGCAACTCGCCCAGCCGGAAGAGGAGATTCTGAAGCGTTTCAAAGTCGATGTGGTTGATCTCGGCCGCACTTTCAACACGCGGGATGAGGACTGGTATCCCGTCCAACTCTTCGACGGCAGCTCCGCGCAATACCCAAACTGGTTTCACCCGACGCCCACGCCGGAGGGCGGGTTTAAGGCGTATGCTCCGGATGGCACGGAAATCGCCACCCAGCTCAAGGGGATGAATTTCTACGATCAGAGCATCTTCCCGTGGGAAGACGATTACCCGGCGGACTTCGGCAAGCTCCCGGATGCCATGTCCAAAGTGCTCTGGTCGGCATTGGTTCACAGCCCGTGGGATAACGCCAGCCAGCCGGGGTTCTGGGAACGCCTGCGCGCAAACGCCCTCGCGCTGCGCCAGAACAGCGACCGCGCCGTGATGCTGGTGATCGGCTGCAACCTCTTTGAGTGGGGCACGTTCCTGCGGCGCATCGACAATTTCCTGATGGACCTCCTCGCTGAGCCCGAAAATGTCGAGCGGCTCCTTGACGCCCTATTGGAAATCCACCTTAAGACGCTCGAAACCGTTTGCAAGACCGTGGGCGACGTGGTGGATGTCATCCGGTTTGGGGACGACCTGGGCATGGATACCGGCCCCTTCATGTCGCAGGAGACCTACGTGAAGTTTTTCAAACCGCGCCACGCGCAGCTTTGCGACTACGTTCACAAGCACTCCTCCATGAAGACATTTCTGCACTCGTGCGGGTCGATCTATTCGCTCATGCCGCACTTGATCGAGGCGGGTTACGACGTGATCAATCCCGTGCAAACCGCCTGTTACCAGATGGAGCCCGAGCGGCTTAAAAAAGATTTTGGCCGCGACATTACTTTCTGGGGCGGCGGGGCCGACACCCGGTACATCCTCAACCATGGCACCGTCGAACAAGTCAAAGAGGATGTGAAACGGCGGCTCGATATCCTCGCTCCCGGCGGCGGGTTCGTTTTTAACCCCATCCATAACATCCTCCCGGATGTGCCGCCGGAAAACATCGTCGCAATGTTCGACGCGGTGGAAGAATTCAATTCGAGGTAGCTGGCCTTGATCTCCGGCGCAGATTTCAGGCCGCGCCGTTAAAATCCCGAACCGCATCAATCATCGCGACAAAGTTCTCCGTTGGGGTGAGAGCCTGGATGTTGTGGATGGAGTTAAAAACGAAGCCGCCGTTCGGTGCGAACGTTTCGCACCGTTCGAGGACCTCCGCACGCACTTCCTCCGGCGTACCGAAGGGGAGGGTCTTCTGCGTGTTGACACCGCCGCCCCAGAACGTGATCCGATCGCCATGGCGTTCTTTGAGAATTTTGGCGTCCATGCCTTTGGCGGAACATTGCACGGGATTGATGATATCAAAGCCGGATTCGATGATGCTGGGAAGAAAGCTTTCGATCGCGCCGCAGGAATGCTTGAAGGTTTTCCACGAAGTGTTCGCGTGAATCCAGTCATTGATCCGCCGGTAGCGCGGCCCCCAGACGGTGTCATAAGTGTCGCGAGAACAAAAGGTGGATTCCTGCGTTCCGAAGTCAGCGCCGCAGACCACAACGATGTCGATGACATCGCCGGCAATGGCGTTGAGGCGGCGCAGGTTCTCCAACGCGACCTCCACCTGGCGGTCGAAGATATTCATGATAAAATCCGGATTGCTCGCCACGGTCATGTACCACTGGGCCACATCACGGACCCCCTTGGGCGCTTTGAGGAAGGGAGCTGGCACAAGGGCTATGTCACCCAGTGCGGTGCCGTTGAGATGTGTTACCACGGCCCGGTCCGATCCGCGGAATAACTCGGCCTGCTCGCGCCAATACGCTTCTTCAGCAGGTTGCATAAGCCCGAATTCCTCAAGGTTGTCTTCTGTCTTCAGGTTGTCTTCGTCAATCTCCTCCTGCCGGATGATTGCATCAAAAAAGTAGCCCGTTTTCGGCATGTGGCCGCTGGGAGGCGCCGAACGATCGCCCTGCGGATAAATAAAGGTTCCTTCCCCCCTCTCATCCACTTCGAAATGCTCGGAGACGAGGACGTCCTGGCCCCATGGTGTCCGATACGGCTTCCAGTTCTCGTTGACGAACCCGAAGATCGTCCGATGGGGAAAGATGGAGGTCGTATCGACGCCCATCGCCTCTTTGAGATCATCCTCGACAAGGCCGAGCATCTGGTAGGGTTCGCAGACCTTGACAGGGTGCGAGTCGAGCCCGTAATGGCGGCGCAAATTTTCCACAACGCTGCAGTGGATTCCGGTGATGAATGAAGCGCCAAAGTCTACCGCGAGACGGTCGGGTTGGCGATGCTCAAGGGAGGTGCGAATGCGTTCTTTGGATGTCATGCGGGAATGATTTCTGAAGGTTTTTTTGGAGCGGAGAATTTTCAGTTTACTTTATCGTGACGGGGAATTGCTTCTCGGCAGGCGACAAAAAGTTATCATAGTTTGTCACCATGCTGGATGATCTCAAGCCAGATCCGATCTACGCCGGTTTTCTTTTTCTGGCTGAATCCGGGCGCAACCCGCCGTGCCTCTGAAAACCGCTGTCGCAATTCACT
>SESA01000152.1_pt1 | contig 49295 bp, 44 predicted proteins | sample 3171451 | NCBI WGS metagenome assembly SESA01 (sample SAMN06051862, study PRJNA518727) | freshwater metagenome | biome: subpolar coniferous forest; feature: holomictic lake; material: water; isolation source: holomictic Lake 227, 8 m depth | place: Canada: near Kenora, Ontario | collected...
ATAACCACAATGGTTTAACGGTACACAGAATGCCTGCTGTGCCCATCTGGTTTTATCCGGATTACAAGCTTGGTTTTTTCAAGGCGGAAACATTGCAGCAACTCGATGCGTTTGCGCCCGATATTGTTCATATTTCGACACCTGATATTATCGGAAGAAAGTTTCTGCTTTATGCAAGGAAGAACTTTGTTCCGGTCTCTTCGGTTTATCATACCGATTTCCCCTCCTATCTCAGTTATTATCGACTCGGTTTTGCCGAGAGTTTTGCCTGGAAATACCTCACCTGGTTTTACAACAGTTGTGATATTGTGCTCGCTCCGAATGAGGGTGTCCGACGCAAACTTATCGCACGGGATATCAGAAACGTCAAGATATGGTCAAGGGGGATCGACAAGGAGCACTTTGATCCATTTCGTCGTTCTGAAACACTGCGATCTCGATGGAATGCTTCTGGACGGACTGTTATTGTCTATGCCGGGCGGTTTGTGCTCTACAAGGATATTGAGGTTGTCATGAGGGTTTACGAGAGATTTATGGAGCGGTATGCTGACAAGGTACGATTTGTAATGATTGGTTCCGGTCCCGAGGAGGAGGAGATGAAGCGCAGAATGCCCGAGGCATTTTTTACCGGTTATCTTACCGGAATTGAACTGCCGGAAGCATACGCAAGCGGAGATATTTTTCTTTTTCCCTCAACAACAGAGGCCTTTTGCAATGTTGCACTTGAAGCTCTTGCATCAGGTCTTCCTGCCGTTGTATCGGATGCCGGAGGTTGTCGGGATATTGTTGAAAGGTCGAATGGCGGACTTGTTGCCAGGGAAGGAGATGTCGATGATTTTTATGACAAGTGTCTCGCTTTGCTTGGTAATTCTGAACGGTATCGTGAACTCAGGGCTCACGGTCTCGCTTATGCGGAAGCTCAGTCATGGCCTGCTGTCAACAGCGTCGTGATTGACCAGTACAATACGATGGTTAATCTTTCAAAAAGTTGTGCGGAAGGGTGAGGCAAAAGCTGTAATAGTGCGACTCCTCTATTTCTTTCTCTCTGCATCTTTTTCTTATCCAGCCGATTACAGCTTTTCAGGGTAATCCGGGATGTCTCAGAAACCCTGCATTTTTCATGGTTGTGTGCAACTGAAATAATCCCGTGATCCGTCGGGGGATTTAACTGCCGCTATTTTGCGTTACAGAAGAAAGAGTTGAATCTTCCGAGTTCTCTCAATGCGCTCTATTTTACTACAATAATACCGAAAGACAGGATTATGAAAGCAGGGTTTATAGGTCTTGGAAAAATGGGGTTCAATCTGGCCAGCCATCTTCTTGAGTATGGTCACGAACTTGTGGTTTTTGATATTTCAAGGGAGGCAGTTGCAGCTCTGTCGGAAAAAGGGGCGGTTGCTGCCGCTTCCCTTCAGGAGCTTGTTTCTCTCTTGGACTCTCCGCGTATTGTCTGGCTTATGGTGCCTGCCGGTGATCCGGTCGATAATACGCTTGAGCGGCTCCACTCCCTGCTTCAGAGGGGAGATATCATTGTTGATGGCGGGAATTCCCGTTATACCGATTCCGTTCGACGGGCGACCTTCCTGCAAGAAGCGGGGATAAGCTTTCTCGATGCGGGCACAAGTGGTGGTCTTGAAGGAGCGCGACATGGCGCCTGTGTTATGGTTGGTGGTGAGAAAGCCGCCTATGAGCTTATTGAGCCGTTGCTGAAAGATCTCTGTGTGGAAAACGGTTACACCTATACAGGAAATTCCGGCTCCGGTCACTTTGCCAAAATGGTCCATAACGGCATTGAGTATGGAATGATGCAGGCCATTGGTGAAGGGTTCGATCTTCTTCAGTCAAGTGGCTATGATTTTAATCTTGAAGAGCTTTCCCGTGTCTGGACTAATGGCTCGGTTATCCGGGGCTGGCTGATGGAGCTGGTTGTTCGTGCCTTGCAGAAGGATCCTGGACTTGAATGTCTGAGCGGCAGGATTGCTGATTCCGGAGAAGGACGCTGGACGGTCGAGGCTGCTCTGGAGCATGAGGTATCGATTCCGGTGATTGCCTCCGCTCTTTTCAACCGTTACCGCTCCCGTTCCGATAATAATTTATCTGACAGACTGGTGGCGGCACTGCGTCATGAGTTCGGTGGACACTCTTTCAGCGAAAAACCATAACCAGTCAGAGACTTATGCAGGCTAAACCCGATAGTTTTTCAATTGTTATTTTTGGTGCCAACAGTGATCTCGCCGCCCGAAAGCTCTTCCCTTCACTTTATGAACTCTTTCTTCTGGGTCATCTGCCGGAGGAGTACCGTGTTATCGGGGTTGGACGTGCGGCACTTTCCCATGAGGAGTTTCGTGCACAGGTAGATGAAAAGCTCAGAACGCTCTCGCCGGGTATCGTTCTTGATAAACTGCCGTTTAAAACGTTCTGCAGCAGGCTTTTTTATGTGAAGCTTGACCTTGCTCTGGTTGAGGGATATCATTTTCTTCGCCGGGTGCTCATGGATCTTTCCGGAGAATCGAACACCTGCGATCATCTGCTCTTTTACCTTGCAACTCCACCTGCTCTTGCTCCGATTATTGTCAGAAACCTCGCTCAGGCCGGGCTTGGGGAAAACAAAGCCACCTGCGGAGGATGGCGGAAAATCATTGTTGAAAAACCCTATGGAAGCAACCTGCCGTCGGCGCGTGAACTCAATGCAGTTATAGGAGAGGTGTTCAGTGAAGAGAGGATTTTTCGTATCGATCACTATCTCGGCAAGGAGACTGTACAGAATATTATGGTATTCCGCTTTTCCAACGGGATTTTTGAGCCATTATGGAACCGCCATTACATAGCCAATGTCTCGATTACCATTGCGGAGAATTTCGGCATTCGTGATCGTGGAGCCTATTACGAAGAGGCCGGGCTGCTTCGCGATATTGTTCAGAATCACGGCTTGCAGCTTCTTGCCGCCGTTGCCATGGAGCCACCCGTTGATCTCTCGGCAGATGCAGTGCGTGACGAAAAAGCCAAGGTTCTGCGTTCGGTTCGTCCGTTTACCATCGAAAATGCAGGGCAATCGGTTGTTCTCGGTCAGTATGAAGGGTATCGTTCCGAGAAAAACGTCGCTGCCGATTCAAGGGTTGAAACCTTTGCCGCAGTAAAATTTTTTATTGATAACTGGAGATGGAAGGACGTTCCTTTTTTTATCAAGGCAGGCAAGAATCTTGCCGAAACGGTAACCGAGATAGTCATTACTTTCAACTGTCCTCCCCAGAACTTTTTCGGACCGGCCTCAAGCTGCAGCTATACGGCCAATCAGGTTATCATGCGCATCCAGCCGGAAGAGACCATTGCCATAAGGTTCGGGGCAAAACGTCCGGGTGAAGAGGTCATTACCGATCCAGTGTTCATGAAGTTCGATTACAAGACATCGTTTGCCGGAGTTGGCCTTACACCCTATCACCGTCTGCTGCTTGATGCCTTGGCAGGCGATCAGATGAACTTTATTCGTCAGGACAGCGTCGAGTACTCATGGGCAATTATTGATGTCATCAGGGAAGCTGTTGCAGGCCAACAGCCTGACTCCTATCCGGTTCATTCACGAGGCCCGGAATCGGTGCAGAATATTTATTGATGATCGCTGAACCAGAAGAGCTTTCCGTTCACAGGAGAAACAAGAGCTGCAGGTAAGGGGCCTGTTTCTTCAAGAAATATTTTTTTTGCAAGCTCAGCTTTTGGTGCGCCAGTGGTGAAAAACATCACGTTCCTGGCGTGATTGATGGCCGGAAGGGTCAGTGTAAGCCTTTTGCCCGGAGGTTTTGCTTCTGGTGCACTGACAGCAACCACCCATTTCGTCTTTTCCTGAAGAGCTTCCGTGTTGCCGGCAAAGAGCGATGCGGTATGGCCGTCATCACCGAGCCCAAGCACGATCAGGTCAAAGAGCGGGAACTCCTGCTCATCGATGGACGCTGAGGCCAGGAAAAAGTTGCGTATGGTGGCTTCATACTCCCTTGCACCCTTTTCCGTATTGGCTTTGTCAGTGGGCATTCTGAAAAAATGATTTTCCGGAATGCCTGACTGAAGGAGCAGCGTTTCATGTACCATTCTGAAATTACTGTCGGGATGGTCAGATGGAACGCACCTTTCATCTCCCTGGAAGAGCCATGTATTTTCTGGAAGGGAGAGGATTTTGCCATTGCTTTTCAGGTCGCAGTCGGGCACCTTGAGTTCATAGTGCTGCAGCAGCTCGATGCTCACACCTTGTGCAAGATGGCGATAAAGTGGACGGGGAGAGTTGCCTCCGGCAAGCACAAGTGAAAACCGCCCGTGATCGGCAACGGCACGATACGCTTCGGCAATGATGAGCGCTGCGGCATGCTCCGTTATTTCTTTTCGGGTACCGCTGTAGAAGAATTTCTCTGGTGAGGGGTTCATCTGTCACTTCCTTTTCTCAGAGGGGCATTCTCTTTAATGTCAAACGAAATGATAAGCATGAGTGAGTGCTCTGGTGCAGTTTAAAGCTTTGTTCAGAAGATGCATTTTTTTTGGGCTAAGTTCATGATTTATGGCGTGGTGTGAAACCCTGCCAGCCAAGACAAACCGCAAGGTTTGGAGGAAAAGTTCGGTTGGCAGATTTCCGTTTGGCTTATGCGTGGTAGTTACGTAACTTAACCTGATGTTTTTCAATAACACGTTTTCAGACGAAAAGGCTTTTTATGCCTCTTAACGATGGTTATGGCGTTCTGGTCGGCACCCTGCAGAAATACTACTGCGATCCGGCCTTCAGTGACAAGGAATACTATCATTGTAATCTCAAGGTCAGGGCTGGATCGACAGTTTTTCGTTGTCCGGTTGACCTTGACAGCAAGCATGATGCCTGCGGTATTCAATGGCGTGTGGTAGAACTGGCTCCCGACGACTTTCAGCCCGTTTTTCACTTCCGGGAGGGCTGGCATCCGCTCGATTCGGAATCTGGTTCAGGTGCTCTCGATTACTACCTCAGTCCTGAACTTCAGCCGACGGAAGAGTGTTTACAGGCACTGTCTGATGCGGAAAATTCCGATGTTTTGGTCGAGGAGAGTTCCTGTTCGCACTGGAAATATGGAACGGGATTGGCTGCTTTCAAGGTGTTGGAGTTTCTACTGCAGCACTCACGAAAACTCTTTATCTTCGGTGAACCCTTCAGAACTGGACATGGTGTGCACAATATTCATCAAAACCAGGGAGATCCCCCGCACAGCCAGTGGTTTCACGACAACGGGATATGGCAGGATGGAGCGGTGGTAGTCCAGCGACGGGATAACAGTATTGCGGCATTTTTATGCAAATTCAGTACCCAGCTTTTTTTCCCTGAAAGCTTTCGATTCCTCTCACCTGATGGTGTGAACCCGACAACTGAAGTTATTGAAAATTCTGTGCAAGAGAGCGAATTATAACGTTTTTAGGGTGTAGAATTTTGTTGTAGCATGTATTTCCTCTTGTTATTGATTGTGTAAAACGATTGCAATTACTGATAAATTTAAAGAGTGGAGACAAAATTGGCTGCATTTGATTTCGGTGAAAAAGTCAATCCAATGCTGTTCACCAAACAGCTCACAACGCCTTGTGTCCTCAATGTGAATGACTACATCAGGCAGGCATGGGATATGTTCACGGCGCATATTGGTGAGTTTTCAGGCTTTTCTCTTATCATCTTTGCTCTGTCGTTAGTTACCACACTCATTCCTTCGGGCGGCTCTTTTCTTTTTTCATCAGTTGCCGCAGTGCTCTATGTCGGTTACGGTATTGTGACGTTCAAGCTCTTGAGTGGACAACTGTTCGTGTTTAGTGACTTTTTCAGGGGCATCAACTACTTCCTTCCCCTCTTTCTTGCTGCTCTTGCATGCAGTATTCTTGTTAGTATAGGCTTCATTCTGCTGATACTTCCAGGGGTTTACCTTGCGGTCAGCTACATGTTTGCTACATTTCTCATCATTGATTACCGAATGGAGTTCTGGCAGGCAATGGAGACAAGTCGCCAGATCATTACAAAAAACTGGTTTGCCTTTTTAGGCTTTGCACTGGTGCTCACGCTCATTAACCTTCTCGGAATACTTGCCCTCGGCGTCGGGTTGCTTGTCAGCATTCCTGTAACCTCATGTGCAATAGCAATAGCCTACAAGGATATTATAGGGCTTTACTCGACAGAATGGTAGTTGTGCGAGATGTGTTATTAATGAGAAATATTAGTGTTTGTGATCGTATTTTGCGTACTGAGTACTCATAAATAGTATAGATTTGTCGGTACTTTTTCTTGTGCATTGGTTTTGCTGTAAGTATAATTTTTTGTAGATTTAAAACGTTCCAAATACTTGAATAGTGGTTCGATGGTGTTTAAAATCTTTGATTGACACCCGTAGTATTCATTACAGTTTTTTTACAGGTCTTTAATGTATTGACCTATGAAGAACAGAACGCTTTACATGACTTCTCACTCCCCTGCAGAAATGTGTCTTTTCAGATGCAACGATTACTCTTTATCTCCTCCACCTGATGTGATATCCTTGCTATTATTATATCAAAAAACAGCTCCCTTTTTAACGTCCTGATTATTCATCGCATTGTATTTTTTATCTGATAATGAAATTTAAATTTTATTTCAATAAAATAATGAAAATATGATGAGCTTGTGTTATACGACTAATAATCAATTAAAAACAATCTTTATTTGTTTATTTATTTTATTGTTTTTTTGTGGTTGTAGTGCTCTTTATACTAAGGATAATTATATAAGTGATTTTAAGGCGTTTGTTGATAAGGTTGAGAAAAATTATGAGGGATATAAAGAAACTGACTGGGTAGCAATTGAAAAAACATATCAAAAATTTGCGGTTGAAGATTATGAGACATATAAAGAAAAGCTGACAGAAACTGACAAGAATGCAATTGGTAAATTAAAAGGGGCATATAATATGATAAAATTAAAAAAAGAGGCTAAAAATATTTTTGAGAATACAAAAGATATCGTGGATCAAGCAGCAGGATTTATTGAAGGTAGTGCTGAAAAATTAAATAAATAAAGAAATGAGAAAAATTATAATATTGTTTACAATTTTTGCATTCACGGTTTCACTAACAAGCTGTGTTACGACAAATCAAAGTGGAGAGCCTGATGCGGGAAGGACGGCAGAAAGTGGAGCTATTTTAGGTGCATTGGGAGGAGCTATTACTGGCTTTCTTTCAACAGGAAAAATTGGTGGTGCAATAAGGGGAGCAGCAATAGGCGCTGCTGTTGGCGGACTTACAGGTTATATTATAGGAAAAGAGAAAGAGCGCCAATACAAGAACGCGCAACAAATTTACAGGGAAAATCCTGGACTCGCCAGTAAAAATGCAAGAAATAAGCCACCAACGATTGTCAATATGACGCCTGTAATTTTAAATGAAAGGGGACTGCAGGTTCAAAATATTAAAAACGGTAAAAATGTTGAGTTAGGGATTCATTATACACTTCATATTCCAAAGCATAGCCAAATTCATCAGTATGAGGTTATAGAATATAATACTCTTGTTGCTTCTGATGGAAAAAAGATGGATTTACCAAGCAGAAAAAAAATAAGGGAATGTGCAGAGGTTGAGTCAGGTATTGAAGTTAAATTACCAAATAATCTGCCATCAGGGAAGTATACCCATTATGCTTCGGTAGTTGTTGGCAATCAGAAGTATGAAACATCGCAGCAAATATATATTACCATGTTAAATAGTAATATTAATGTCTATGCATTGAACTAAGAGATGTGATTTCCAAAATATTGATTCATTTCGGTAAATAAAGTATGAATAATAACACTTTTTCCTGGTTTACACGCTTCGCTGCATTTCTTTTTTTTCTCTTGGTAAGCACTGGTTGTGTAAATAAAACAAATAAGCCGGTTCCTTGGGATTACAAAGATAATGACATTATCGGGCTGAAAAGTCAGCCCGATAAAAAAATTCTGATTGATATATATTTGGATGCGACAAGTTCAATGGAAGGTTATGCAAATCCAAAAACTCATTATGCTGATTTTTTATCAGATGTTGATGCTATTGCAAGGAACAGCTTCGGAACTACTAATGTTGATCTTTATAAATTCGGTTCAAAAATCCGGCCAATTAATCGGAGTGAATTCCTGTCAGCATCAAAATTTCAAACGGGCTTTTACAAAGAGAAAGGAATTTTTGAGGATACATGCATCGATAATGTTGTGGATAGTACTAACGTATCAGGATTAAGTATAGTTATTACAGATCTTTTTCAGAAAAGTCAGGATGTAACTGGAATTGTCAGTAAAATTAAATCCCGATGTTTTGATCAAGGGATTGATGTTGGTTTGCTCTGTATAAATAGTCAATTTCGCGGAACTATTTATGATGGGTATGATGCTCCATATCAGTTTTCATCAAAAGAAGAGGATGAAACGTCATATAGGCCGTTTTACGCGCTTGTTTTTGGCAAACATGATAACATTGATAAACTATTTAAATTACTTCGTTCAAAGCCCTACATGAAAGGTGAGCATTTTCTTATTATTTCTCCTTTTATTGTTAAATCATTTGACGCAAGGCTTATACCTGACATGAAGAATGATTTTCAGTTTACTTCTGCAACTGATAACAGTCAGAAAAATGATGTTTATTACCGATTAAAAAACAAGAAAAATAAAAATTATATTACAGTGCCTTTGGTAATAAAATATCTACCTAAAGATTATTCTGCAATATTTTCACACGATCTGGAAATAGTGGCTTACAGGCGGAAAGGAGTAAAAGACAGTATCCTGATAAATAATGTAAAAATAGATTCACTTCCTGTTTTTCACGGGGATTCAATTAAAACAAAACTTGGTATTACCATTCCGAGTGAAAAGGATTGGTATTCCTATAAAATATATTTGAAAATTCCGGAAATTGGTGGTTTAATGCCCCCATTATGGGTAGATAGTTTATCATCTGTTAATCCAAGTCAAGTTCATGATGCCAACAAGACACTCAATTTAAAGGAATTTGTTGAAGGTCTGTTGCAGGCCAACTTAAGTCATCAGCAACCCTCGATAGCGAAAATATATTTCACTTTTGAAAGGAAAAACTAAAATTACCATGGGAGGTTATAATAAATGCGTAAAAGTCCTTTGAATTCACTTTCCTCAATTGCGTTAAGCGTGTTTTTATGGGTCATTGTTGGATTTATTTTTGGAGGTATCCTTTCTGAAAATGTAGATCTGACTAATCTTACAATAGATCAATGGAAGCTAAGATATATGAGTATTACTGGCGGAGGAGTTTTTTTGGGAATGATTGCTTCAGTGTTATGGTTGATATTGGCAAATGATAACAGGCCAACTATTAAAGCGGTCATAAATCGATGGAATGTAATTTTTATTTCGACATTGCTACTGGCTATTTTACTCTTTTTGGCTATGGTATTTTCTGATGATTTTCAGAGTATTAGCTATCCATATTTTATTCTCCTGTTTCTTAGCATGTTGATTACAGCACCCGGTTGTTTTTGGTTATGCTCACTGCTATTTACACCAGAACAATACAAAAGCTCTGTTTTAGGCCAACGATAATTTTAAATATTTACTGATATATGAAATACGCAATTGGTATAGGTGGCACAGGTTCAAAATGTATTGAAGCACTTGTCCATCTTTGTGCAGCAGGCCTTGGTCCGGATAAGCTTTCAATTTTTTTTATTGATCCCGATAAAAATAACGGCAATCTAAATAAAGCAAAAGAGGCGATTGATTCGTATCGGACGTGTCGACAAATGCTGTTGAACAAGACTCCGCAAGCTCAATCGCTTTTCAAAACAGATATTCAGATTCTTGAAGGACAGGATGCGATATGGAAAGTTTATGAAAAAGATGGGACAAAACTCAGGGATAAGCTTCTCTATACAAGGGGGAAGCCGGATGCTGATATAATAGATGTGTTGTATACGGGACAGGAATTAGATATGCTTCTTGACAAGGGGTTTCAGGCACATCCCTCAATAGGTGCAGTGGTTATGACAGGAGGAAATGAGAATAAGCAGCCTTGGACACAGTTTTGGAATGACCTGCAAAGCGTAGACAAGCCCTTTGGTGGTCATGTTTTCATGTTTGGTTCAGTATTTGGCGGCACAGGAGCATCTGGTCTTCCCACCCTTTCAACGGTTATTGGTAAAGATAAAAGAAATTATATTGACGAGAATAAGCGTAAAATTCGTCTTGGGGCAGCACTCTTGCTTCCCTATTTCACGGCAACCCGTAAAGCTAATTCTCCGGAAATTACCACATATTCGGTTGATGGATACCCGCTTGCCTCAAAAGCAGCCTTACTCTACTATGCTGACAAAGACAATCTTGGTTTTGATGATATCTATATGATCGGTGCACCTGAAAGGCAAAGTGTTGGCGATCAGGTAAAAGGTGGCAGTTTACAGAAGAATGATGCTCATTATGCTGAGTTGATTGCCGCACTTGCTTCTATTGATTTTTTTGGTACAAACACACCTGTTACATCAAGAAATCATTTTATTGCTCGTAAGGGCGATGGATCTGATATAAAATGGGACACCTTGCCTTTTGGTCGTAGTCAGCATAATCTTTCGCGTCAAAATGATATAAAACGCTTGCTCTCAATTCTTACAACATTTGCTTTTGGCTTCTATTTCTATGCTTCTAAAACTGTTTATGGTGGATTTGATGCACGTTCAGAACACAGGCAACCTTGGTATAGAAATAACTTTGAATTAAAAAAATCTTTTTTGACAGGCATAAAAGAAGGACAGATAAATATTCGAGATAATGCTCATCAACAAGGTATCGACAAAATAAACGACTACTGCCAGAAATATCTTGGATGGTTAAAAGATATTTCAAATGAAGCTTCAATGTCGTTTTTAAATAAAGCTGCAATTGAAAGTATTTTTAATCCTGAACGTAATATTGAAACGAAATTATTTTCTCTTAAAGATTATCAAGAAATCATTTTGGAGGGGAGTGAACATGCTCGTACCATTGGAGTGCTTTTAAACCATTCTGTAGAGGGCTCTACTCTAAAAAACACAATACCATTGGATGAAAAATCTTCACCATTCTCAATATTCAGGAGTAAGCTTAACGAAATTGATTTATCCCAGAGTGGAATAACCGGGCTCAGTCGACTTGTTTGCCTTGTCTATCAGGGTGCAGAAAAATTTTCATTGGAAAATTATGGACTCTCTCAATAAGAGAAAAAATAAATACATATTTTATACTTATGCCACACGATTTTTATCTATGTGATCTTAAAGAGGGGTTTAAGCCTGCCGGAACAAACCCTGCGATATGGACAAACCAAGAAAATATTCTTCGGGAAGTCAGCAAGCATATTCCTGTGTCTGAGTCAGCAAGAGCTAAGGGTGTAAGTTCTATTCCTGATGTTTGGGCAAGGCCTTTATTTTTTAAAACAGCGCTTTTTGATTCTGGCAATGAATTGCATGATGAGATTTATGATGAATGGAAAGGCTTGATTTCATTGATCATTCTTAGCAGGGATGGTCGATATGAAATTGAGTTTAAAAAATTTAACATTGATTCGGCAAGTCAGGTACTGTCAAATGCACTGATTAAGTTAAGTCCTAAAGAACTTGAAATTGGTCGGGATGGACTTGTTTATAAATGGCTTGATTTTGCTGTAATAAAACTTAAAATTGGTGATCAGTTCTTTCCTGTTGGTGCAACATCACCCGCAACGCTTGTTTATACAGCTTTGGATATATTGAAAATTCAGATGGAGGAACGGCATGCTGGTATAGAAGAAGAAAGCGATGAATGGAAAGAGAAGGTTCTTGCCTTTACTCAAAAACGAGAAAAACTTTTTGAGCAAGCAGGAATTGAATTGAAGGATGGTAGACTGACAGAGCCAAAGGATCCCAAACTCCGCTCTAAAATAAAATCCTGGCTCGAATGGTTTAGTAATGGTGATAACAGCATGTTGAGTAGTGCTCTTGTGCATGATGAGACTACTGATATGCTCTTTAAGCTTTTTGCTCGCTGGAGAAACGATGATTTGGGTGGTGTTTCTGCCGGTACATCTGCAAAAGTAAAGTACGACGAACAAGTCTGCCCTAATCTTACGGGAAATCTGTCGGAAATTTATCACGCTATTTCATCTCCTATTATTTCAGAGACTTCAGAGCTTCTACCAAGTGATTTTTATTTGACAAATCTTTCGAGTGATGGTAAGCGTTATATTCTTGTTAGTGAAGATATTTTCAAGATGGGCGGTGAAGTGGTGTATGGAGCCCTGAAAAAAGAGAGTGTAAGGAACCTTTTTGATTCGCCTGAAGTATCTGGATCAAATCTCAACAATATGACTCTTGCTCCAAAAGTTGAATGGATTAAGCCAGAGTTGTTTTTCTTTACTGAAAAACTGCTTATGAGTAGTCGAAAAATCCTTTTTGATGATGTTGCAACATTTAATAACGCTGAAAATTACATTTTACCATTCACCAGTGAAATTCTTAAATGCTTTACCAACAAGGAAATAGTCGAGCAATTAAATCCGACGTTCAAGGAAGAGGGTAATGGAGCTGTCCGGTTTTCTATCAAGCTATCCGTTGGTGACGGGCGAAAAGCAAGGAAGGTTACAATTTCACGGTTATATCAAAAGAGTGATTTTCAAAACAAAAAAAATGATGGTGTAATCGAAAATATTGCGGATGTGCCAGTGCTGGAGATGTGGCCAGATTTCTATTCCCCGCAATGGATGAGATATTTTATATATCACAGTGACAGTACTATTTTTTCTTTTGAACCTATTGTGCGCGAAGGCGCTCTTAATATTGAAAATTCACTTATTGATGGACGTCACATAATAGCAGAAATCAGTCAATTTCCTGATGCACTTGCTTGTACTATTAAAGGAGAAAAAGCGGGTCTAATTTTACTTGACAGGAGTCAAAAGGAGGTAAAGAGTACTGGTTCTACCTGGAACGTCGGTGTTGATTTCGGTACATCTAATACAAATATTTATGTAAAAAAAGGTTTAAGCAGTGCGCTCGAACCCATGAAGTATTGTGTTAAGAGTTGGCGACTTTCTAACTCGATAGACCACGAGAGAAAAATTTCTCTTTATAAATACTTTTTGCCACCTGATATGGGTCAAGTTGAATTGCCTTTTGTCTCTGCACTTAGAATATATCAACATGGAGTATTGAAATCTCCTTTTAGAGACTTTTGTGTCCACTTTATAGACAGACCTCCTGAACCAGATCCTCGAATCATATCTAATATGAAGTGGGATGATAATTTCAGAACACCTTTTGTTGATCACCTTGCATTGTTAGTAATAGCTGAGGCCGTAAAAGGTGGGGCTCAAAAGCTTGTGCTTAATGCATCTTATCCATTGTCATTCAATACTAAAAATATTGTAGGCTTTAGACAACTTTGGATATCAGCTCGAAATAAGACCAAGTGTACATTAGATGTAGAAGTAAATCCTGGTGAAGATAAAGAGTATACTGAGTCTGTTGCGGCGGGCAAATATTTTGATATGGAACTCGGAGCAAGAAAGGAATTACATGCAATTTGTATTGATGTTGGAGGAGGTACAAGTGATATTTGTATCTGGAGTGATGGCCAAATAAAATATCAGTCATCTGTTAGAATGGCAGGAAATCTAATTAGCAATTGCTTCAGAAAAAGCGCAGCTCTTCGACACTCTTTCTTTTATGATATCCAGGAAGAGTCTTCAAGTGATGAATCTGTAAAAAGCAGAATTCTTGATAATCTCAACAGAAATATTACCAATCGTAACCTTAATTTTTCCGATACTCATTTTGACAGCGTTTTAAATTATCATTTGCGGCGTAACGGAGAACTGGTTAAACGTAAAATGGTTGATATGAAAGATGTTGAGGCATTCGATTTGCTTCAGACTATTTTGCTTGTCGAGTTTGGCTCAATTGCTTTTTATGGAGGCATGGTAATTGATGCAATGCGTCGTGACGAGACCATTGATTTGCCTGAAACAATTTTGGATGCTGATATATGCTGGGGTGGAGGAGGTTCTCAATTTATTAAATGGATTGATTTTGGTGAGGATGATAAAGCAACGATAGCAACGACAGTTTTTAACAAGATTATCAGAAGTTTCAAAATTAAAAATACTAAGTATCGCATGACAAAAGACCCAAAGGCAGAGGCTTCTTATGGGTTAATTGTTGATGACGTTAGTGTGCAGAAGGATAAAATAAGATCCGGAAAAAATATTGTAGGAGAAGACCTGATACTTAAGGATGAAGCTGGAACCATGGTTAACTTCTTTGATGAAATAATGCCTGAGCACATCAAGAAATTCGATGCAAAAAATGGACATTTTGGAGAAAAATTCCATGTTTTTATTAAAACTCTTGATCTTATACTTGATGATGAGGGTTTTACCAAAGTAAACAGGCTTTTTACTCTTGATGAAATAGAAGGTAATTTCAGAGCCAGAATATCAAAAATGCAAAAAGAGATAGATCGAGAAGATGGTCAAAAAGAGAGCGCGCTACCGTTTTTTATTATGTAGGTTGAAGAGTTGTTAAAAGCATTGACAAATAAGCTTCCATAGTAGACATTTGCTCTGTTTAGTTAACTTTTCTTTCAATAATGTAGCACAATGCCACATAACGCATAGCTCTATTAGTTTTGTGCGTTATGTGGTATAAAATGTTATACTCTATTTAAAAATAATATGATATAATATTGATGAAAAATAGAATAGTTATATGCTATATAGCCGTCATGTTATTTCTACCAATTTCGCTTCTAAATGACTTAAAGGCAAATACAAAAGCCGATAATAAAAGCGAGTTTGATAAAGAATTGCTTTTTCGGGGCAGGGTTGATGAAGTGAAAAATATAAGTAATATAAACAAAAATATCATTGATAAAAAGATTTTGGATTCTATCATAACTGAATCCGATGCATTGCTTGAATTGTTAAATAAAACTGAAAAAAAAATATCGGAACAGGAGAGGGAAAATAAATTGAAAGAGATTGAGAAATTATTTTCTAATGCGATTCCAATAAAAATATCTAATCCAGCAAAAATAACGGATGAAAACAAGGGAAAAAGTACAGTTGATCTATTTTTTTTCCCGGTTTCAGGTATAGCTTTTATTTTATTTATAGCTTTATTTTTTATCCATAATCGAGGATATAGGATATATATAAAAAAAATGGCTCAAAAAGCAAATAAAAACGAAGAACGAAAAGGCAATGAAAATGGCAATCAAGAAAAACATATTTATGATAATAATCAAGAATTCAAAAATAATCTAATAAATTTGTTTGGATCAGAAAATATTGAAAATGCAATATCGAAAGTTACGATGCTTATTGGGGAAAGAAGTCTAATTGAGTATTATGAATCTCTTGATAAAGAAAATAATTTAATTAATGAATCAAATCAGTCTCTTTTAGATGAAAAAGACGAGATATCTATCAAAAACAAAGAATTAAATACTAAAGTTTTGTCTGTAGAAGAGGACAAACGCCTCATGGAAGAAAAAATTAAAAGACTGGAACAAGAGCTACATGCATTAAAGGATAAAATTGACGCAGAAAAAGTGCCTGAAATTTTGCAGCCGCCTGTTGTCGCGTTTCAAAAACAACAGACTCTATTGCAAAAATTAATGGATCAATATAATAGTTTTGACGTTAAAGGCTTTAATGAACATGTTTCCCCATACAGGATAAAAAACTTTGATGATATTGTAATTCAAAAGAGTTTGGAAAATCCTGTTTTCTGTGAAGACAGCGATGGCAGAATGCTCATTACATCAGGGATGGAGAATGATAAATATTTTTTATTTCTCTCACCTCTTTTCCCTATTGAAGATCCAGCTCGGGACGATCTGATAACTCCCGTTTTTGATATCAATTTTAATTCATCGCAATCAAATCCGATTCACACAATTACTCCTGCGGTTGTAAAAAAAAGAGGGTATGACTGGTCACTTGTTTCGCGTGGAAAGATTAGCATTAAACGATAAGTTACTTTATGGGTATCATATTAGGAATTGATTTAGGAACAACATTTTCAGCAGTTGCATATTGGGATGAGTCAACAGGAACTCCGGTGGTAGTTCCTAATGAGTTTGGTCAGCTTACAACTCCTTCAGTGATTTGGAGTGATGGAAATGTTGTGCATGTGGGCCAGCAGGCAGTTGAAAAGCGTGCATCAGGTATTGAACCTATTGAGTTTGTAAAACGCGGAATGGGTGATCCAGAGTATAGTCGCCCTCTTTCAGGAACAACCCTTAATGCCGATGAACTCTCTGCATTAATTTTGGCAAAGCTTGTTAAAGATGCAAATTTCTGGCTTAAAAAAAGCGGAATATCTACGTCTTGTATAAAGGATGTAATGATATCTGTTCCGGCATATTTCGGCAACCCACAACGTGAGGCAACTATCAAAGCCGGATATCTTGCTAAGTTAAACGTTATCGGAACGATTAATGAGCCAACGGCAGCAGCTATCTCGCACGGAGCAGGGATGAATATGAATAAAGCCATCATGGTTTTTGACCTTGGTGGAGGCACATTTGATGTCACCATAATGAAATTAAATTCCAAAGGTGATCTTGAAGTTATTGTTAGCTATGGTAATATGAACATAGGGGGTAAAGATTGGGACGCTGAATTGCAGGACTATTTAATTGATCGTCTTCAGGAGGATTATAATAAATCTGTGCCAATATATGATCTATCACTGTTAAGAGATGAGGCACGAGATGTTAAAATAGCTTTATCCAGGAGTGAAAAGGCGAGTGCAAAGTACGAGCAGATTAATATTCCAATAACAAGGGCTGAATTTGAAAAGAAAACAAAAAGATTAATTGCCAAGTGTCGTGCTGCTTGTAAGATTGTTATGGATGATGCAAAAAAGAAAAAAGGTATTTTTAGTTGGGATGATATTCAAGAGTTGGTGTTGGTTGGAGGGTCATCACGTATGCCGATGATTCATAATCTTGCAGGAGATTTTTTTAAGGGGGAAATTAAATGCAGTGACGATCTTTATGATCTTGCTGTTGCAAAAGGCGCTGCTATTTATGCCCGTAATGCCATTAAAATAACTGATGTAGCTCCTAAGTCACTCGGGATTCGTTTGGATAATGGTTTTCAAGTTATGATTAGCAATAATACACCATTACCTTGCAGTGTAAGCAAGGATTTTTATGCTCCAGTAAGTGCGAAAGTGACCATTTTGCAGGGTACAGGAGAATCACTGCTTGGCTATATCGATATTGGCGAGATTGCATTAAAAAATAACAGAGCTGAAAATGTTAAGATTACTTTTTCTTACGATATCAATGGAGTTATTAACATTTCTTCAGTATTCAGAAATGGTGAGGAAAAGTCTTTAAGAATTCAGTCTAAATTTTTGCATGAAAATGAAATAAATAGAATTGCTGATGATCAAAAAGGATTTAAAGAGATACTGAAAAAACTTAAATAAAAATTTTTGATTAAAAGGCCATATGTTGATGTTTTCCACTTGTGGTGAAATCTTGACTTTGCTTTTTATCTATGCAAGTGAGTCTTTCTTTTTCATCAATTCAATCTCATGATGACACTGCTTGTAATGTTAAATAAATCTGGTAATGCACATCGATTTTAATGATGGCATCTTGAATGATTGTCGTACCTGTTTTATGAGACCTACTATTCCAGATTACTATTTAGAGATAAAGAAACTTCTCTGATTTCATTATGCGGAGCCTATTTTTTAATTTATCATGATATATGATATTATTTATTATGAATAAAAGCTAATTTGACAAACCTTACCAATGCCTGACGATAACCCTCTTGTGCTCCCTTCTGAAAACATTTCCGGGAATAAAGTTACTCAATCTATAGTATTGAAAATTAAAGATGGGCACTGGCTTGATTGGCACACCTGTAATGAAGAGAATTATTATGCCCGATTGTTATTAGGAGATCTAAGTCATTCGCTTATTACGGATGAAATGGTTAAAGTAAATTTTGAAACTATCAAGAAGTATTGGGATACTTTATATGAATCGGTAAATAATGGAAATGCTTCAATTATAAAAAAAACTCATCCCGGAATTGATTTGGATGCTGGCTTCGATAGAGTTATTGAGTCTTATAGGAGACTAAATACCAAAAATGGTCGTGATGAGTATGATATAGAGTTTGATAGAAATCGAATCATTAAAGGTAAATCAGTACTTAGATCTTCTCTTGAAAGCAAAGTTAAGGAAAAAACTTTATCTGCTGAGTCTGAGAGTCAGTTATTCATTGAAAAAGGCATTACTCAGTATTTGAATAAAGTGGAAATAGCTGCATTCGTTGAAGAGTATTTAAGTGAGTATGGTATCAAGAGAGCAACTGAGAATAATCATACTATTGATCCAGGAGGCAATAAATTGATTCCTGAACCACCTAATTACAGAGTTTATATTAAGCTCTTTATTGCAGCTATTTTTTTTGTTTTAGTTTTATTAACGATAATAAATTTAAATCATAAAAACACTTCATTAAATCTTAAAAAAAAAGCTGAAGATTCAATTGCAATTGAACAATCAATAGTAAAAAAAGAGCAGAATCGATTGCGAGCTGAAAAAATAAAAGCTGAAACTGAAAAAATAAAAGCTGAAACTGAAAAAGTAAGGATTGAAGCTGAAGCGGTGCTAAAGAATTCGCAGAATCCGAACTCTCCAAATCCATACCCAAATCAGATTGAACAGATAGAAAAATACAAATCTATTATTCGTGATTTTGTTATTGCAGAAGATAATCGTGATTTAAACAAAATCATTAATTGTTTTTCTACTGATTTGGTTAGATATTGGGACCTTTCTTATCCTACCCATGATGAACTTATTGCAAAGTACTTAAGTGTGTGGAATAAATCATATCAATCAAAAAATATTGTTACTGAAATCAGAAATATTGATAATCAAACCTTCGATTTGTTGACAGAGTATGAGTACTCTGAATTTGGAAGAACGAAACCATTTTCAAGAACAAGTACAGTACGCTTTCACTTTGATGATAATGGAAAGATAGATCAAACCTATGGAGTAATTAAAAATTAATCACTTGAAGTGTACGATCTTAATTCAAGACGTTACTTTCGCTGTTTGCTGATATTCTCTGTAATTTATAATATTGCTACATTGTATCTATCTTAACATTTGCCACATAGACTTTAATTTATTATGATTTGTGATATTATATTTATCTTCAAAAGCTAAACTTACAAACTTTACCTATGCCTGAAGATAATCCACTTAAGCTTCCTTCTGAAAATAATTCGGGGAATAAAGACTCTGAATCTAAAATATTGAAATTTAAGGATGGGCACTGGCTTGATTGGCAAACATGTGATGAAGAGAATTATTATCCCCGATTGTTATTAGGAGGTCGAGATCATTCTCTTATTACAGATGAAATGGTTAAAGTTCATTTTGAAGCTATCAAGAAGTATTGGGATGATTTGTATGAATTGGTTGATAATGGAAATGCTTCAGTTATAAAAAAAACTCATCCTGGAATTGATTTGGATGGTGGATTCGATAGAGTTAGTGAGGCTTATAGTAAACTCAATACTAAAAATGGTCGTGATGAGTACGATAAAGAGCTTTATAAGAATCGAATCAGTAAAGGTAAATCAGAACTCAGATCTTCTCTTGAAAGCAAGGTTAAAGAAAAATCTTTATCTGCTGAGTCTGAGAGTCAATTGTACCTGGAGAAAAATATTATACAGTATTTGAATCAGGAGGAAATAACTGAGTTTGTCGAAGAGTATTTAGGTGAATATGGCATCAAAAGAGCATCTTTTATTAATCACCCTATTGATCCTGCTGCCCATAAAACGATTCACCCTCCACCTAATTACCGTATTTATATTACAATTTTTTTTGCTGCGATTTTTTTTATTGTTGTTTTGTTATCGGTAATAAATTTAAATCATAAAAGTACTTCTTCTGAAACCAACAACTCTTCTTCGCAACCAAATCCACCAAATAAAATATGGGATTCAATTGCAATTGAACAATCAAAATTTAAAAGCGAACAGGAAAAGCTGCAATTAGAAAAAACTAAAGCAGAAGCTGAAAAAGCAAAGTTTGAAGCTGAGGTAGCGAAAATTCAGGCACAGCGAGCGGCAGTTAAGCCTCTAATTGTCAGGATTCCGAGTAATGATCAAAGCCTTGCTTTAAAAAGGGAAATTCCCGGATATCTTCAGGAGGGAGTCGACTATTACAATAATCAAGAGTATAAGTTATGCATTGAGAAAATGAAGGAAGTTCTTAAGAGGGATAAAGGGAATCGTATTGCAATGAAATATATGCAGGATGCTCAAAAAAATCTTGACAGAATTTACGATGAATTTCAGAATCCTGAAATTCTCAATATCAAGTAGGCTTTACAAAAGGCTTTAATATAATTCCAGGATTGATTCTTATGCAAAAGATAAGGTTGCTTTTTTGTTTTATTCTATTTGTTGTAATCGCAGCGTTTTCTCAATTTGCCTCTGCTGAACAGAGTCAGTTGGTTGTTTCTGCATCGGGAACTGTTATGGCCAAACCCGATATGGCGGAGTTTGGCGTTGTGGTAAAATCGGATGCAGAAAGTGCCGACAAGGCAGCTTCTGAGTGTGCCGGAAAGTATCGTGTTGTGCAGGGTGCATTACGGAGTGCTGGTGTTGCGACCGATGATTCTCCTTCGGCAAATTATACCGTTTTTCCATTGCTGGAGTGGGAGCAGTTGTCGGGGAAAAATATAATGAAAGGTTACAGTGCCCGCCATACCATCATGGTGAAGGTACACAACCTTGCGACCCTCGGACGAATTATCGACGGTGTGGTGAAGGCCGGGGCCGATGAAGTTCAGGGGATTCGTTTTTTTTCAAGCCGTTACGATGCACTTCGTCAGCAGGCAGTTGCGCTTGCGATTGGCAATGCGCATAGTGACGCATTGGTCATGGCTCGTGCAGCAGGTGGAAGTGTCGGACAATTGATCGAAGTGAGTCTCATGCAACCCTCTTTCATCGGTGGACGCCCGATGGAACTCATGGCCATGAAGTCCGCTCCTGTGTCAGCTCCAACAGAGATCGCGCCCGCAGAACAGGAGATTACAGCCACCATCACTTCACGCTGGCGTTTTATTCCTTCTTCAGTAAAATGACAAACGGCTTCCGTCACAAAATATCCGGGTGGAGGAGCCCGGTAAAAAAAAGAATTCTTGACCGCTACGAACAGACGGCGGAAGGGCGGGTTATTATCGATGTGGCGGCAAGGCGTGTCGAAGATCTTTATGAGAACTTCGACAAGATTGCGCCCTATCATAAAAAAGACCTTGAAGAAGATCTTGTCTATTATTTGACCGAATGTGTGCGTGAAATAGGCCGGGCTGAGTTTGTTGTACGCTTTACTTTTGAGAGGGTTCCTTCTGATGAGCTGATGCAGCGGGTACGCACCAGTGTCCATAAATTTTTTATCTACCAGAGGGAGCTTGAACTGGCAGCCATGAAAACAATGCTGAGAACTGCCGGAATGCTGCTCATTATCGGCATTGTCATTCTTGGTCTCTCCCTCTGGGTCAATCATCTCTTTGCGGTGTCGGGAAGTGCATCATTTCTCAACACTGTTTTTGCCGAAGGAATTACCATTGTGGCCTGGGTTTCTATCTGGGAGGGGCTTGCCACCTTTCTGCTCAACTGGTCGCCCCATCTTTTTCATATCCGCATATTCAGCAGCATTGCTGAAGCGCAGGTACTTTTTCAGCACTCTCAGGAGGCACTTTCCTGCAGGACGGCAGGTTCGGCAGAAAACCATCGGATTTGATCGGATAAAAAAAAATCTTATCTTTTGTCGGCATTTTCCAATTGCCTTATTGTATTTGATGGCATAACGGGCACAAGAGTTTCCTTCCTTTTTTGTGAGTCCTTGAAGCCGTTTTCCTGGCAATCCTGCAGATTGAACAACTTTTTAGTCGTTTTCTGTTGTGCTCGCCAACAGTTTTATATGTCGTAATATTAAGGCTTTCCCCGGTTTTGCATACGTCCGGTTCCCGTTTTTATATGCATCTGCCCAGCCGCATTCAGGGATTGGCGCTGTGCAGGCTTAACCACAAGTGTGAGGTTGTTTATGATTCGATTGATTACCATGCTCTGTATGCTGCTTATGATGGCCATTCCAGTGCAAGCCAATACGCTCTTTTTTGAAGAGAATCCTTTCCGGCAAAACATCTCTTTGCTTTCGCAATCTCCAGAACTCAAAAACAGGATTGATTCAAGGGTGCTCACTATGGCGCTTGCTGGCTATTATTCCCTCAGGGAGCAGGGCAAAGTCACTCGTGACGGTATTCTTACGGTGATTGATTTTAACCGGCCATCGGTTGAGGATCGGCTTTTTGTTATTGACATTAACCAGGGTCGACTGCTTTATTCAGGGCTTGTCGCGCATGGCAGTGGCAGCGGTGAGAACTATGCAGAGCGCTTTTCCAACAATCCTGGTTCCCATCAGAGCAGTCTCGGGTTCTATACAACCGCCGATACCTATGATGGCAAGAATGGCTATTCGCTCCGTCTTCTTGGCATGGAGCGTGGTATTAATGACAATGCCGAAATGAGAAGTATTGTCATTCACGGTGCTGATTATGTTTCCCATGATTTTATCAGAAAGCACGGACGTCTTGGCAGAAGCCAGGGTTGTCCTGCGCTCTCTTTTGAGAATAATCAGCAGGTAATTGATCTTATTAAAGGCGGAAGTTGCCTTTTTATCTACCAGAGCGCCAGGGAATATGCCCTCAGCTCTACTCTTCTCAATCCCGATTTCGCCCGACTGCCGGAGGTTTCCGGGCAGTTTTTATAACGCATATCCTGACCTATGATAGCTATTCTTCTGTTCTGGCTTGCAATAACTCCTCTTCATCTCCTTTCGGACAAACCGGTGCCACCCCGTCTGGAGCAGCCTCAGCAGCAGAATCATCTGGCAGATCCCGGCAATGGGATAGCCGGCAACGCAGCAGCGAAAATTATTCATGCCCGCTTCAGCCACATTTCCAGGCAGAAAAGTACCACTGGGAGTCGTGACCATGAGTCGTTCAGTTCGACACTTGCCCGCTTCTATGCTGCTCGGGGGTTTCAGCCTGTTTGGACAAAGCGCTCGATGATAGCCGAATTGATCAGCAGTATTGACGAGGCTTCGGATGATGGCCTTGATCCTTCTGATTATCACATCACGCAAATCAGGGGTTTTTATAATGTTTCTCCACTCACTCCTGAAGATCAGGCCTCTTGCGATATTCTCATGAGCGACGCTTTGTTTACCCTTGCAGGCCATCTCCGGTACGGCAAGGTTAATCCAGAGAGTCTTGAGGCAGAGTGGAGCATTCATGATGCCAAAAGACTTACAGCCCTTGAGTACAGGCTTCAGGGTGCCATTGCAACTGAACGGATCGCAGCACTCTTCCGTGAACTTCGTCCTCAGCATCCAAAATACGAGCAGCTAAGAAAAGGTCTGCTCCGTTATCGCGCAATTGCCCGTGAAGGAGGCTGGCCTGTTTTGCCGGAAGGAGGAATTCTTAAAGAGGGCAACAGGGAGAGTCGCGTGCCTTTGTTGCGTCGGCGACTTGAGGCATCAGGTGAACTTGCCCTTGCGAATCCGGATAGCTCAACAGTGTTCAGCCGAGAGTTGAGTGTTGCCGTAAAACGGTTTCAGAAGCTGAACGGTATAGAGGTTGATGGAGTGGTTGGACCAACTACCCTCAAAGTTATGAATATTCCGGTTGAGCGTCGTATCCGGCAGCTCCGGCTTAACCTTGAACGATATCGATGGTTTATGGTCGATATGGTGCCAACCTGTGTTATGGTCAATATTGCGGATTTCACCTTGCAATATATTGAAAACGGTCGTTATCGATGGAGTACGCGGGTCATTGTCGGACAGCCATTGCGCGAAACACCGGTTTTCAGGGCTGATATGCAGTACATTGTGTTAAACCCCCAGTGGGTTATTCCTCCCACCATTCTTGCCAAGGATGCTCTTCCCGCTATACGTAAAAGCATCTCATATCTTGACAAAAAAAAGCTGAGCGTCATTGATCACGATGGCTTGGTTGTCAATTCAGCCTCGATCAACTGGTCGCAGTATACTCCAGAAAACTTTCCCTGGCGCCTTCAGCAGAGTGCAGGAGATCACGGTGCGCTGGGAAGGATAAAGTTCATGCTGCCGAACAAATACATTGTCTACCTGCACGACACGCCCAACAAGGAGCTGTTTGCAAAAAGCACAAGAGCCTTCAGCTCTGGCTGTATAAGGGTTGAAAACCCGGTTGATCTTGCTGTGCTGGTGCTTCAGGACAGTGTTCGATGGAGCAGGGAGAACATTCAGACCACCATCAGTACGGGAAAAACAAGAACACTCTCTCTTCCGAAACGGATTCCGGTATTTATTCTTTACCTTACCGTTGTGCCTGAAGGCGATGATATTCTGTTCCGTGACGATATTTATAACCGGGACGAAACACTGCTCAAGGCACTCGACATGCATCTCCCTTAACACAAAACGGAAAGCTGCGGCTTTTAACATCATGTCATTTTCTGTCGCTATCAAGATTCAGAAGGGGTTCGAGACTCCCTCTGCTCCCGATAAAGTGTTCGGGCTGCTGGCCGATGTTGTGCGATCTGCCTCTCATTTTCCAAAGGTTGACCAGCTTGTCGATCTCGGTGGCAACAGCTTCCGCTGGGAAATGGAAAAAATCGGTATCGGAAGTTATACCCTGCAGCAAACGATCTATGCCTGTCGCTATACCTCCGATCCTGTCACAATGAAAGTTGCCTGGACACCGATTCAGGGAGTTGGTAATGCCATTGTGTCAGGGGAGTGGACAATAATCCCCAAAGGAAGCGGTACAACTGTAACACTCAATACCAAAGGTGATCTGACGGTCGATTTCCCCTCGTTTCTCCAGTTTATCATCTCCCCTCTGGTAGAGATGGAGTTCGGTGGCATGATTGATCGCTACCTCGAAAATCTTCAGGCGGGTATGAGCAAATTGTGATTGGTTCGAAGATGGCCAATTTCCCGACTGTTTTTTTGTTCCAGGCCAGGTGAGCGCAGTCGCCGTACTTTTTTGAAAAACAGAGAGATGCGCTTTTCACGCGTCGTTATACTCCTATTGCGGGTCTGATTCTTTGTTTATCGGGCCTATTTTCTGTTCGGCAAATTTTTGAACGGCCTTGGGTGCAAATGCGCCAACAAGAAACATGCCCGTGAGGATAATTCCATTACTGTCTGCCTGGCCTTTCTCAAGGGAGATGTAAAGAGTCAGGAATCCAAACATTATAGCTGCACCAAGTGAGATCAGGCTCATAAGGCGCATTGAAGAGCGGGCTCCGCTATCTTCTTCCAGAAAGCCGGATTTGTTGTTTTTATTTTCAGTTTCTGCCATTTTTTTTCTCCTTTTGTTGCTCTTCTGTTGTTGAGATGGATTTTATCTGACTTCCTCGTTTCAGCAGATGCTCCTGAGAACGTTCTTTCCTATTCAACCTTGTGAATTGCCTTGGGAGCAAATGCCCCAACAAGGGAGACAAGGGTGAAATATATGCCATTTTCCCCGGCATTGGGAAGATAGAGCGTCAAAAATCCAAAAACTATGGCGGTAATGAGAGATGCCATACACATCATGCGCAAGGAGGACGTTGATCCGGTATCGTCCTGAAAAAAGCCCGGTCTGCTCTTTAATGGTGATACCGATAAATCTTTGACTGGCACTTGTTGCTGAAGAAGTGACTGATTGTCTGGTGCTGCCATTTTTATTGGTGTTTTTGGCCTCTTTTCACTGCCATCCATTTCATAAAATAGTGAAGTATTGCAAGAAGTGAAAAAACTATATAGTAAATTACGCTGCAAGCTGTATTGAGTGCTGCTCATGCGCGAATCACCAAATCATAGATGCAAATGACCAAACCTGTAAAAATTCTGGCAATTATTGGCAGTTACCGCAAAGGCGGCATTATCGACAGGGCGGTTGAAGAGATTCTTGCCTCTGCAAAAGAGTGCGGCGCAGAGACAAGGAAGATCTGGTTGATTGACAGGCCGCTTTCATTCTGCACCAATTGCAGAAGCTGTACCCAGAAGGAGGGGCTTCAGCATGGCCTTTGTGTGCTCGAAGACGATATGGAAAGCCTGCTTCAGGAGGTGGAGCGGGCTGATACTCTTGTGCTTGCTTCACCCATGAATGCAGGGACAGTTACGGCAGTGATGAAACTCTTTATTGAACGGTTGGTCTGTTTTGGATACTGGCCGTGGGGAACACCTGCTCCGAAAAGCAGAAATCCGGTTAAAACAAAACGAGCGCTGCTCGTGGCCTCTTCTGCTGCTCCATCAGTTTTTGCAAGGCTTTCTGGAGATGTCACGAGACTTTTGAAAACTGCCGCAAACCTGGTTGGAGCCAGAACTGTCGGGGTGCTTTTTATCGGGCTGGCAGCGCAGAAGCAGCAACAGGAACTCAGCAAGCGTTCAAAGAAAAAAGCACGTCTTCTTGGCCAAAAACTTGCTGAAGGGAAGTAACAATTCAATGCTCAGGGTTATCGCCACGCTGCTGTTTTTTCCTCATTTTCTTTCAGGCCATCTGCCGGTTGATTATTATGGAGGGGGAGAGGAGTAACCTGGCTGAAGGTTTTATTGGGAAAGTTTTATGAACCTTTCATCTTTTTCTTATGAAATCATTTCTTTATCGTCATCAGGCTACTGGCGCAAAGGGGAGCAGTTGTGAGTCTCTTTCTGTTTCCCGTGTGGTGCGTCATGCAGAGAGGCCGGAACCGCTCGATTCTGTGAGTTTTCGTTCTTCAGGTGCCCTTTCTATTGGTGCGCTTGCCATAGGCGCTTTGTCGCTGGGTGCGCTTGCTGTTGGAGCAGTGGCGATCGGGAGGCTTTTTATTGGCAAACTCTTTATTCGCTCTGCCAGAATTGATCGTCTTGATATCGGCGAACTGAATGTTTCGCAGTCTCCTTCCAAAGGAAAACCGGAAGGGGAAGGGTCGCGGGATGATTGATGGTTCCTGCTGAAATTTGCAGTTAAATAAATTTTGTAAACAGGAGAATGATGCAGACACGTCAGCTTGGTAACACGGATATGACGATTACGCCCATTGGCTTCGGAAGCTGGGCTATTGGCGGCAGCAACTGGGCTTACGGTTGGGGAGCGCAGGATGACGGCGATGCCATAGGGGCAATAGAGCGAGCCGTTGAACTTGGTGTAAACTGGATCGATACTGCGGCGGTTTATGGGCTCGGTCACTCGGAGGAACTGGTTGCAAAGGCTCTCAAGGGCTTGAAGCAGAGACCTTACATCTTTACCAAATGTTCTCTGGTGTGGGATCGGGAAAACCTGGTGGGCAGCTCTCTCAAGGCTGAGTCGATAAGGCGCGAGTGTGAAGGGAGCCTGAAGCGTCTTGGGGTCGATGCAATAGATCTCTACCAGATTCACTGGCCAAATCCCGAAGTCGATATTGAAGAGGGTTGGCAGGAGATGGCCCGTCTTCAGCAGGAAGGTCTGGTGCGCCATATCGGAGCTTCAAATTTCACTGTTGCCCAGTTGCGCCGGGTGATACCGATTGCGCCTGTTGCCTCTCTTCAGCCACCATACTCGATGCTTCGTCCGGCAGTTGAAAAGGAGCTTCTGCCATTCTGTATGGAGCACAACATCGGGGTTATTGTCTATTCTCCGATGCTTTCGGGAATGCTGACCGGTGCAATGACGAAAGAGCGTGTGGCCAACTTTCCCGCTGACGACTGGCGCCGAAACAACAAGGAGTTTCAGGAGCCGCGCCTCTCCGCCAACCTTGAACTGGTCGAGTTGCTCAAACGCATCGGTGCGCCTCACGGGCGTTCAGCAGGGGAGGTTGCCATAAGCTGGACATTGCGCCACCCGGCAGTTACGGGCGCGATTGTTGGCGGTCGCACTGCGGCCCAGGTTGAGGGTATAATCGGAGCCGGGAGTTTCCGTCTCAACGAGGAAGAACTCTCGGCCATTGAGCAGTTCATAGCAGGAATGCCGAAATAATCATCTCAACTGAAGAGCGCCATATCCACCTTCTGGAAAGGATGCGCTCTTCAATTGGCACAAGGCTTTGAGGCTTACGGGCGGAACTTCCGGTAGTCGATATCAAATTTTTTAATCCGCAGCCCCATGATTCTGTCTGAGAGGCCCAGTTGTACTGCTGCCCGAGACATGTTTCCCTTGGTGCGTTTGAGCGCCTCCATGATCATCTCTTTTTCAATCGCATCGAGCTTCTGTTGCAGCGAACCGGTATAGGGCGTTCCGCTCGACTCCGCTGTCTGGAGTGTCGGTGGCAGGTGATAGCCGTGAATGACATTATCCTCACTCAGAATGACCGCCCGTTCGATACAGTTCTGAAGTTCGCGAACGTTGCCCGGCCAGTGATAACGCATCAGCATGTCGATAGAGGTTGTCGAAATTCGACGCACCCCTTTCTGGTTGGCCGCATTGTATTTTTCCACAAAATAATCCGCCAGCAGCAAAATATCGGTTTTCCGTTCGCGCAGAGGCGGAACGGTTATTGGAAAAATATTGAGCCGGTAATAGAGATCCTCCCGGAACAGTCCATCCCGAATCAGCTCTTCAAGGTTGCGGTTGGTTGCGGCAATGACCCGAACATCGACTTTAATGGTTTTTGATCCACCAACCCTTTCAAACTCTTTTTCCTGTATGATTCTGAGCAGCTTTGCCTGTATGGGCAGACTCAGCTCGCCGACCTCATCGAGAAAGATGGTACCAGCATCGGCAAGTTCAAACCTTCCGTGACGGGTAGAAGATGCACCGGTGAAGGCACCTTTTTCATGCCCGAACAGTTCGCTTTCAACAATGCTCTCCGGCAACGCCGCGCAGTTGAACTTGATGAACGGCTTGTCGGCCCTGCGGCTCTTGAAATGAATGGCGCTTGCAACCAGCTCTTTTCCGACCCCGCTCTCCCCGAGCACAAGGGTTGTCGCATTGGTTTTTGCGATCTTGTCAATCATTTTAAAGAGCGAAATCATCGGTTTGGCATTGCCGATAATATTTGCAGGCCGTTCTGCTTCTGAAATGCTCTCTTCATCCAGCTCTTCCGTATCTCGGCTCTTGGCTGAAAGCTTCTCCTGGCTTTTTTTCTCCTGATGGTTATTGGTGCTCTCTTCATGTGCAATCTGCTTGAGACGTACAGCCTGGGATATCATTGAAGCAATGATGGAGAGCTGGTCAACATAGTATTGCAGCATATCCATTCGCTCATCCTCAGCCTTGTGCTTTTTTGAGCTCTCTGCAATTTCAGCCGGATCGAGTTGCCTGTCAGCGCTAAGGGTGCCTATAATTTCCGTGCCTGCCTTGATTGGGATGCAGATAAAGCAGAGACCCTCTTTTTTTGCCTTTGAGCGTGACCTGGTACGGTCGAGGAAGAGCGGTTCATCGCTGATATTAGGTACAATGACCGGTTTGCCGGTTTTAACCACCTGTCCGATAATTCCCTCACCGATCTGGTACCGACCCCTCTCTTTTTCTTTTTCAGTCAGTCCGAACGATTCATTGATGACAATTTCGCGGGTATCGCGGTTAAGAATCGTGATCATGCCTCTGAGCATGTTCATATTCTCCGACATAATGAAAAGCACAAGTCGTAACACCTTGTTGATATCATTTTCGTTGGTGATTGTCCTGCTGACCTCCGCCAGCAGGCTGATACTGCTATGGTCCTGTTCCTGGGCTATGAGCATGACGCTTACGGGATGGTTATCACTGTTTGAGTTGAAAGTTTGCTGTAAATGCTGTCAAGTTCTTCCGGTTGCAAAGCCCTTTTCTTCTCACTGGCTGTTTTACGTACAATCGAAAGCAGACTGTTTGCTTCACTTCTCGATATCAGGATTCCCCTGCCGGAAAAAAAATGCTGCAATCCGGCGCTTCCCGAATGTTTTCCGATTATCATCTCGTGATGAGATCGTCCAACCTGATCGGGGAGAAAAGGCTGGTAGGAAAGCGGATGTTTCAGCAGCGCTGCGCAGTGAATACCCGACTCATGCTCGAATGCCGACCTGCCGACCACCGGTTTCTGTGCCTCGATCACTCTTCCCGCCGCCATGCTGACTGCCGTACAGAGGCTTGACAGCTTTCTCGTGTCGATACGGCTCTCGTACCTCCCCGAAAGCTTCAGGGCAACGGCCAGCTCCTCAAGCGCCGCATTCCCCGCCCGTTCACCAAGTCCGGTCACCGAAACACTGACCGCATGACACCCCGCTTCCAGGGCGGTAAACGCATTGGCTGTGGCCATACCGAGATCATTATGAGCATGAAACTCAAGAGCCGTATGACTTGCAGCTTTCAGCCTGCCGACCAGTGCAAGGACGGAGGTCGGAGTAGCGATGCCGACCGTATCGGCAATTCTTACCCTGTCAGCCCCGCATGCCTCCGCATCGAGCACAAAACTTTTCAGCAGCTCAGGCTCAGCCCTTGTTGCATCCTGTGCTCCGACACTCACCACATTGAAATATTTTTTCGCCTTTGGGACAAGCTCCTGCAACTGCCGCTGAACCCAGGCATAATCCTTTTCCATAAGCTGCAGGTAGAGCGCCGACACCGGAAAGCTGATATGAACCGCTTCTGTGCCGCAAGCACGAGCATCCTCGATATCCTGCCATTTGGCGCGAGCCCAGCTTGTAAGACGTAGCGGAAGATTCATCGAAACGATCTGGCGGATCGTGCTGCGTTCATCCTCGCTTATGGCCGGGTACCCGACCTCAAGCTCGTTCACTCCAAGATCAGCCAGCAGGGCAGCAATTTCTATTTTTTCTGAGGCACTGAACACAACACCCGGAGCCTGCTCTCCATCACGGAGGGTAGTGTCGATGATCCAGGGCTTTATGGTGCCTTCAATTACCTTGTTTCGTACAGTCATTAGAGAGAGTGTTACATCGTTCATCAAGGTATTTCCAACCATCTTTCCGTATTCTTTTATTTAGGTGCTAAATAAAATCAACCTAAATAAGTAAGGGTAATAATGGTTAGTATAATAAAAATTTCAGACATATTTGTGTTATATGCCATAAATTTGGTTTCGAAAGAAAATACTTTCCTGTAGCTTTGCGGCAAAGCGAAGCATTTTTTTGCGGTGAATGAGGGTTTGAATGAGGTACTTGCAAGTGCTCCGCTCAGGAGTTGAGCACCCCAATCGAAGGGAGTTCCCGGTACTTCTCGTCATAGTCAACTCCATACCCGACAAGGAAGGTATCGGGTACAACAAAACCGGTATAGGCAATTTCGACCGGATGAATCCGCGCTGTCGGCTTGTCAAGCAGCGAGCATATTTTCAGTGAAGCAGGGTTCAGAGCCACAAGTTCAGCCTTGATCTGTTGCATGGTCAGGCCAGTGTCGATGATATCCTCCACCAGCAGGAGATGTCGTCCTTCCACGGAAAGGTTATGCTTTATGGCAACCTTTCCTGACGAGGTTTTACCAGAGCCGTAGCTCGAAGCGTGAATAAAATCAATGGTGCATGGAACAGTTATGGAACGCGCAAGATCCGCCGCAAAGATAAAAGCCCCTTTGAGCACCACCACCAGTTGGAGCGGCGACCGGAGAGAACTCTCGGCATAATCCCGCGAGATCTCCCTGCCCATCTCCCTGACACGGTTTCCAATTGCTTCCGCAGAATAAAGCGGGGTTATGGCGCTGCCAGTATGTTGAATGCTCATCTTGGAAAAAAGTGAAAAGTTAAGAACCCTGTTCAGCGACGTAACGCTCGATCTCCTTCAGGTAAAGCTCCTTGTGAATCGCACTGAGTGACGAAGCCGCAAAAGAGTTTTGAGCCAATCTGACAATATCCTTCCGCTCAAGCTGCAGGGCATGAGCCGCTTCAAGGTAGTTTTCATTGATATACCCCCCGAAATAGGCAGGATCATCCGAATTGATGGTAACGCAAAGCCCTCTCTGCAGCATGGCTTTCAGATTATGTTCCCTCATGCTGCTGAACACCCTCAGTCGCACATTGGAAAGAGGGCAAACCGTCAGCGGCACCTGCCTTTGCACCAGATCCTCCACCAGCGCCTCATCCTCCATGCAATGCACCCCGTGGTCGATACGCGAAACATGCAGGAGATCGAGTGCCTCCCTGATTGAATTCGCTCCCCCTTCCTCACCAGCATGAGCCACCGTCAGAAACCCTTCAGCTTGAGCCCGCTCAAACAACCGTTTGAACTTACCCGGCGGATTACCCCGCTCCGAAGAATCCAGCCCGATACCCGCAATCCACCGCTTCCAGCGCAATGCATGCTCAAGCATTGCCAATCCCTCCTCCTCGCTCAAATGGCGCAGGATGCACATAATGAGCCTGGTTGTAATGTCGAAGCTTCTCTGACCCTCTACCAGTGCCCGCTCTATTCCCCGGACAACCGTTTCAAACGCAACACCCCGCGCAGTATGACTCTGCGGATCAAAAAAGATCTCCGCATGACGCACCTGCTCTGAAGCCGCCTTTTTCAGATAAGCCATTGTCAGCTCATAAAAATCCTCCTCGGTTATCAGGACAGCGGTAGCCCGGTAATAGATATCGAGAAACGACTGCAAATCACTGAACCTGTAAGCTTTTCGCGCAGCCTCGGCATCAGGAAAAGGCAGGGCAACCCCGTTACGCCTCCCGATGGCCACCATCAGCTCCGGTTCCAGCGTTCCCTCGATATGAAGGTGCAGTTCCGCTTTCGGTATCCCTGTGATGAAATCGTCAATGGAGTTCATGATAAGCAGTACAATTGATGCCGTTAGTTGATCTCAAGATACTTGACGTTCCCGGACGGAATAATGGTCAGTTTCGGCTTTTTCCCGGCAGAGCCACTGGTATTGAAAAGCACAACATGATTCTTGTTCAGGAAAAAGAAGCTGTACGAACCGGGCAATTTATTTCCATCCTGAAGAATAACGGCAGCCTGTCCGCTCTGCTTGGCAATCGCCAATTTAATGGCACTTTTTTCGGCCAGGTACTGAACGTAATCGAGAAGCGACGTGAACGCAAACATGAAGGCACACAACGAGAGAACCAGGGCAACTGATTTACCCTGTTGAGGAGGAAGTGAATGAAACTTGTTCTGTGTGAACCGAAAGAGATGATCCACACTCATAAAGACAACCACGGCACAAAAAATAATGACCAGCAGATAACCGCTGAAATCAAAACCCTTGGTGAAGACATAGGCAATATCAGGATCTCTTACCAATAGATTTATTCCGAAGTAGGCATAATAGTAGAGGAAATAGTTGTACCCCAGAACATAGAGCAACCCCGAAACGACAGTCGTTACCAGCGAAACATCCACCAGGCGAAACAGCTTCTCCATAGTCTTCTCCTTTATTATGAAGTCCGGCACCCTTTTTCAACGGGAAGCAACAACGGCGTCATCTGCCGATTCCTGAACCGAGGCCCAACAATAAAATACCCTTCTAATTGAACACCAGCAAAACCGCCAGTCACGTTTACATCCATTAGTTCTCTTTCCCTGACGTGAAAGACTTTTGCGTAATCAACCCTGAAATCGCGGTAGTATCCTTGCCTTAACGCCTTACTTTTCTTAACATAATGTATGCAAATCCCTGCAATATGGGTACTCTGCCATAGCTTTTTCATGCCGTGTGCTGGAAGCCGGGAAAAGGTAGCGGTTATACAACAAACACTGATGGCTGACCTGCCAGCAATAAAGTTTCTCTTTAACGAAACTTTACCTATCTTTGACTTGAAAAGAGACGAAGAAATGGATAAACTTTTTGACATCATATTTTTAGACCAAGCCTTTGATTTTCTCTGTGGCCTTGATCAAAAGCACTACGAAAAAATCCTTTTCAACATACGTAAGGCCCAGACACGACACGATCCCGAACTTTTCAAAAAGCTTAACGATGAAATTTGGGAATTCAGAACGCTTTTTCAAGGAATACAATATCGTTTTCTTGCGTTTTGGGACAAGACAAATTCTGAAAACACATTGGTTATCTCGACGCATGGATTTATAAAAAAACGCAGTAAAATACCTGATAATGAAATTCAAAAGGCGAAACAACTACGGACAAAATATTTTGAAGACAAAGAAAACAGTAAAAGAAAATGAAAACGTACACACTAAACGAAGTTCAGGATAAACTTATTGGCCAACTCGGCACTCCAGATCGGGACAAGTTTGAGTATGAATTACAGATGGACTTGATTGGACAGGCCATCAAGCAGACCCGCCAGGAACGCAATTTAACCCAGGAAGAGTTGGGAAAGCTTATTGGTGTTCAAAAGTCCCAGATATCGAGGATTGAAAGTAATGCCAGCAATGTTACCATCGACACCTTGATGCGTGTGTTCAATGCCTTGCAGGCAAAAGTAAAATTTCAGGTTGAACTGCCACACTTTAAAATCAGTGTCGGTCAATAACTGCTGGCAGATAACAGCAGCTCTCACGAAAGCCCTTAATTGGCTTGGTTACAGTTATTAACTTATGAAATTCAAGACGGATAGTCTCCATAGAAAAATCGCCTATACAGCTTCAGTTGAAAAGGTGTAACTTCGATTCGCGCTTTATGCTTGCTTGCCAAAGATGAAAGTAAAAAGGTTTTTTTTGGCGTAAAAATGATTTTCTGAACATGAGAATAAATGAAGACGATCAATGGTAGATATTTCGCAAATATATGAGCTGTTGTCGCCTGAACCTCTGAGCGGTGATGGGCTGGACTGCTATTATGTCGATGCGTTCAACGGAAGAGGGGACAATCCGGTTATGTCGCTTAAAAGGCGGTTGCTTGCCAAACCTGCCGGAAAGCTTCAGATACTTTTTTCCGGCTATCGTGGCTGCGGCAAAAGTACCGAACTTAACAAACTGCAAAGGGAGATCAGCGACGACTTCATTGTGCTGAATTTTTCAGTGCTCAAAGAGCTTGATCCGGTAAACATCAACTATGTCGAGCTGTTTGTCATTACCATGGAAAAGCTGTTTGATGTTGTTGAGGAATACAATATCAGGATTAACCCACAGTTGCTCAAAAGCATCGGTGAATGGAGTCGACGGCTGAAATAGAAAAAATCAGGGAGTTGACTGGAGAGGCTTCACTTGAAGCTGGATTGGAAGCAAAGGTGAGCGTTCCGCTCTTTGCCAGGTTTTTCGCCAAAATGCGGGCCGCCGCAAATGCCAGCTATTCGACCAAGAAAACCATTATCGAGAGTATCGAGCCCCGGTTATCGGATCTTATCGGCCATTGCAACGACCTGATCCGTGAAGTCAAGAGCAGACTGCAGGAGAGCGGCAAGAAAGGGCTCATCATCATCATTGAAGATCTTGACGATCTGGTTTTGCAATTTATTGATATCAGCGGAGGTTGCCTGCGTGATCTCTTTCGCATGATTCGCGATGCCGCTGACAATGCCATGAACCATGGCCAAACCCGGATTACCCACTCCGATTATAAAAAAAGTTTTTTCCGGCTTCGCCGTGATTACGAAAACACCATTGCCGAAAAATGGTTAAATAATGAGGTGATTATAACGGTTGAGGAGTATTACGACACCTTGACATCGTTGGCGTTGAGTGAGACAAAAAAGGTTGACAATACCGGAGCTGCACTTGATTTGCGCCAAAACCTCTGTATTCTTGGCTATAATGATGAGGGGTGGTGCGATCTCCATCCTGTTGTGCGGAGTATTCTGCAGGAACGGACGCTGATTCCATGAGCGAGGCGAACGTGACATCCAGTGAGTATGCCGATAACCTCAGGATTATCGAGCGCTTCTTTCTGAAAACCCATCGAAGCGGCTTTCTGTTTGCTGTCAGCGATGACGAGCTTGTGCAACAGGAGCTTAACGCCACAATCCGGTTTCTCCTTCAGGGTAAAGGCAAAACGATCCGTATCCACATTTGGGATAAAGAGGATGACGCGGCGCCGCCTGTAGAGCAGTTGCGTGCCCTGATAAGCAAATATCCCGATACAGCAGGCATTATACTTACCGGTCTTGATGGAGCGCTCCATCATAACCCGAATCTTCTTGTCCAGCTTAATTTTGGCCGTGAAGCCCTTTCTGAATTGGGCATACCACTGCTCTTCTGGCTGACCAGCCGTTCACTGCAGAAGATAAACGTTGAGGCTATTGATCTTTATAACCAGCGGGCAAGCGCCAACCTCTATTTTGAGCATTCATTTGAAACAACCGATACCGCTCACTCTGCACTGCACTACGTGGCACTCGAAACGGTACATGCCAATAAAGATCTTGGTCACATAGAGGCCCGCCTGAAGCTGTTGCAGCAGCAGCTTGATGAAGCTGAAAAGAATCAGCGAGACCCGGTTGATATTGCCAATGAAATTGTGCTGGAATTGTTGACGCTTTATGCACAGGTTTCCGGAACAGCGCGATTGATTCACTCATTGATTGAGCAATATTACGATCAATTTGATCTGCAGAAGCCGGAAGCGTGTATGACTTTGGCTTATGCTTTACGCTCTTCAGGAGAGGACGAAAAAGCTCTCTTTCTTATTGAGAAGGCTTTATCAAAATATCGTGAACTTGCTATCACAAATCCACAGACTTACCTGCCCTATGTTGCCGATACACTCACTCATCTGTCTTATGGTCGGGACGAATTATCTGAAGCCAGGAAAGGGTACAGGGAGGCTTTGGAAATTCAGCGAGAGCTTGTCCAAACCAATCCTCAGATCCATTTGCCTTACTTGGCGATGACGCTTCACAACCTGGCGGTATTGCATTATCGTCAGCACAAACTTTCAGAAGCCGAGCAAGGGTACAGGGAAGCACTGGAAATATGGCGGCAACTTGCGGAAACCAACTCTCAGATTTACCAGCCTTACGAAGCAACGGCACTCAATAATCTTGCGCTCTTGCAATCGGTCAAGAATGATTTCAAAGCCGCAGAGCAAGGATTAAGTGAGGCTTTGGCAATTCGGGAAGAGGTTCTTGGTTCTGATCATCCTGAAACCCTGCGCACTCGCGAAAATCTTGGCCAACTCCATGAAAGAATGCTGCAGAGTGACAGTAGCGCCGAAAGCCTTTAACGGAAAATTTTAACCAACCACGAATGGTTGCTGTTGGTTTTCGTTAGAGAGTAACGATGTATACAATTCCGCGATCAAAAATGCAAATTGTATAACTTTTTCAGGGTTTGTTGCTTTTCTGTCCCTGAAGTCACTTGAGTCCTTGTTGTCCTTGAATGTCCCCGAAAGCCTTTAACGGAAAATTTTCGGCGGGCAGGGTGTTTTATGGCTTCTTTTCATTATGTTAATACATTGAAGTTTTTAAGGCGCTTGTCGCTGTAAGCAACTCTCCCCTGAACCAGGCCATTAACAGTTTCTGCAGTTAATCATGCTCTTCAGGGCGCCGGGGCTTCTCCCGTGCACTTGCAGGCATAGAGGGTTTCAGGCTTCAGCACTGGATTTTGGCGCCGACTGGTTGCTGAAGGGTGATGAGGTTGTTAACTTATTGATAGATAAAAAGGTTTTTACTGAACGGATCAGGCAGGTGCATTACGGTGCATGCTTTCCCCCAAAAAAGGAACCCTGATATAAACGATTGAATGTAGTGGCAAGAGAGCATTTTAAACGAAAATCAAGAACCCCCGCTGGCAAGGGCGGCGCCAGGCCTCCTTCCCAGTTTACAGGGGAGCGGGTCAAGCCGAATGATCATATCCTGATCAACGAGTTTCTTTTCAGACGGGGCGAAAGTTCTCTTGCTGCCGAGATCATTACGTTTTTTTCGGATCATGAGGGTGCGCGTTACAAGTCGGTGGATCTGGCCAAAGCCCTTGGCTATACCGAGTCAAAGCAGTTGCCCGGTTTCTGGTATGTGTTGCACAAGCTGCAGGAAGAAGGTACTGTTGACAAGGACTCCAACCGCTGTTACGGCATGTCGGGCGTCGAGGCTGATACCTATGAGGAGCATATTGTTCAGGCCAAGATTTTTCCTGCTCCCGGCAAGGAGCAGTACAAGGTCAACAAGGTCTATACCGGCCATATTTCTACCCATCCAAATGGCTATGGATTTGTCGATGTAGAGGGCTTTGATGATGATATTTTCATCAAGGCTGTCGATATGAATTTTTCCATTCACGGCGACGAGGTCGAAGTGCTGGTTTCCAAAGTTCCGGATACCTACTCTTCGAAGTCTACCCCTCATCAGCGCTGCGAAGGCGCGGTGCAGAAGGTAATCTCCCGTCGCATTACAACCATCATAGGTACACTCACCAAGTCCAACCGCCGCTTTGTCCTGAAGCCGGACGACAGAAAGATCTTGCCCGAAATTATTGTACCGATCAGGAACTCCCGCAAGGCCACTGATGGCCAGAAGGTGCTTGTCGGTGAGCTGGATTTCAGCAAGGAAGGGGTGATCCAGGCCAAGGTGCTTGAAATACTCGGCATGGCCGGTGAATCGTCGGTCGAGGTGAGCGCTATTGCCCGCAGTCGAGGGATTGACGAAACTTTCGATGCCCCACTGCTTGATTTTGCGGCCTCCATTCGTGAGGGCATTACCGACGAGGATCTGAAAGGGAGACTCGATATTCGCGACAAAGTTGTCTTTACGATCGACCCGGTCGATGCGAAGGATTTTGATGATGCGCTCTCGATCGAGATGCGTGAAGACGGCCTCTACTCGATAGGCGTTCATATTGCTGATGTGTCGCACTATGTTCCCGAAAACTCTCCGCTTGACCGCGAGGCGCTCAAACGGGCTACATCGGTCTATCTGGTTGACCGTGTGATTCCCATGCTTCCAGCCAGGCTTTCCGAGCAGGTGTGCAGTCTCAACCCCGGCGTTGACCGGATGGCATTCTCGGTCTTTTTTACCCTGACTGCCGATGGAGAAGTTCGCAAACACGAGTTTCACAAAACCATCATTCACTCCAAGCGTCGCTTTGCCTATGAGGATGTCGAGGAGATTCTGAAGAATGGTAAAGGCGATTATGTTACCGAACTTCAGGCGCTCGACCGTCTCAGCGTTATCCTGCGTGAAAAACGGTTCAAGCATGGCGGGCTCGATTTTGAAACCGAAGAGGTGCGATTCAAGCTCGGCAGCAAAGGCGAACCGCTCGAAGTAATGAAAAAAGAACGGCTCGGCAGCCACCGTCTTATTGAGGAGTTTATGCTGCTGGCCAACCGCAAGGTGGCGGAGTATCTGACCAAAACCTTCAAGGAGAACAAGAAAGAGGCACAGCCGGTTATTTACCGTGTGCACGACGCTCCCCAGCAGGAAAAAGTGCTCATTCTGGCCAATTTCGTCAAACGGCTCGGCTTTGACCTCAAACTGAACCGTGGCAAGGAAGGCCCCATTGTTTCAGCCAAAGTGCTGCGCCAGCTTCTTCAGCAGGTGAAAGGCACCAACGTCGAGTTTCTGGTCAACGAGCTGGTGCTTCGATCCATGTCGAAAGCGGTCTATACCGGCGACAATGCAGGTCATTACGGTCTGGGATTTGAGCATTATACTCACTTCACCTCCCCCATCAGGCGCTACCCCGATCTCATTGTGCACCGCTTGCTCTTTGAATATGAGGGCCTCCGGAAAAAACGCCGCAAGATTTCCGCGACACGGCTTGCCGAGCTGGCCGATAAAATCCGCACGGTCTGCCAGATCTCCAACGAACGTGAAAAAAGCGCAGTCGAGGCCGAGCGCGAATCAATCAAGCTCAAGCAGGTGGAGTACATGTCCGCTCATGTCGGCAAGGTCTATCCCGGTATTATCTCCGGCGCCACCGACTACGGTATCTATGTTCGAATGGTTGATTTTGCCATCGAGGGAATGGTGCACATGCGCAACCTCACCGACGACTATTACGAATATGACGAAGCGACCTACTCCCTCGTTGGAAAACGCCGCAAGAAACGGCTTCAGATAGGCCAGCGGGTAAAGGTCATGGTACACAGCGTCGATATGCAGCGCCGTACCATCGATCTTGCCATAGAGTAATCCAGTTTATATGCTCAACTGTTTCCCTGACCGCCTCAAGCTTTCAGGGAAACAGTTTCGTGCTCCTCCTTTGTTTCCATCCCTTCAGAGAGACTCAAAACGACCGATGTATCGGTTCACATCGAACTTTCGTGCACACCCGGAGGCGTTCATGTATCGGATTTTGCCATAGACGGCCCTCTCAAACCAGGGACGGTCATGGAGTCCCCCGATTGACCATGAGATACCCGCGTAGCCATTGGGATCCCTCCCGTCAAGGGCGAAACGGTCATTCAGGAAGATGGCACTCTCAAATGCCTGTTCAGGAGTTTCGCTCCACTCAAGAATTTTTTTTGCCCAGTACATCCGCATGTAGCCGTGCATTACCCCTGTTGTTATCAGTTCAAGCTGCGCGGCATTCCAGAGCCTGTCGTGCGTTTTGGCGGCGGTAAACTCTTCGAGTGTATAGATGTACTCCCGTTTATCGCCGACATGCTGTTGCAGGCTCTCCCTGGCCCATGCAGAGATGCCTTCACAGGAGTCATAAAGATCGTTATAGCAGCAATAGTTGTCAGCCAGCTCCCGCCGTACAATCAGCTCTTCAAGAAAGGCTTTCCTGTCATCTTCCGGTGCGTTGCTTTTACTGGCTGTTATGGCAATGAACTGGGCGCTGATCTGACCGAAATGGAGATAGGGGGAGAGATGTGAAGTCGCTCCTGCATTGGGATCGTTACGCTGCGCCGCATAAGAGGCAAGTTTCTTTTGCAGGAAGCTTTCAAGGTTTGTCTGTGCCGCTTTTTCTCCCGGTTTCAGCCATTCCACAGGCGGCACGCTTGCGTCTGCTTTCAGATTTCTGAAGAGATCGTTCCAATCGACAGGCTGCTGTTCAGAGGACAACGCAAGTGGCTCAAGCTCAGGAAAGTCGGTCAGAAACTCTCCAAGCAGGGCGTTGATTTTTGGGCGGAGCGTTCTGGCAGAATACTCCTGTTTGACGGAAGCGATCCAGCAGGGTACGATGTTATGGGCATCGACTTCATAGAGCGGAACGTTGAGTCGCAGGGCAACCTCTTCTTTCCAGTTTCTGGAAATGTGCAGCGGCGAAAAATCGGTGACCACCAATCCGGCCTTCATTTTTTCTGCAAAGCAGGGGAGTTCTCTCTCCGGCTGGCCTTGCAGGAGCACAAACGCAATATTGAGCGCTTTGAGATCAGCTTCAACCTCCTGCAGCCCTTTGAGCATGAAATCGTAATGGCGGAGTGGAGCACGGAGAAAAGAGGGGGCAAGCGTAAAGAGCACCACAAGAGGCTGGTGCAGGAGTTCTGCTTTTCTATGGGCAAAGAGCAGCGCCCAGTTATGGCGAACTCTCTGGTCGCGCGACATCCAGTAGATCACAGCTCCTTCGCCGTCACGCTGCTCGTTCAGGAGGCGGATGCGCCGGGGATCAATCATAAAGCGTTGCGGCTCAGACAAGGGTGGCAATCCGGAGAAAATTGGAGAGAATTTTCATGCTGGTTGCCGTGTACTCATCCCGCAGATCGTCATACTGCTCAAGAAGCTTCTGTCGATCCACAGCCTTCAGGTCACTGTCGATATCGCACCACTCCGATAGCATCTCACGGGTCACTTCGAAATGGCACTGTAAACCGTAGGCATTTTTTCCAAGCCTGACCGCCTGAACCGGGCAGTGTTTTCCTGTTCCAAGCAACTCCATTCCCGAAGCTGCAAGTTCCACGGTTTCGCCATGAAGCTGAAAGACCGAAAAGCTGTTTCCCAGACCGGCAAAAAGAGGATCCTGTTTTCCCGCTTCTGTCACTTCCATTCGGTATCCGTGCCCCTCATGGTCAATAAATCCGATCTCCTTGACAGGGCTCTTCACCACCTTTCCGCCCCCGGCTTTCACCAGAGTCTGTATACCGAGGCAGATACCAAGAAAAGGAATCTCTTCATGCAAGGCTTCCCTGATACGCTGAAGCTGAAGCTGCATTTCAGGCGTCTCATCATTGGCACTTTGAGGCCCGCCAAGCGCAACGAGCGCCTTGTAATTGCAGGGATCGGGGAACACTTCTCCCTTTGAAAGATCCACACTGTGCGAAGCAATACCATACTCCAGCAGCAAGCTCTCAAGAAGTCCCGCTCCTTCGTGGGTGATGTTTTTAACGATCAGCAGAGGTGTTGCCATGATGGTGTCGAGTGATGTTATGCAAGAGGTCAGGAACGTCAGGCGGCAAGAGAGCCTGCTCAACCTGATTCATCTCATTGTGTTTCTTTCAAGATAATATTCCGGATGTAACAGGAAAAGAGAGCTCAACGCTGCCAGCGTTGTTTGCGTTTCCAGATTCCAACCCGACTGTTGAGATAATGCTGCCCTTATCGGCCTGTTGCAACAGAGCATGTCAAACCTTTGGGGTGAAACGAATATATTGCGTTCAGGGTTCACTTTATCCTGGATACAAATATTATTCAATGATAACCAACAAGGCTGACACTCCCTCTTTTTCCATGTTTCATGTCGGAAGGGGAGCCAAAAGCCTGACAACCGGCAACTGAATATGAAGACAAAATCAACAGGTGAAGGGTTGCGAGGCTTGGCCTTGCTTATGTCGTTCCTTTTAATCGTTGCAGGAGTGAAGCCATCAACACTCCTTGCCGCTGACTGGCACACCCTTGTGCAGCCGATTGGCACGGAAAACACCCCCTATCTTATTGATCCAGCAACGCTCAATGCATCCTATGCGGCTGGCAAGGGACCCTGGGAACTCACAACAACCGTGACAAGTACCAGAACAACCGTTCCCCAATCTTTTATCCGCTTTTATAATCCAACAGCCATATCAAATGCCTCTGGCCAGGAGGGCAGTTGGGTGATGCGGGCAAGTTCCGTTCGAGGTCTGAACGCCCAGCAGATTCGTAACCTCTTTGCCCTGCCGAACACTCCCACCATGATGACGCTTGGTCAGTCAGTTTCCGGCGAATCCTTCTATACCGGACTTGCCGGTACAATCGTTGGGTGGGGAGATGGAGGTGGTCAGCAATTCCAGTCGAGTGGCACCCCATACACCATATTTTTTAACGGTCAATCCATTATGGAGGCTGTTCTCTCTTACCCGGCAATGGCAACCACCGATAATGCTCGCGCTCTTGGTACCTACCTTGTTTCGCATACGCCGCTCCCTTATTCCGATATGGAAGCACTCTACAACAGCCTTGACGTCCTCTATAATCCGGTAACTCAGGAGTTGTTCAACAACGCTCTCAACTCTATCTCTCCACAGCGTTTTGACAATCTTGCAACATCCGCCTACCACGCTGTTGCCATGCAAGGTCAGGCCATCGATGATCGTATTGACCGACTGCTACTCAACCAGTCCAGATCAGGGCTATGGGCAAAAGCTGCCAGAACCTTTCAGCACAGTCCCACATCAGGATTTGATGGTGATATCAACGCAATTGTTGTCGGTGCTGATAAAAAAAGTTCCGAGAATACACTGTCAGGCCTTTCCCTCGCATGGATGCATGGAACTGTTGACTGGTATGACGGAGGAGGTCAGGCAGTTACCGACTACTACCGCCTTGGAGCCTACTCAGCACTCTTTCTTGACCATGCATTTTTGCAGGCTTTTGTCAGTGCGGGTTCAACCGATGGGAACACCTTGCGGAACATCAATATCGCCACCTACTACCAGCCCTCTGCGCATGGCCCGGCGCTTTCGCCACTCACGGCCTTGTCGAGAACAGCCACAGCCACCCATAAAGGATGGGACGCCGATATAGCCCTGCGAAGCGGTCTTTTACTCCATGCAGGCCCCATGAACCTTCTTCCCGGCTTTGGACTTGGCTATTTGTATCAGTCAAGAAACCGCTTTAATGAAACCGGTGCCGAAAGTCTCGACTTGACAGTAGATGCAGCCCATGCTCAAACCCTGCACTGCCAGGCGAATCTGCGGATCGAACGAGAGTTACTGCTAAGTGGCCACAACAAAATCACACCCTATATCGTAGTCGGCTGGGCTTATACCAAACGCCTCGATGCACAGGCTGTAACCGCCTCCATGAACGGCTGGACAGAGAGTTTTACAACATCATCTTCCTCCCTGAGCGACACACAATCCCTCACAGGCAGTGTCGGTCTTGAGGTGGCGCTTAACAAATCGCTCTTCATCCATGCCGACTATTCCCGTCAGGCAGAGGCAGATGACAGGCAATCAGGTTTTGCACTCGCAATGAATTATGAGTTTTGATTTTTGCCGAGGTTTGTTTGAGTCTTCAGCTATGTTTGACTGAAAAGCGGGAGAATGCAGTTCCTCATGCCGATTACTTTTAGATAACAGGTGACATCCCTATCTTCAGGAGTAAACGGAAAAATTGCAAAAAGTTTTCAGCAAAGGGGGAGGGAAATACCCCGACCCAGAAATTTCCATGGCAAAGAGAACATTCACCGAAGCGTATCATGACAAACCATAGTGTTGATATCAATCGTCTTAACGCATTCGCCGAAAAAATGGTGAAAGAGAAAAAGACTGCTGTCGGTTTCCCTTGCAACCAAAACGTCAAATTCGCTGATTTCTATCACTGGTATGCAGTTTCAGGCCTGGCAGATGTGGCTCTGAACAACATGGGTGATCCCCGTAAACCAAGTTTGTATTCCCTTAACACCCATGAATTTGAAAACGAAGTTATTGATTTCTTTGCACCCCTCTACGGATTTTCACACGCAGAAGCGTGGGGCATCGTCACTAATGGCGGCACAGATGGCAACAACCACGGCATTTATTTTGGTGTCCACGTTCTGAGTTCACGAAGTCAACTCAAGCCGATTCTCTACGTTTCAGAAGAGGCCCACTACTCTGTCATGAGACTCTGCGACCTTCAGGGGCTGGAGATGAGGCAGATACCGGCTAACGTCAAGGGTGAAATCGAGGTGCAGGCATTCGAACAGGCACTCGACCCAACTCGTCCGGCCCTGATCGTTATTGCTGTCGGTACGACCTTTAAGGGAGGTATCGATAATCAGGATGCGATAGATGAGGTACTGGCAAGAAAACGGCCAGTTGCAGTATACCGTCATGTTGATGCAGCGCTCTTTGGGGGATACCTGCCTTTTACAGAACATGCCCATCTGGTCGATCGCTCTCTGCACAATTTTGATTCCATCGCAGTCAGTGGTCACAAATTCTTTGGTTTCGATGAACCTTTGGGCCTCTTTCTTACGACAAACGAAGTCCTTGCCACGCAAAACCCATTTCGGGTTTCCTACCTGAACGCATCGGTTCCAACAATCACCTGCTCGCGTTCAGCATTGGCTCCACTGAAGTTCTGGTGGCAAATCCACAAGACCGGAGTGGAAGGTTACCAGCGTCAGGCTGAATTGATCCTGAAAAATGCGCTCTATCTGAAACAGCGGCTCGACGAGATCAACTATCCAGCCTGGAAGAACGATATCTCGAATACGGTCTATTTTCGGCGACCCGGTGAGTGGGTCATGAGGAAATGGTGTCTTGCGCCCTATGAGGATGATCGCCTTGGAGGAAAGCTGGCGCACGACATTGTCATGCGGCATGAAGGAATGCACACGATCGATCATTTTGTTGACGATCTTATACTCGATCGGAAAGGGGAGAGTGACACTGAGCCCTTCCAGTAAAACGCTCTGCCACTTGACATCTAAAAATATAGAATGAAAACAAATATGACTCGTAAAATAGCCATTATAACCGGTGGAAGCCGGGGTCTTGGAGCAAATGCCGCCCTGAAACTCGCTGCTCGTAACACAGATCTCATTATCACCTATAAACAGAACAAGGCCGCAGCCGATGAGGTTGTTTCCACTATTACAAAGCTGGGTGCACGAGCAACTGCCCTGCATCTTGATGCTGGCTCTGTCTCAGGAATTCCTCTTTTCATCACCCAGGTGCAGGAGACTCTTGCAGAATGGGGCTCAGAGCGTTTTGATATCCTTGTCAATAATGCTGGAATGGGCATTCAGACTCCTTTCACTGATGTGACAGAAGCTCAGTTTGATGCTCTCATGAATGTTCACCTGAAAAGTGTTTTCTTTCTGACCAAGGCACTTGTGCCGCTGATGGCTGATGGCGGTCGCATACTCAATGTCTCTTCCGGCCTTGCCCGTTTTACTTTACCGGGATATTCCGTCTACGCGTCCATGAAAGGTGCTGTTGAAGTGCTGACCAGATACCTTGCCAAAGAGCTCGGACACCGGGGAATCTCGGTTAATGTTTTGGCACCGGGAGCAATTGAAACCGACTTTGGCGGTGGCATTGTCCGTGACAACAAGCAGGTTAATTCATTCATTGCTTCCGGAACGGCGTTGGGGCGTGTCGGCCTTCCTGACGACATTGGTGATCTCATTGCCGCCCTTGTTTCTGACGACTGCCGATGGGTCAATGCCCAGCGTATCGAAGCATCCGGCGGTGTATTTATCTGATATGACATTAGCCCAGGAAGCTACTCTCAAGTTCCGAAGCAGGCTGTAATTTTTAGCCCCACCACTACCCTTCACTCCAACTCCCCTTGATTTGCGCGTTGTTGCATATTAATAGCGCATTTACGGTATGCAAAATGCCGTATCATCGGTATTTCGTGTCCAATGTTAATTGATGACCTTACTGAAAGCATAAAATCACTTGTTCAATACTTGTTCGGCATGGAGCGTCCCACCCTTAAACGCTCTCTTGATTCTGGATCAATACCATTAATTGAGCATCGATGGATTGAACTTGCGGTTTTAGCGACGTGCGCTTTTTGGCAGCTTGCCATTCACGTCTAAATCAGGCTATTTATAAGTAAATCAATAGATTGGGAATCATTATGAAGAATCATTTTTTTAGCAAAAACGCTGTCGGAGCTTTTGCAGGCATCGTTGTGTCACTGACTACCCTTGCAGCTCAAGCCAATCCGACGGTAATCCCGACCGGGACTACCTTGTACGACCCTCAAAAGGCTTATAACACCTATGTGATATTCGGCGGCCAGGATGGCAAAGCGCATCTTATTGACATGAACGGTAATGAGGTTCATCGCTGGGAAAAATCAGGATTCCCGACTGAATTGCTCGACCCGGCTATTACTGGCGGCAAAAAGGGAAATATTCTCGTACAACTCGAAAACGGCCCATCTCCTTATGGTGGCATTTTCAATAATAAATCGGTTGGAGAAGTCGACTGGGACGGCAAAATTGTTTGGCAATGGAGTGGAGAAAAAGGGGATGGCACAGTGCGCCAGAACCACGACTGGGCCCGTCTGCCTAACGGCAATACTATCCTGGTGACATCGTACCCTCACGTCGTCTCCGGTATCAGCTCGAAGCCTGTCGATGACCAAAAATTAGTGGAAGTTACGCCGGATGGCAAGATTGTATGGAGCTGGATTGCCGGTGATCACCTTGACGAGATCGGCTTCTCAAAGGAAGGAGTGGAACTGTTGCGCCGTGTCTATGCCAATAGTACCCCAAAATCAGCCGGCGGGTTTCTCACCATCAACGATATGGCACCAATTGGTCCGAATAAATGGTTCGATGAAGGTAACGAGCTTTTTAATCCTGAAAACATCGTCATTGACTCACGCGAGGGTAGTTTTACGGCCATCATCGAAAAGAAAACCGGCAAGATCGTCTGGAAGATTGGGCCCGATTACGCTATTGGCACTGAAGCAACCGGGGGTACCGCAACCGTCTCCAACGCAGTCCAGCGTCCAGTCCTGCAAATCAACGTACCTCGTCCGGTTGATCAAACGAGCGGCCAACATGATGCCCATATTATTCCCAAGGGGCTGCCGGGAGAGGGCAATCTTTTGATTTTTGACAACGAAGGCCCTTCAGGTTACCCGCCCACACGCTTATCAGTGCAGTTAGGTTCCCGTGTGCTCGAAATAAATCCCGTCACAAAGCAGATCGTCTGGCAGTACACAGCTCTTGATTCTGGTTCTCCCGCCTGGGGATTCTTCAGTTCATTTATTTCCAGCGCCCGACGTTTACCCAACGGCAATACCTTGATCGACGAAGGTATGAATGGCCGGATATTCCAGGTAACAACCCAGGGCGAGATAGTCTGGGAATACATAAGTCCGTATTATGGACAGCAAGCCTTTTTGAATCGCAACGTAAAAACAAATTGGGTGTTCCGTGCCCAGCCAGTGCCTTACGACTGGGTTCCTGATGGCACACCGCATAGTGAGAAAGCCATACGTCAGGTTGATAACTCCACATTCCGCGTTTCTGACTCTCAATGACGTCGCGACCCCAAAGTCTCGATCAGTTGCTTGTAAAACAGGGCTCTAATCTTGCGCCTGGAGACAAAGAGAGCTTCTTCAACAGGGAGAGGTTCCCTTCGGCCAGGCGTCGGTTGGGCATGGAACGATTGCGCCACGGATACTGTCAAGTTTAGAAGCAGGCTGAAATGGCCACCCTGACGCAATCGGAAAGCCGCCTGTTTCGAATTCATCTTCTTTATAAAACCGCTTCTGGCTATAGAACTCTACCTCTTCAAGTTTTTATGAGCTGGCTGGATGTGACGTGGAATCTCTGCGCTGCCTGAATGTTCCTGTATTCTGCATTCCGTTTTTTTTCTATCGTCGATATGGTAACATTCCTCGTTTCAGAAAAGGCTGATTATGTGACCGGAGTTACCGAATCGATGGATGGCGGACAATATCCCTTTGTAGTGTAAAAGAGCCCTGAGCCCATGTTTTGGGAACTTGCTGTCGTTAAAATGATGACAAATGACCACTGGAATTCTCCCTTCTTTCCGTGATATTTGTCAATTATTGTATACTGCATTAAATACCGGATGCCCGGCGAACATGTCAGTAACGATTCAATGGTGAGCCATGACTCCAGAGCAATTGTCGCAAACACTCGCAAAGAGTGAAGAACTTTTTTACAATCCAGTAGCGGTCAAATTTGTTACTTCGCGTAGTGACCTGCCCGAAGGGGTGAAACAATTCGGAGCATCTTCAGGGGAGAAGGTTCCAAAATCATTTCTCTGCGCCATGTGGGGCGACTGTTTCAGAGGCGCCGGGCCTTTTTACACGACCAGGGAGCATCAGCTTTGCGGTGGTGGGGCAATAGCTGCGGGTTTCGGAACTCTTCTGCCTATCGAGGTTGCAGAGAAATTCATGATCGGTGACGGAAAACTGTTCGGAACGATGGATGCCCTTCGCTGCTCGATGGCATCGACCATGCCGTTCGAAGAGGGAGAGTTTGAAGCACAGATTATCGGACCTCTTTCTGCCATGAACGACGATACCCTGCGGCCAGATGTTGTACTGATTATCTGCAAGCCTTTCCAGGGACAGCACATCCTGAGAGCCTACGGTTTCGACAGCG
>SESA01000153.1_pt1 | contig 49087 bp, 57 predicted proteins | sample 3171451 | NCBI WGS metagenome assembly SESA01 (sample SAMN06051862, study PRJNA518727) | freshwater metagenome | biome: subpolar coniferous forest; feature: holomictic lake; material: water; isolation source: holomictic Lake 227, 8 m depth | place: Canada: near Kenora, Ontario | collected...
TTTACATCATCCCAGCGGGTGTTGAAAATTCCGTAGTAAGTACGCTTTATAAAAACATGCGCTACTGGTAAATAATCTGTGCATTTAACTGGTCTTGGTTGCATCGTTCAGGCCCCGATCTATCATAAGCTGATTATGAGAATAAACTATAGGTTCTACATGGGCTGGTAGCTTACAATCTAAGTTTTTGATCTGCACACTAATCTAAGGAATGTTATTAATGGATTTAAAGCTAAATAAATATCTTATCGCTGCTGCCTTGATGGTCGGCACAAGCCAAGCTAATGCAACAGCCTATACATTTACTGATCTAGGTGCTGGTTATGCCAATGGTATCAATAACTCTGGTCAAGTGGTTGGGTATTCGTATACACATAACTCTTATCCTACTATACATGCTACTGAGTGGAGTGGTGGCACGGTAACTGATCTTGGTACATTAGGTGGGGATTACAACTATAACAGCAATGCCAAAGCTATCAATAATTCTGGACAAGTGGCTGGGTGGTCAGATATTACTTATGGTAATCAACATGCCGTAGAGTGGAATAATGGAACGATAACCGATCTCGGCTCATTAGGTGGAAATTTTGCTAGTGCAAATGGAATTAACAATGCAGGCCAAGTTGTAGGAGAAGCTAATACACCTACATCAAGTGGCATTTATTATGACGTATTATGGAATAACGGTACGGTAACTAAAGCGGGTGGAGCGGGTGGGGATCACTTATCTGGAATAAATGATCTAGGTCAAGCGGTAGGTACTTCTAGTGGTCAAGCCATTATGTGGAGTAATGGTGTAATGACTAATCTCGGTTCATTAGGAGCACCTCTTGATGTCCGCGCAATTAACAATACTGGTCAAGCGGTTGGATATTCAAACTTTGGTACCCTTTCCCCACAACATGCTACCGAGTGGATTAATGGAAAAGCAATTGATCTTGGTGGAGTTGATATTGGTGGATTAGGTGCTGTAGTGTATAGTTATGCTAACAGTATCAATAACTTAGGACAAATAGTAGGAGGATCATCTACTGGTTATGGTGCTCCTTTTATAAATTCTCATGCTACTTTGTGGAATAACTCCAAGATAATAGACCTAAATAGCTTATTGGATGCTACTACGCTTAGTGAAGGATGGATGCTATGGCAAGCAAGTGGCATTAATGATAAAGGTCAGATTGTTGGGGGTGCCTACAATACAATAACTAACGCAGCTGATGTTTTTTTGCTAACTGAAGTTGCTGCCGTTCCTGTACCTTCGGCAATCTGGCTATTCGGGTCAGCTCTCATTGGTTTAGTTGGGTTTAATCGTCGTAAATCAGCATAATAATTTAACTATCGGATATTTTATACTGGGGTGAATAATGGTCTTGCAGTTATTTACCTCACTTAAGCATTTACCCATACTCATAGATGATCTCGAAGCATGTTGTACCGTCTGGCATTTGTCCTGCAATGTTCTGTACTGTGCGCCTTGACTCAAGCACGATAGCATCTTGATTACCTCTAGTTGTGGTTTATGGCATTGCTGTTGTATTGCTGCATTACCCTTTTCACTACCTATTTATGCATTTGGGTTACCTTGGGATGCTTAATATTACCCTCCTAGTAACCTAGTGGCGTTTAATCGTTTGCGTAAGTGATTAATTTAATAGTATAAAGCAGGAAACCCGCTATATATTTTTAACCATAGAAATGGTATAATAAGCCTTAAAATTAAATGTCAACAATTAAAGGTGAAAAATGTCAGATTTAAAAGGTTTAGTCGGGAAAAGTTTTAAGCTGGTCAACACTACATCAGCCGGTAATATCTTTTCCGGTGATGGTGAAACGCTATTGTTGAAACCAGTAAACAGGGACTATCAGGGTGTTAGCAAAAAACCATTGTACTACTTAAACTTACTGCTAAAAGGTAATAGTGTTTACCTCACTGGTCTGTTTGCTACTGCCAATAAGTTGATCTTTTCAGGTGATTTTAAAGATGCGCTCGGCATGAAACATATTGTGAAGCTTGTGTTTGAAGATGGCGGCAAGTCTGTTTCGATAGTCTAAGCAGAATAAGGGTGACAATGAACCTGCTCGAATATTCCTGCTTTGAAGAAATTGATTACTCTAACAATATTAATGATATTGGGTTATTCTGCATAAAGGTACGTAACGAACCATAGGATTTTTGCAAACCCTTTTGCAACCCTATTTTCAGCTAATTTTATCTCTTCCAAACTTTACCTTAGATTAGGCTGTATTTTTGGGGGTTGAATCCCTACAGAATCCTGTAATTTTTCGTCTGAAAAATCATATTCGCCCAAGAAATTAAAGTGTCCCCAGGTGATTATAGAATGACTGGTAATCGCTTTCAGTAACTGATCTTTGGCTTCTTGGGTCTCTAACCGATTGAGTTTTTGCTCCAAATATAGATAATTCCAGTAAATAACGGCATTTTTAATCAGCCGATTGCAAGACTCGGCTATTTCTTGTTCTTCTTTTTCACCTTGAGTGAACTCCCTTGGGTTGCCGACAGCAACCGCACGGGTGAATTTGTTTGCCAGTTCGACCTTGTTGAGTTGTTTTTCAATCGCTTGCCGCAATTCCAGGTCATCAAGATAACGTAGTATGAACACTGATTTGATGATCTGGCCAAACGCCTTCATGGCTTTATAAAGGGCATGTTGCTTGGAATAAGAATTTAATCGGCGGAATATATCGGATGCCGTGGCCTCCTTAAGCTTAATCGTGGTAACCAGGCGTAAAAAATCATCCCAGTTATCTATTATGATCTCTTCGCTGACATATTTATCCGGGCTAATCTTCCAGTTTTCTGGAATCTTGTTTTTGCTGGACTTGAAAATATAGAGGATTTGTTTTTTAAGGTTCTTTATACGTGGGGCATAAGAAAACCCTAACGGGTGAGTAACCGCAAAAATGACCTCACTATAGCCATGCGTGTCTGTTGAATGAATATCGCTTTTGATGACATCATTATGCATCAGGCCATCAATAACATAGGCGCTTTCCCGCGTTGCAGCACTGAATACAAGGGAATGCCAGAGTAGACCTCGCTCATCAATGAAGGAATAGGCGCTCACCCCTTGCTCCTTACCGAAATACTTGAAAGAATGATTGGCATTGAGTGAATCAGTGCGAACTTCGAATTTTTGCCCGTCGCTTGAGGTATGAAGCTGGTTTTGTGAGCGCCGGTAAACATTCGGCAACTCCATCTGATCCATAGCTGCCACAATACGGTCATTGGCTGCCTGGACATTTTCTAATGAGAAACGCCAGACAACGGTATGTTCCAGTTCATTTTCAGTGATATGGGATGATATTTGCGCCATTTTCCGGGTGCCAATTCCGCATCCAAGCCCGATCACACCGGCGTAAAGAGAGCGCTGGGAAATTGAGCGGCGAGTATGGCGCTGCTGCCAATGTTGCAGATCATCCAGAAAACCGCAATGCTGATTAACGGTTGCGAGGACTTCTGTTAATGGCACGTTGCGCCGTTCGGGGAAATAGGGGTTTGAGGTGCAGTGGAACGAATAACCTAGTTAGCGTCTATTATGATGCGCTTTATAAGTTTATTTATTAAAACGGTTCACTTGAGATTGATAAAAGCAGATAAACCATACCCTGGCATATAGTCAATTTAGATAGTCAAAAAGGAAGTAGCCAAATTACATTGCGTTTTGTATTATTGGCTAACTGATTTATAGTTGGCTAAATTGATTACACCCATTTTGGCTGTAAATACGCTTACTTTAGACGTTAACTCGGTTATTCGTTCCATTGCACCTCAAACCCCTAATTACGATAAGCCTGCTCTTTAATCGCTTGTGGAACATTTTGGACGGTTTTCGTATAGCCTTTAACACAAATAACGCTGGCATCAGTTGTTAATACGTCTCCGGGGGTTTTCTGTGCATCAGGAACAAGTGGCGAGTCAGCAAAACAAGAGAACGTGACGAAAAGACCGGCCAGCAATAACCCTACTGCTGATCTTGCAGGAGTTATGAAAAAGCGATTTAGCATGAGTATATTCCTTTCGATTGTATGAGCATAAATTAATACAAGCTTATCAGTTAGTTGATTATTGTGGGTGATTCTTGAGTAATTATCGTGAAACCAGCGGGCTATTTTTACTTTCCCAATCATCTTGCTTCAATTTAGTCCACAATGCTTTAATTATCACGGTTGACGCATCATCAGGATTATCTGATCCGCAGTCACGGAGCAGTTGCTTGCTATCAGTATCATGTAATCCAAAACCATTACGAATGGATAATCCAAGTCCAAAATGGAGATCAATGAGTTCATCTTCCTTCAAAATTGAAAGTAGCATTTTGTGCCTATCTTCCAAAATTGAAATTAACAACTCGACAGCCCCATCAACTGTTTTTGGATGCAGTGTATTTTTTAAAATAATATCATTAAACTAGCTTTCAATTTCAAAAAGGCAGTATTGATCGCCCTGCCCTTTGTGATTTATGCGCTTTGTACTGCTGTGTTTCCCTTTTTTTCGCGGGCGCGAAAATATTTTTTTTAAACAGCTTGCCTATTTCGGCTAGCGCCTGAAGATTCACGGCTTGTTTTGGAATGTCAGCAATCGCGTCCCACACGCTGCTAAAAGTTTTGTTATTAATTATTTCCATTATTTTGTCTCAGTTTTCCCATGCAGCATATATAAGGTTAGGATAATCGTTTTTACCCAAACTGCCATTGTAACGGGCTAACGCTCGATGGATGTTACCGTGCTCTTTATCCAGATAGCTTCTTAAAATCGCACAGCCTAAGCGCAGATTTGTTCGCAAGTTAAACAAGTCTGATGAGGTTTCTCCCACTATGTTTGCCCAAAACGGCATGACCTGCATAAAGCCTCGCGCACCCGCTGAGGATATGGCGTATTTCCTAAAGTTGCTCTCGCCCCGGATAACGGCCAGCACCAAGTCTGGTTCTAATCCAGTTCGTTTGGCCTCGTAATAAATGGTTTTCAGCAGATTATGGCGTAAACGGTCATTGTGTAACCGTTCTGATAATGCTTTGTTATGTGCCATGAGTCCTACAATCACCTGCTCTGATTTATTTAGCCACTGGCTTTCCGTTGCATCTATTGCCCCGTTTTGCAGGGCGGTATCGGCCAAGTTGTTATCCAACGACGTTATTTGTAGCTTGATAACGCTTTCGGGGGTTTCTGTTGCTTGCGAGGTTTGTGCCAGTAGTAAAAATAAAATGCCTGTCAGAGTTTTCATGGTTGCGGAATTTGATTGATTTTTATGTCTTGGTTTATGGTCAGGGTATCAGGTGTTTGGCACTGGTTCTTATGGTCGATATAGAGGGTTTCATTGATGATCTGGTATTCGCGCGTTTCATTTTTTGCAAAAGTCACCTTATAGTTGTTGTCCCAATAACAGCGTATTTGCGAATACCGCTGCGCGGATACCTCAAGATCGGTTCCGTTGCCTTGAATACTGACGTTGTGTAACTCCACAGGTTCTACCGCTGGCTGGCCGCTGTACCAGGATTCGCGCAATAACCGTTTCCATGCTGGGCCGCTAAAAGCAGTTTCTTTGGTTGCCCTATCAAGCGTTGTTACAGTGACTTTAATAGTGGCACCGTCACTGTATAGCTTTAGTAAGTCGATGTTGCGTGTATTGGTGTAGTTAAGATAGGCCGTAAGAAAGTGTTTTGCATCGAGAACTAATTGCTTGTCCAATTCAGTAGCGTTTGCCATCTGCGAACATAACAAAAGCAAGCAAATTACTTTACTTACGGTGCGGTTCATCGTGTCATTACCATTTCTTGCTGTTGAGGTTCTTTAACGATTTCAGGCGGCTTATGGTCGTTGATTATGCTATTGGCATCTATAGCCGCGTGTTTGCCTTGTTCCAGTATTTCCGGGGTCTTTATGTGCTTACCTTTTTCTAAGGCGGCGGCTAAACCTTCTCTGATTAGATTAACCATTGTGTCCACTTCATCTTGAGAGCGTAAAGCCCCGGTTTCTTTAGCTTGTTGGGCTATTTTTTCGCCCAATTTTGATACGGCAATGGCAGCCGCCAGTTGTGGCATTTGTTCAATGACTTTACGCTCTATTTCGTTGCCTACACGTAAAGCTTGTGCCTGTTCTTGTAAGGTGTCTTGATAGCTTGCCTTTTCGACCTGCCAGGTGTTTTTCTTTACCGTCTTTTTGTCCTCAATGACATTACCGTGATCGTCCAGCGCCGTATTGGGTATTTCGACGCTTTGCTTGCCTGTGTTGCTGAGTGTTACCGTGTCCCCGATCTGCGGTTTAGTGTGGGAGTTTTCAAACGCCCGTTTAAGGTCTGCACCCCAACGGGTTACTTCCTTGCCTTCTATATCCAGTTTAACGAAGTAAGATTGTCCCTGATTAGGGTCGTGCTTATAGTGGTCTGCACCATGCGCTAACAGAACGCCACGCAATACACCGTCTTGTTGTTTTTGGTTGTCGCCTACTTCCTTATGCGCATCACGTAGCGTCATGGCATGATTCATTTCTGCCATTTGAAACTCAGTGGGCTTATACCCTGATACTTCAATTCCCTTAAGCGAGGCTTCACGCCATACTTGGTGTTTAAAGTTCTGGCTACCCGACACGTTAATGCTTTGCCATCCCCTTGTTTCTGCAATCGCTAAGGCATCGCGGATAACGGTGTGGTTTTCCGTCTCTAATTTCAGCTTATTGCCGCGATCTTCAAATGCTACGGTTTTATCCGGCAAATAGTATTTATCTTCGATTCTTAGGTAACGGCTAGATACCGTATCCGGGATGTCTTGTGTATTGCCTTGTTTCTGTTTCGCCTTTTTTATATCAATTTGGTCAAGCTCTAGGTCAGTATGGGGTTGGTTGTTGTCTGGTGCGGCAGCTTTATTTGGTATTTCTGGGGATCTCTCGTTTAAGGCAATGATGTTTTCTTGGGGTTCATTGTTGCGACGTAGGTTTTTTGCAAACTCAGTAGCAGCCTCTTTTGCAATGTCAGGGTTTTGCAGTTGAAGCTCTGCCTGATAGGCGACTTGATTTTTAGCATTGTGGCCTATTGCAATAGCCGCTAACTGTCGTTCTGTTTTGTTCTCGATCTTGCTAAACGCGGCAATATCATCACGCACTAAATCACGCGCGGTTGCTTTGTCCAGCTCGTTGGTTGGTACTGGCATCAGGCCGTCGTTAGTTTGTTCGATGGCCTTACGTGCCGCAATATCACGTTGCAGCTCGACACTGTTTTGACTGGTATTTTCTTGTGGATTTTTCTCAACGCGGTCGGCGGCGACGGCGGCATCGAATGCTTTATAGTTGGGATTCACGCGGGCATTTTCGGCAATTTGCTCCGCTGCTTTATCTTGCCAGTCGGGGTTTTGAATGCGCCGGAAGTCCCGAGCATCTACCAGCGCCATTTGCTTGTCGGTTTCAGCATCGACGCCATGCCCTGCTGCCGCGCGTTGTTCTGCGCGGGCTTCAATAGCCTTTACACTAGCTTTGTCGATCTCCGCTTGAATGTCGGCCAGTGATTTTCCATCGCTACGCTTCCATTCGCCATCGACCTTGCTGATTTGGGACACCTGACCGTCAGCCGTGCGTTCTTGAAAACGGGTTGCGCCAATTTCATCAGCCTTGGCCGTGACTGCTTCCGCCGTATAGAATCTGTATTTTGCGTCAAAGCGCGAGTCGCTAATCTCGAACCGATGATGCAGATCAGCAAGGTCGGCTTTGATGCGTTCGACCAGTTCTTTACCATCTTGATTTTGTACTTCATTAGCCATTTTTTTCTCCTAACTTTCAGTAAAAAGGTTTACGTAGCGTTGTGCAGCGGCTTTTAGGTCTTCAAATGTCTTAGGCTGTGTTGTTGGCTTGATAATGCTATCCGTGTCTATTAAGAAATCCGTCAATGACAGGCTGTTAATGTTTTCAAGTTCTTCTTTCGTCATGCGCCTGTAGTGTGGTTTGTCTTGCGTTTCTTGCTGGTGAACCACGGCTATTTCATTGCTGATAAGTTGTAGGCGTTTGATCTTCGGTGGTGACAGTAAGCGTTTTTTGAAATGCTTGTCTTTATAGTAAATTATTTTTTCGGCCATGATTGGGCGTATGCCCTCATAGATAATAATTTCTTTGTGGTCGCCTATTTCTTTGACTTCCTGGGGTAACAACAACATTCGCCGCTGGTCGCTTTCTGTCGTGCTATTGCCTTTACCTGTTCCCCACATTGGCCGTGAACGGCTTTTACCTTTAACAGTAGTTGAGCCTAGATCGTTTGATATTTCTTGGGCATCGTTGAAGTCTTTGGGTGCAAATAGGATTCGACCTGCCAAGGTTTTCATAATAGTGTCTGCCCCATCCCTGCCATACACGGATCGTAATTGGGACGGCGTTTGTATTACCAATAATACCAGCACGTTGTAGCCAGGCAAAAAACCGCATGAGGTTTCTATAATCGGTATCCTGCCCAATGCGGTGAATTCATCCAGCATGAGTAACAATTGATGTTTTAGAAGCGGGTTATGTTCGGGTAGCTCCCGCGTTTGCAGCCCTATCGCCTGTTGAAAAAACAGGCTTAAAACCGGGCGTATCCGGTCGAGGTTGTCAGGCGTTACACCGACATAAATAGACATTGGTTTTTTACGCAGGTCGCCTAAATCAAAGTCAGTGCCTGATGTGGCTGCATCCAATAGCGGGTTTAGCCACAAGGACAATTTTGATGTAAATTCTTTGCGGATACCGGAAGCGGTTTGTGCGGCCAGGTCGATCACCTCATAAATGGATGATACACACTGCCACGAAAGCGGATGACCACTTTCTTTACGGTCTTCTATAACCCGTTTCCAGTGCGCGACAAAACCTTCCCCAGTCGTGCCGCCGGACATGCCTTGTCTAAGCACTTCTCCTATGGTTCGTGTTGCGCCTTTGGTTTCAAAGAGGTATAGCGTTATGCCTAAGAATAGCGTCCTGGAACTGTTTACCCAAAATGAATCCTTGCCTGTTTCAGATAGGTACAGCATTTCAGCAATCCGCTGAATATCATTAATGCGGATATTAGTGTCGTCAGACACATAATATAACGGGTTCCAGCGTGCGGTATCGCCTGTTTCAGATAGTGGATCAAACAGGTAGACTTGTTGGCCGTGTTTTTGCCGGAATCCTGCGGTAATCCCCCAGTTTTCCCGCTTTATATCCACCACAATAACAGAGCCGGGGAAATTAAGCAGGTTGGGTATGACCACGCCAACACCTTTGCCCGATCTGGGGGGGGCGGACAGGATTACACCCTGTTGTCCGGGCATGGACAAATATTTGCCGTTTAACTGCCCCAGTAGGATGCCGTCACCGTCTAATAAACCGCGTTTTTTGATCTCTAATGAAGTGGCGAATTTTGCATCACCATGTAATGCCCGGCTACGCGGGATCAGTGGCAAAATGGCGAAGATGAGTATAATGCCGAAACCTGATGCAGAACTGCCGATCAGACTTTTACGCAGGGCCGGATTGTGGCCGTAATAATAGCCATATTTGAGTATGGTTAGGGGGGTCGTCTGTATTGGGTTTTGATGGTTGAAAAATAAGAAAAAGTAGCCGGACAAATAAAGTCCGGCTATAAGGGCTAACAACGACACTACAACGATTTTACCTACTTTGTTCATTAGCCATCGCCCGCTTTAAGTCCGGTTTGTACCAAACTTCTTTAACAAACCGGGTAGAGCCTTCAAAATCGAATTGCAGCACAATGTCGATGGTCTGATAAAGCAAAGACCGGATTTCTTCCGATTTAAGCGCTTGCCCCGCTTCTGATTGCCGGATAAGCAAGAGCATTTGCGCCAGTGCCAATTCCGCCGTATGTCCGTGTACGCTGGTGATTGAGCCGGGGTGTGAGGCTACAACACGCAAATAATCAAAAGCTTCATCACCACGTAATTCGGCTAAAAATATGCGGTCTGGCCGCATCCGCAAACACGACTCCAACAACATTTTCGGGGTGACATTGGCTAACCCTTGCGTTCCTTTTGAGTAGAACAAGCGTACATGGTTGGGATGGTTGTTCAGAATGAGTTCTTTGGCATCCTCGATGATGATTATTCGCTCGTCGTTGGGAACTTCGAGAATCAGGGCTTTGGTCGCAGTCGTTTTACCGCTGCCTGTAACCCCTGATACCAAAATGTTTTTTCTGGACAAAACAGCCAGCTTGAGAAAACCAATATAGTTGTGCTGATGCTTGAGTTCCAGTAATCGATGCTCTACCTCATCCAGTTCATTGCTTGCCTCTTTGCAGCGGTCAAAAAGCCCGTTTGCGGCCAGTTCGTCCAATGTCCAAACCTTACTTGATGGCCTACGAATGGTAATTGATACGTGTTCAGCCGCCGGTGGCAAAACGAATTGAATACGCTCACCACTGGGCAGGTCGGCGGATAACAACGGGGAGTTTTCATCAATGCCTTGATTCGTTCGATTGGCGACTAAACTAGCCATGTTCCGACACCAGCTAACGCTGGCAAAAGGTAATTTTTCATGTGTCCAGCCACTATAGCGTTGTATGAAAACCTCATGCGGCTTGTTGATACAAACTTCGGTCACTTGCTCATCATCAAGAATATACCTGAGTGGAGCCAGGAAGAAGTGCAGTGAGCTAATGCTTTCTACATTGTTTTCGGTTGGGTTTTCTGCTTTCATTGGATAACTGGATACCTATCGCTAAGGGCGTACACAGGGCGAAAATCGACATCACGGGCAAACAGTATTTGTACCCGCTCCCCTTGTGCCACCCGAATTGTTGGCGGGATGTTGATCGTATTCCGTAATACCTCAGTCATCACGCTGTTGGCTCCCTGCGGGTTATAGTTGATGCTAGTGCCGCCGTTGGTTCCTGCTCCACTCGCGTAACTGGCTCCAGCTTGCGTGGCTCCATTAACCACGGAAATCAGGATGGCCGCACCAAATCTATCCCAGAAATGGGTATCTACTTCGCCCGTTACTCCTGTTCTGCCCAATGCGTCGGTTGCCGGGGAATCAAGTTGAGCGGTAACACCTGTTGGGGTTCGGGCTTCTGCCCAAAGCACAAATAGGCGGTTTTGGCCTTGTTGTACTTGCGACCGGGTTTCTCCGGTGAGCGTCGTGCCGCGCTCCAACATAACCACCTTGCCATTTGCCCCATAAATATCAAACGCCAATACACACGTTACCAATCCAGGCAGTTGTGAGTCGATAGCGGTTTCCAGTGTGCAGTCTCCTTTTGCACCCTTGGGAATAAGATAGGTCATCGTTGGTAGCTTTTGCGCGCGGGCGGCCACTGTTTTAGTCGGTTTAAGGGCATCCCCCAGAGCAGTATTGCCGCCTGTTTGGGCATCGCTTCCCGTTGCTAGTCCAGTGTTTTGCGGTATAGCGGTCGCCGTGGTGTTGGTGCCGGACTTGGCAAATACAGGGCTGTTTAGTCGTCGTTCCTCCGCCAGTTGTTCAGGCGTTTTTGGCGGTGGGGCGGCGTTGTTGCCGGTGTTGGTTGTCGTTGTTGTGTCGGGGAAGACAGGAGGGGGGCCAAATATGTCGCCAACATTGACAGGCTCAGAAGGTTTCTGTGAAGGTGGTGAGGGGGTACTTGGAAAAGGCACGGTGCCGATCTTGGGTAGGAGTGCGTCCCCTTGCATTTGCTGCTCGTGTTGTTTCCTTTTGGCTTCCTGAATTTGTTGCTGTTTGCTAACTACGTTGCTGTAGTACCAAAACAAAAAGCCGCCGCCCAGCAAGACAATAATGGCAATCCCCAAAATGTTATTTATTTTTGCTTGTAGGGATTGCCTCTTGGTGACACTGGATATTGTGCGCTCTCCTGAGACTTCCTCATTTTGAGGTTCGGTGTGGTTATTCATCAATCTTCTCCATATACATGTTCATAAAATCATTGACTAGACGATGTATATCATCAAGGTTTTCTCTCAGTGCTTTTACTAATGTTTCCGCATCATTTAACGCATCAACCGGGTCACGCTCAAGTGCAGAGCGCAAAGCGTCCTTAACCCAGCTTGACGCGGAAACATCGACAAGAATTGCCTTATATATTGATGTCATTGGTTGGCCTCTTCGGTTTGTTTGGTTTCCCTGATAACATCCTGATTGACTGTGCCGGTTGTTGTGCGTTTGCCGCCGCCGGTAAACTGCCTGTTTTCAATGCAGCCCACCAGATCGCCACGCCGCAAAACGAAGCGGCGGCCTATGCGGTGGACAACCACCTCCCCGTTTTCCGGGTCTATATGGAAATTGATTAACGCCTCAGTTTGATCGTCGTTTTCAACAAAGATCGCCGGGAATTCGGCATAGGCGCTAAACTTTATGTGCGTCTGCATGCCGTCGTCGTAGGCTTCAACAGGCTTCATGGCGGGGCTTCCGCAATACCAGTAATCACGGTTTTTTGCCGCATAATGCTTGGCGTTGAGTTTGCGCTTGAGCTGTTCTTGAGCAGACAGCGCTGCCCGTTGGTTTGCTTCATCCTCCGGGTAACGGAAAGTTATCGAGTAGATCATTGTGTTACGGTTTTTCGGGAGGCTTTTTCTGGACTGGTAATCAAAATGGTAAACCCGCTTATTGGTTTTCAGATCAAAGTTCGTGCGTACCATGACCGCTTTCGGCTTAATCCAGGTATCGTTACCTTCTGCGGTAATATCCAGCCCCCCGGTGTCGCCAGCGCCAACCCCAATAAACTCCTCGTCATCCGCGAGTTTTAGGTGGGTTTGGTAGCCCTCATAGCCAATCAGACTGATAACATCGTTTTTGTCAAAGATAACTTCACGAACTCTAGCGTCTACGCTACCCTGCCTTGGCGTGGTTTCAGCGTAGCAGATCGTTACCCCTGATAGTAAAAATACAGCGAACATTCTGGCTACGGCTATCATTTTTGAACTCCTTGCGGATGGACTATTGGCTGTTCGGCGATGACTTCCGGCTCTTTGTGGTAGGTTACTATCTTTAAGCCCATTGGATTCAGGCCGCGTATTTTGTCGTTCTTTGAGGGTTCACCATAACCATATTTGATCGTTGAGAGCCAATGTGTCACCTGTGGTGCCGCATTGCCGCCCGGACGCTTTTCAGTGGTAAAGCGAATTTGTGCCGTGTCCCTAGCGCCGCTGTCCGGCTCCAGAAATGTGATGCCTTTGATGTGTACGGTGATAGTGGTGCCATCCTTGTACAGCACTAACGGCGATTCGGGGTTAGCTTCCTGCCAGTATTGCGCCCATTCTTCATTGAGTTTGGCGTTATTAAATGCGCCGACGGTTTCATAGTCGGTTTCGGCGGTCGCATAATAAAACCGTTCCCGCGCGGTCTGGTAGTGCGTAAGCAAATGCCGGGTTGCTAACTCCGAGGCTTCGGCTTCACCGTTATAGACAGGGACAACATCAACGATCCCTGTTGAGCTGTCTATACGGATAACATACGGTTCGGTTGTTTTTAAAGGCGTTAGCCCTACAATCGCCCCTATTGCACAGCCGAGAAGAAAAGCCACCAACCAAAAAGCCTTGAACCAGCGATCACCTGTTTTAATGGCGTCGCGTAGTTTGTCGGCTTCCCAACTGGAGGCTTCTTGTAAGTAGGTTTCAAGCTCTGGATCGGGTTTCATGGTTTTGCCACGGTGTCTGGGTTAATCGGCTTAAAGTCATCGGTGCAGCGGGGCATCGGTTTGGTGGCACTGCACGCAGACAGTAACCCCAAGGCAAGACAAGCAATACATAATTTTTTGAGTATCATAAGGTTTCTATTCAGGCAGGCTGGATGTGGTTTTTGGTAGTAGGTTAAGGCTGATACTATAGGTACTTAGTACCTATGTCAACTATAATGTTTATTTTAATTCGATCTTCTCTGGGGTGGTTGATGGCGGGTTAGCGAGAGCTTTTTTTAATGCCACAATCGCCCATATTGGACAGGGCTTTGCTGATACTGCTTCAGGGTTGGCTAACCAGGCCCTCAACGTCCTGACTTTTATGCTTCGGGATGTTTCCTTTATAATCAGGCCTGCGGCTTGGTCTTGGGTAATTCCGTGTTTTGCAAGTATTTCCCTGAACTCTCGCTGGTTTCTTTCTCTCTCCAATTCTGATTCCATTTCATTGGTCTTGCGGCGTCAGGTTTTCAAATCCGCGCACCGGCACGGACGGCCAACGACACCATTCGCCACCGGCGCAGACGGTTTCAGCGGCCAGAAGACACGCCTCAAGCAGATACACGACTATACCGTGTTGCAGCAGCGCGGTCTGGATGCTTGGGTGTTCGCGGTACGGCTCTAAATCGTAATCTGCCATCGCCGCCGCGTAGCCCTTGATCCACTCAACGCAATCATCAACAGGTGGCGGGCATTCGTCGTGTTTCCAGTTGCTTTTGTAGAAAGCCCAGCCATCACTCCATCGCTTAGTTTCGTTTTGATCGCTCATAACTGCGTAATAATCGATGAGAATTGCCTCACATTTTCCGGTCATCGTGTAACCCTTATTAAGTTCGCCAAATTAAAAAACATTTTTCCGTGCTATTTTGCCGCCTGTGCTATCTCCGCTTCCGCTTAGTTGGTTCGCTACTGCTCTGCCAGCACCATACGTCCGGTTGCCCAGGTTGCGGGTAAGAGACTGGTAGCGGCTGGGTTTTTCTCCGGCCCTGCCATCGCCCATGCCGCGCCCAAACTGGTACAGAGAACCACCAGCGCCGCCCGCTCCCCAGTTGATTGCCTTACTCAGTGCGTTATAGGAACTCAAGGCAACACCACTCGCCAGGCCAGCGGCGAGGCTGGGGACTTGTTTCATGATGAGCAGCACAAAAGCGCAGGCCAGGCAGAGCTGTATCGACTGTGCAATGGTGATGCCGGCACCTAGCGCTAGGGCTTGGGTCGCGTAAGAATCCAACATATTTAAAAGTAGTTTTGCGGCGACAGCGGCGATCACAATAATGAGAGCGTAGTTGGAGAGTTGGGCGACCCAAGCTTCAAAAAACCGCTTGGTCGCCTCGAACATCAAGCCCAGGATAAACAGCGGCCCGAGAGCCAGAAGGATACCCACCGCGACTATCGACAGGCAAAATAAATACGCCATCCATATACAGATAAAGCCAACGAAAAGATAAACCGCGAATCCCGCTAAGTAAAAACCAAAATTGTTATTGAAAAACCCGCCTTGATTTATTAGCGACCCAGCTACCGTAGCACCCTTTAACCATACCCCATCAATGGTAGCAATGGCGTTGTTGCCGTTGAGAATAGCGCCGCTCAGGGCATTGGGTGTGGTGATAAAGAAATCAATAAAAACGGCATTATATTGCCACAAACTGAGGACAACCCCCAGAATGACGGCCAAAACCAAAATACGCTTGGCCCCTTCCATAATGGGTTCTTCAATCGCCCCTCGTAGGTGCAGGTATCCCCATATCATGACGTAAATGGTTGCCAGTGTAACGGCGGCTGGAGCCAGGCTGGCCGATATATTGCTGGTAATGGCCGAAACCGTGTTCAGGACATTGCCTTGCAGGAATGCCCAGAATGTTGCGAAAAAACCCATGTGTCTCTCCTAAGCAAACAGTTATTTGAGAACTTCATAGTGCGGCTGCGGGGCTAGTGCTGCGGCCCTAGCTTCGGCTGCAAAATCATGTTGCCTTGATGGTCTATGTTTTTCCAAAATTTCTGTTTTGATGGTAATTTCAACGGGTTTATTGGGCTGTTGGTTGACAGCCACCGTGACAGGGGTTTGGTCGGCTGGCTGGTTAGCAGCTTCCACGGTCGGGTTATCGTTGGGTTGTGTGTTAGTCGTTACGTAATAAGTCCCCGCCGCAGTCATGGCGGCGGTGAGGACAATTGAAGTAATCAGGGTGAGTTTTGAGGTCATGATGTTATCCGCCAATTAATTCGTGATGCCATAATTCGGCTGGGTTAGATTATTAACGTCGCCGGTTTGTTGTATTGCCAACTCGTTTTGTTGTTGTTGGGTAACGGCATCCCGGCTCTGCATGAGACTAACTGTTTGTTGCAGTTTGGTTTGCTCGTTGGTCATCATGGTTTGTTCAGCCGTAATCCGCGCGTTTAATTCCGCAATCGCCTTGGGGTCGGTGGTGTTGTTGATTTGTCCCATCAGCCCTTGCAAATAATTAAACCGCGCACTGGCGTTTGCCATCCCCTGTGCGGATATGGACTGAATCGCGGCGGCATTAGTGCGGCGATCGGTTAACAGTTGTGTTTGCGCCGGAGTCATATTCATGTTCGCAATGGAGGCATTGGACAGGATGGAGTTATTACTAACCAGGGCTTGTATTTGGTTGCCCATCCCGGAATAGCTGTTACTCGTGTTGTTGAGTACGCCCACCATATCACCCGCGCCCTGTGGCAAGTAATTACGCGCTGCATTGGCTAATGGCAACACATTCCCCATACCTCTGTTGCCTGTCATTGATTGCAGTGTGCCGGTTTGCTGGTCGAGCTGCGCTTTCATTTGCTGTAGCTGTTGCGCCCAACTGGCTAATTGCTGCATGTTAGCCACTAATGCCTGCGCGTCGAATACTAAATCAATCGCATACACAGGCATAGCGCCTGAGCAAAACAGTAAACTCAGAAATAAGATGCTATTTTTTATTTGCTTTTTCATATTGATTCTCCTAAAGGGGCTTAATGTTTAATGCTATTTTCGCGGACGCGAAAATCGTATCACTGGTTTAGTTTTGGTTTGCCGCGTTGTTGTTGAAAAATGGGTAGCCAGTCGGCGGGGTTGTCGCCCACTTGCGCAATTATGTTCCTGACTATTTCTACGTTGTGGGATCTTCCTGAAATAACGTCCAATTCAAAATCAAAACCTTTAAGGTCTAATTCGCAGACGACGCTACTATTACCTTGTTTAACCAAGAATTGACGGCTTCCGGGTTCTAGTTCCTGTTTAATCAGCAAATATTCGCGTTCACTCAAGCCCAAAACGTCGATGTATTCTTCCGGCCTGGCTTCCCCGTTAGGGAAAAATATTTTGGTGGCCGTCTGCTCAACAATATCACGCGCAATAGGGCTGTCCAGGCCGTCGCCTACGCTTTGTGTGGCAAAGGCAAAAGCACCGTTCTTTTTACGAGCAGTTTTCAGGCCGTCTTTGGCAAAGTCCTGAAAAGTGGGGTCGCCTAATAATTTCCAGAATTCGTCCATCCAGCAGATTAATCGCCTGCCATCCATCAACCCTTTTGTCAGGTGGAATAAATACATGGTGATTGGCGTACACGTTGTCTGGTTGTCGATAAAATCAGTGACATCAAAGCCAATGGTTGCGTTTTTACCCATTATTCCGGTAACGCTGTCCCGTTCATTATCGAATACCCAGGCATATTCGCCGCCGGTGTCCTCACACCATTTACTCAGCCGTGCATGTAACCCCTCGGGGTCGCGTTTATCCAAAAACTCAATGAGCCTCGATAGGCGGCGATATTTTTGTTCTAATGCCAAAGTGCCTTGCAGGGATTTTTCGAGGTCTTTGCTTTCACGTACCGTCAGTGGCCTGTTAGGATTTTTTGCTAACTGTTGCAACCATTGGCTCATAAACTCCGTGTTGCCTGGGGTTGGGTCTAATTGCAGCGGGTTGAACCCGGTTTTTTTCTTGTTCTGGATGGCAAGATAACAGCCGCCCAGTGCGCGGATCAATATTTCCAAACCGTAATCTTTATCGAAAATCACCTGTGTTACATCGAGTTTTCTGTTCATGCACACCAGGAATCCGATCAGTACCGTCTTACCTGAACCTACCTGGCCGTAGATAGAGGTATGACCGACATCTTTTTTACTCCCCCCGGTTGGGTCTTTGGGGTCACTCGCGTGTAATGAAAAATAATAATTGCTTTTGGCATTGCTCACTAGCACAGCCATTGCATCACCCCAGTGGTTGCCGTTGGCACGTCCTACCGGGAAATTGTGAAACGGTGCCATTGCCGAAAAATTGCGGCTGGTTATCGGCGAGAGGCGTGGCCGCATGGCGAAGTTTCCGGGTAGTTGCGCCCAAAATGCCGCTTCAATCGCCAAATCCTCACGCGCTACCGTCATCCCGGTATCACCCAGGATCGTTTTAGCCAGGGCGACATTGTTATTCAATTCCCGTAAACGTGCCAAGCTTTCCGCTTCTTTTACACCCTCGAAAATGTCAGCCTGTACTTGCAGGGAAAAGTGGTGGTCGCCCATCACGAATTCGTTGCTGGACAATTGGTCAAGCGCCGTTTTCAGTTCTTCAGATTGCGATATGGCTAAATCGCCAACATTTACCATCCGGTTGTATTGGTGGCCGAGCAGATTTTGAGCGGTTGCCTTATTGATGAAGGTAAAACTTTGCGTTAACACAAAACTGAATGGCACTGACATCAAGGGGTTAAACATCCCGACGATGCTGGGTGTGGGGTACTCTTTTATCCCTAGAAAGGCGGCGACACGGGTTTCTGTCGTGGTGCGGTATTCCATCGCTTCGGAGCCAAATAATAACCGGGTTGTTGCCAACACTTCATTAAGTGGTGATCGTGGCAACGGGACGCGTTGCCATTCTCCGTTAATGAGTAGCCCGAAGTATTCAAGCAACGATGAGAAGCAATGCGCTCCCTGTTTGTATATACCCAAAGGTTCAGGGTCATATCGGGACAGGGACGCGCTGACGTGTTGCTGCAACTTTTGGCATTCTTCCAATGCCTCTTCTTGTTCCTGCCGCAGTGCATCATTGTTCAGGCGGCGCAAGAAGCTCATGGCGGTTTTGCCGATTTTCCCAGGCTGCGGCCTGTAAACAATAGCCACATATATATCGTTGACCATCAAGGTTTCTTGCGCTATCCGCTGACGGTATTTCTCATTCAGGTCATGCGCGAATCCCGGTTCAAATTGGCCGTCCGGGTAGGTGTTTTCCCGGTGTCTGACAACCGTTTGCCAGATTGAAATATTGGGCTTGCTGATGTTCCTGTAAAACACATTTAAACGCTCATGCCAGTTGTTGAGCTGGTCATCGTCGGCGTTTTCAAAACCTATACCGGATAGCTTGAAGGCCATGACGTAGCCGTTATAGGTTTTGACTATTTGCTCCGTGACATGGCTGGTATACGGTATATGGACGGCGGCGCTCTCATCGTTGATTATCGCTTTGTGATTTTTTAACTGCATGTTGATTACCCTTAAAAAGCCTACGTCAAAAATTTAGGTAGCTTACGCCGCCCTTCAAGGTCGGTCAGGTCATAGCGTTGCGGCGAGTAACTACTCGCCCGCCAATGTTTCCTACTGGCCCGCCAATACCTCGGGTTGCCTTTAATACAGTTCAGGCCCTTTGTTCTGACACACAAGGTCAGCAGCTCGAAGAAACGGCATTCTGTCATTAGAAGCAAAGCCAGAACACCGTGTATGGGGATGTATGCCAAAAGCCACAATAGGTTTTTTGTCACCAGAAACATTTCAATAACCGCAATCCCACCTAGCACCATGCCGAACGTGGTTACGCCAAACCGCATTGGGGGGCGGGTGGCGGCTACAAATAGCGGGTCTGCTTGTAGACCGTTGTTGGCACTCATGCTATACCCCGAAGAGTCCGCGTATCCAGGTCACAATTTGTTGTGAACCAAATACCAATACTATGCCCGCCATGACACTGATCGCCAATACCCATGAGATTCGGCCAAACCATGCCAAGGCTCCTGCTACCATCACCGCAATAACGGCAACAGGGGTTAGGATGGTTAGAATGTCTTGTGACAGCGAGGTTGCGCCTGATGAAAAAGGGCCCGCCGCAAATGACAGTTCTGGTATGAATAGGCCAAGTCCGGCTATGGTTACAATTATTATGTTTGGGTTAAATTTCATTTAGATACCTTTTTTGTTAAGTGCGTATTCAATTTTTTTATCGGTTTTGTACTGGCCCAAAGCATAGGCAGGCCATATAGTTGCCGGAATCCATCCGATTATAGTTATTTGCAGGATTAGACAAATAACGCCGACAACTGGCCTACCGATTGTGAAGAAGGTAAGCCAGGGCAGAAACAGGGCGTTGTTGAATAAATAAAATCTCATAGAATCATTTAACATTGGACCTCTTGTGGCTGTGCTTATGGTCACCCTGCTCATAATCACCATAAGTGAACAAGGAACAAGGCACGTCTGCGTAAAGTTTACATAAACAAGATGAGAGGAAATCTGTAGGTTTAATTAAGATTAGATGAAGATAGGCGCCAGTTTTAGTTTTTCTTCTTGTTATACAAATCCCACCATTGCCCGGTTTGGGCGTTTGGCGGCTCGGCTTCTTTTTGGGCGGTTTTCGTTGGTTCTGCTCCCTGTTTTGAATTTAGGCGCACAGTCACGGGTTGGCCTTGTGCTAATTTGATTTCTTGCTGAATCTGGGTGATGTTCCCGGTTACTTCTTCCAGCCTTGCCTCGGTTTTGGCAAGTTCCTCCTTGTTGTCGTTTGTTAGGTCTATCGCCCTTTGTTGCTGTAACTGCGCCGCTAGTTGCTGTTGTTCGTTGATTTCGCTTTGCAGGATGTTCAGCTTTTCATTGTCACGGCTTGCTTGCTGTTCGCTGCCTACTATTCTTGTAGGCGGCGGGTCGGCGCTTGCCGGGGTTGTGGCAAACAGGGCTAGGATGATGAGGGTAATGGGTTGCTTCATTGGTTATTGTCCTGTTCTGATTCTGATTCTGTCTTTGTGTTGTACCAGCCTTCCACTCCCTCGTCGCTGGCTTCGCCATCCCCGCCGTTCCACATATTCCACAAGCGGCTTGATTCGTTTTCCGGGTCGCTGTTGTAAAGCTCCCGTTTTATAGCAAGCGGGATTATGGTTTTTGGCTTAGGTAGCTTATCCATTTCTCTGTTCGGGGTTGGTTTAGCCGTTGCAAATTTGGTTAAGGCTGATGTTATAGGCACTTAGTACCTATGTCAAGTTTATCGTTTATTTTATTTCGATCTTTTCTGGGGTGGTTGATGGCAGGTTAGCGAGAGCTTTTTTCAATGCCACGATTGCCCATATTGGACATGGTTTTGCCGATACTGCTTCCGGGTTGGCTAACCATGTTCTCAACGTTCTGAGCTTTATGCTTCGGGATGTTTCCTTCGTTATCAGGGCTGCGGCCTGTGCTTGGGTAATGCCGTATTTTGCAAGTATTTCCCTAAACTCTTTCTGGTTTTTAAGTCGTTCTAATTCTTCCATTTTGCCGTTATTATGATTTTTGTGGTGGTTGGCTTTGTGGTGTTTTTATATCACAGTTTGTCGTTTATTTTGAAATCCTGCGTGTTGTTTTTCGCGTCCGCGAAAATATTTGCTTTGCTGTTGTTTGTGTACAGGGAAGTCCGTGAAATGGCTGATTGATTAAGTCTAACGAGAAACCCAATAAAAGTTAGTTAGGGCGTTGAAAATGGACAATCGTTTAGTAGGACAGCCCTACGGGACAGGGTTAAGCCTGCAATTATCCTGCTCTCAGGGTGAGCGTCCGTAAGCCTACATTGCTATTCCTGCCGTCATAGAATGTAGGCCAACGGTCGCTATAACCCTGAGCTGGTCTAATTTCCAACTAAACCCTTCTGTAGTGCGGTTTGTTGTATTGCACAATTCTGAGCCGGTCATGATGTCCTCACCGCCGCTTTATGTGGAAATTCTGGCTTTCGTTTTTTTTATAGTCAAGGGTCGCTACGCTATAAAGCATTCCTTGACTATAAAAAAAGCCTCCGCCTGACGAATTCCACAGCGACGGCGAGGGCATCATGACCTAGACGATTTTGTTTGTTTACGCTTCCATCCAGGGAGCGGCTTCGCCGACTGCTTTTAAATGAAAACCGTACTTTGTTTTTCAATCTTTCCACGACAGCTCAAACAAGAGCATCGACGGGGAGTAGCCAACAAATTCTGTTGGTTATGTTGTTGAAAGTTAATTGATTTATTGCTGTTTTGACAAGTAAAAACGCTTGACAGTTTGGCGGGGTGTCGCTATAATAAGCCATGTTTTGAAAAAAGCAAAACACCGTCCACGGCGGTTTCCGTGGCCTACTTGGGAGCTTAACATGGATATTCGACAATTAATCACTGATAGAATTATTGCCATGCTGGAAAAGGGCGGCAATGTTGCCCGTGAACGTTGGCAAAAAGCCGCACAAGGCGGCTTTCCTAGTAATGGCGCGACTGGCGACTCATACCATGGCGTTAATGTCTTAATCCTTTGGGATGCAGCAATGGAGGCCAATTATTCATCTAATGTTTGGATGACCTACAAACAAGCTGGAAGCTTGGGTGCACAAGTGCGCAAAGGCGAAAAAGCGACTATGTGTGCTTATTTTGAAATGGTTAAACGCAAAGGGAACGAGGCCGCCGACCACGACGAAGAGGGTAAAGGTGGTTTTTTCCCGATGTGCAAGCCTTTTTGGTTGTTTAATGTAACGCAAATTGACGGCCTACCCGAGACTTTAACGGATGCCTCAGAAATGGCCAACGAATTCAACCCCATTGAAGAGGCCGAAAAATTGCTTGAAGCCAGCGGCGCGGTTATTAATTACGGTTACTCGGGTGCGTGTTATTCACGTAACAAAGATCAAATTAGTTTACCTGACCGCGAACGTTTTACCAGTCCAGAAAACTTTTACGCTACAGCGCTACATGAATTAACGCACTGGACAGGTCACGAAAGCCGCCTAGATCGTCAATTCGGCAAACGTTTTGGTGATGAAGCTTATGCTTTTGAAGAGCTTGTGGCCGAGCTTGGGGCGGCTTTCGTGGTTGGTCACGTTGGCTTTGTAGATGCCATGATAGAAGATCATGCCGCTTACGTTGAAAGTTGGTTGAAGGTATTGAAAAACGATAAGACGGCCATTTTTACGGCCAGTAAGCAAGCAAGCTTGGCTTATGATTTTATCATTGGAAAAGTAGCGGCGAAGGATAACGCAACCCTTTAACGGTGGTGTGTTCGGGGTATGGTAATTTGCCCCGAACACATGCTATTTTACGCCGCACGAAGGAGCGGCTACGCCGACTGGTTTTAAATGAAAACCGCGCTTTGGTTTTCAAACTTTCCACGTTTTGAGAAGAAGTACCGCCCACGGCGGTTTCCGTGGCCTACTTGGGAGCTTAAAGATGAAAACAGGCATTAAAACAGACATCATGCACACTCATAATTTTAACCAGTATGTTAATAACGTGAATGGTTGGATGTTATTGTGTTACGGACATGACGATCCAAGATTAACAGGAGGTGCCTTTTACTATGTAGGTGACAAGGACGAGGCTCAGGTTATGGCTGATGACCGGATGGCTGATGCAAGAAAAGATTCGGATTGGTATTACTCTCGGCCTTGGGTTTAAGGTTGTTTTTCATTTTTTAGGGTTACATAGTTTCTGGGTACCTTGTGAATATTCGAAGTATCCAGAATCAAAATCATCGAGATTTATGCACATTTAAAAATGGGGGGGCTTCCGATCTGCCCCCGAAAAAGTTTTTTATTGTGTATAAATCGTCTTCATTATTTAGTTTTTCTCGTCCGCGAAAATAGTTGAATGGCTGTTTGATTATTTACTTTGTCCGGCCAGGCTTTGGTGGGGACAGCCCTATCGGGACAGGGTTGAGCCTGCAATGCGATCAAGCCCAGAGTAAGCGCCCGTAACCCTACATTGCTATTCCTGCCGTCATAGAATGCAGGCCAACGGGCGCTAAACCCTGGACTCACTCCCATTTCCAGCTAAACCCTTCTGTAAATTGGTGGCGGCTGCGCGGCCTGTTTTGATTTTCGCATAGGTGAACAGATGCTGCGTGTTACTTCGCAACTGTTCTTTGCTGATAGATAACGAAACAGACAAGGAACAGCACCTTGACTGTTTCTTTTGAGCCTTTGGCGGGTCTGGTGTCTGGATCATTGCACAAATCTGAGCCGGTCATGATGCCCTCACCGCCGCTTTATGTGGAAATTCTGGCTTTCGTTTTTTTTATAGTCAAGGGTCGCTACGCTATAAAGCATTCCTTGACTATAAAAAAAGCCTCCGCCTGACGAATTCCACAGCGACGGCGAGGGCATCATGACCTAGACGATTTTGTTTGTTTACGCTTCCATCCAGGGAGCGGCTTCGCCGACTGCTTTTAAATGAAAACCGTACTTTGTTTTTCAATCTTTCCACGACAGCTCAAACAAGAGCATCGACGGGGAGTAGCCAACAAATTCTGTTGGTTATGTTGTTGAAAGTTAATTGAATTATTGTTGTTTTGACAAGTAAAAACGCTTTACATAGTGGCAGATGTTCGGTAGAATAAACCATGTTTTGATGAAAGCAAAACATCCGTCCGCTGCGGTTTCCGTGACCTACTTTGGAATTAAAAATGAAAAATTCTTTGAAAGCTCAATCCTTAAATGCTGTGTCGGCTATTCAGCCATTTTTCTCTAAGTCGCAGTTGTTCGTTATCAAACATGCTTGCCTGGGAGAAGAGGACCATTTTTTCATGCAGAAAGTTATCGATGTTGAAAAGCTGATTGCTTCCATGCCAGTGACTTATGAGCAGGATGGAGCTGGGGATGATGCTATGGTTTATTTGCATTATTTTTTCGGTGGCAGCGATTGGTACATTACTGAAAAGGATGTTTTAAGTGGTGTATCTCAGGCGTTCGGTTTTACCGTGCTCAATGGCGATATGGTTTTCGCTGAATTGGGTTACATTTCAATTGCAGAACTAACCGATTGTAACGTTGAATTTGACCTGTACTTTTCGCCGGAAAAATTGGGTGTAATAAAACAACAGTTGTTATCGGCAGCGGGTTAATATTCTGTCGACCTTAAAGGAGTTGTTAAATGGCATCATTAAACAAAAATACAATGACTGACCAAGTCATTGATGAACCTGTATTTATCCAGTACCTTTGTTATATCAGTAGTGTGGCCGGTATGTGGGCACCTTATGAAGGTTATGTCGAAGTTTATGCTCCCGAAGATGCGAAACGTGATGATATTTTTTCTCGGGTGGTGCGTCATTTGTCACAAACAAGTTTCCCGGATCGACCTAGTCTTTCAAGCTGGCGGCTTGAGCGCATCGAAAAACCATAAAGGTTATTTTAATTTGACAAGCTAAAACGCTTTACAAAAAGCGGCCCATTCTTTAGAATAGCAACCTAATAATAACAATAATAATAATTTAGTCAGCGTAACTTAACGAACCGAAAAGGAAAATTTCATGAAAATATTATCTATTGCTAACCAAAAAGGCGGCGTCGGTAAAAGCACTTTAACCGTGCATTTGGCTTATGCCGCGCTTGATGCTGGCTTGCGTGTGTTGCTGGTTGATATGGATAAACAGGGTAGCCTGTCCCTGACTTTCACGGCCACCAAGGGCGCAGCCCCCGGCTTGACCGCATCCAAGCTTTACGCCGTCGAGGCGAACAACGAGCAGCCGCAAGCGATCAATGACCGTTTGGCTATTATCCGCACGGATAACGCCTTACTGGCAATCGACAAAGCCGAGAACCAAGTTATCCGTCATCCTGGCCTAGCTTTGCGCCGCTTCGCGAAAGACTTTGACATTTGCTTGATCGACACACCGCCACTATTGGGTATTCGTCTTATGGCGTCATTGGCCGCGTCTGATTATGTGGTAACGCCGGTTTCAGTGGGTTTGTATGAATTGGCTGGCGTTGCGGATTTAATGGCGACCATTCATGTTATCCGCACACAGGGATTTAACCCGCGTTTAAAGCATTTAGGTATACTCCCCATGAAGGTTAATAGCCGCAGCATAGAGGCGCAGAACGCCCTTACCAGTATGCGCGAAAAATACGGCCAGGTAATCATTCCCGAAGCACTGGCGGAACGCGCAGCGGTTCGTAAGGCGATTGCGCTACGTCGTCCGGTTTGGGTTAGTCCCCGTGGCTCAGGGCATTTAAAGGCAGCCCAAGAGTGGCGGGCAGCTTGCGCCGCTATTCTAGCCCGGCTTGACATATAATCGCCCTATAACCGAAACACGAGGTCAAAAAACTATGAGCAAAAGTAACGCTTTTCTGGACGCTGGCATTGATTCCTTATTCGGCGACACTGGCAACCCCAACGAATACGAAATATTGGTCAACCTTTATGATATTGAGGTTGGGGTTCAAGTACGGGAGGAATTTGAGGATGATGAAAATGGACTAGCCGAACTTGGCCGCAGTCTTCGCAAGAGACAATTACAAGCTATCGTTATTCGCCCGAACCGTGATGGGCGTGAAAAACCTTACCTGTTAGTGGCGGGTGAGCGCCGCCATCGTGCCGCCATCCTTGAAGGCTTGCCGCAACTACGCGCACGCGTCATGGAAATGGACGACGAAGAAGCAGAGGATATGCAGCTTGCTGAAAATATCCACCGCAAAAACTTAACGCAGATCGAGGAAGCCAAGAAAATTCAACGTGACCTTGATAGTTTGGGTAATGTTGAGGCAGTGCTTGAAAAGCACCATAAAAGCCGCGCATGGCTCTCTAAGACGCTTTCTTTACTAAACTTGCCGGAACAGGCAAAACGTTTGGTCATCGAAAATGTGAGCGCAGACATTGAGGTTATCAATACGGTTAAAACAATTGAAAAAATCGACCCAGTTAAGGCTAAAGAACTGGTTGATGATCTCAAAGGTACGCGCGGCAAGTCTAACGCCCGCGACAAAGCCGCTGCTATTAAAAAAGAGGTCAAGCCAAATAAAAAGAAAAAAAACAAAAAATGGCTTGAAGAGCAAAGCAAACACGACACAAAACGTGAAGGGCAGGGCGATGGTATTTTCGCGGACGAGAAAACCGTAGCCGTCACCACTGAAACAGGAACCGAGATCAACACGTCTGTTTTTCTATTGCTCGATATTGCCTACAGCGCCATCTTTGTGCGCGGCAACTCCCCAGAAACAGTTTTCGACGCAATGAGCAGCACCGACAGGGATTTGATTGATACTTGGCTCCGTTCGTTCTACGACGCAGGCGCAAACGCTAAAGATACAGGTAGGGCGGTACTTCAAGGGCTTAGAGACAATCATTTTAGCAGTGATCGACATGGAGCGTTTGCTTTGGTCGCCTTTCTGCATGGCGTGAATAGTGATGCTAAATACAGTCTATTGAATATCTTTGGCGATATTAAGCAATAGTGTTTACCCGGCAGGGCTATAGCACTGCCTTTTTAATAAGAGATAGGAATAATGAAACTGGTTATTATGGGAATTAACTATGCGCTCTAAAAAGCGAATGACTGCCGTTGAATTCGAGGCTTTACGGCCATTGCTTAAAATATCAGAGGACCGCATGGCGGCGGCTCGCGCCGTACTGGTGGACGGATTGACCTATCAGGCCGCAGGAGATCGGTTCGGGTGGACGCGGCAAGCAGCTGGCGATGCCGTCGATGTTGTATGGCGGACATTACAGCGCTATCATGAATCACAGAAAGCGGCGGTCAACACCGGGACTTCGTTGCCGGACGGCTGGGAACAGGTTACGTTAATTGCCCCTAGTTACCTGATACCTAAATTCAGAAGCGAAATTGCCGAAGCAACACAACAACCCATGCAGCAAACCAAGGCAGCGAAAAGACCGAAAAACGAGGAATAAAAAAACCCGGAGTTTTGATGTCCGGGTTTAAGTTAGTCAACGTAAGCGAACCAGTCAAAGATAATAGCCGACCGCTTAACAAGCGGTATTATATCAGTATAGGGGATGCAATGAAACGCGATTTAGATAAAAAAAAGGTTACACCCATTTACGCCGGAGGGGATTTAAAAACGACTCAGGATAAAAAGGACGAGGAAAAATCGCCGCCTGAAAAACCGATTAAGAGTCTTCAGTTTGATTTATTTGGGGCGTTTATCACCAATAATACAAGTGAGGTATCAAATACCATCGCGATATGGGAACGCATTCCAAAATATTTTCCAACACGTACTTTAGATAAATTACGCCCAGAGAACGGCCATCCAGACCCCTACGAGTGGGAGTATATTGATAAAAACATTAAATACATGGTTGTTGTACAACCCGCATTAATCAAGGTTAATGGCAGCTATAAAGCCTATTTCCCAGGTACGACCGAAGAACTGATAGAGGAAGCCATTAAGAAAATCCTTTCAAATCAACAATACGGCATCCATGACCCAAAAAATAGTGAAACGTGGGTAAGATTTTCGTTATCTATGCTTTACCGTGAACTAAAAGATAGGGGGTGCACACGAAGCCGGCCACAAATAAAACACGCCATTGAGGTAATGAATAAATGCAATATCTCCTTTTTAAAAGAAAGTAAGGAGATATGGAGTGGTGCAATATTGCAAGACCTTGTCACCGTAGGTCGTGATGATTATATAGCTAATACGGACGCGCAGCATATCGCTCGTTTGCCTGTATTTATTTCCAATGCCATAAATTGCCTTGATTACCGCCAGTTTAACTATAATCGCCTAATGAGGTGTAATAGCCCACTTTCCCGCTGGATTTATAAGCAGCTTATTCACCGCTTCAAACAAGCCAATCTTTTTAATGATTATCATTTTATGTATGAGGATTTAAAGGGGAGCGGTTTGTTACAACAAGCTAGAGAAAGTGACAATAGAACGAAAGTTTTAAGTGCGCTGGATGAACTTGTAAGCCAGGGCGTTTTAGTACGTCACACTAGTTTAGAGCGTAAAGAAGGGCAGAAAGTAATTAATGTCAAATATACGGTTTACCCTTCCAGTGATTTTATTAAAGAACAGAAAGCCGCTGGCAAACGAGATACTGATAATGATACAAAGGCGCGAGATAATGGTTTGAAAATTGTGGATAAGTGAGGTCAAAGTAGAAGATTTAACCCGCAATAAGTAGAAGATTTAACCCGCAGATGTAGAAGATTTAACCCGCAGTAAGTAGAAGATTTAACCCGCAGGTGGTTTTTTGATGTCATTAGACAGAAAAAATAGACTCTTTTTGTACCCAAAGTAGAAGATTTAACCCGCAGTTGAGACGATAAGTAGAAGATTTAATCCGCAGTAAGTAGAAGATTTAACCCGCAGTTGAGACGATAAGTAGAAGATTTAACCCGCAGTTATTGGCATAGTAGAAGATTTAACCCGCAGCAAAATAATAAAAACACGCCTAACAACATGATAACAATATGTTTTTAAGCCAAGCAAAAACCACTATTCTTTTCTTCTTTTAGTCTTTTTATTTATTCTTATTTTATTCTTGGTATTGCACCTGTGGATAAAAACTGTCATTAAAATAAATCCACTTATAACAAACAAGTTTAGTTTGTTTACAACTTTACTTAAATTCCGTTTATAAAATTATTTTAAAGAGCCGTGACAATTCGAATTACACGATAGTGTGAAAATTTAAAGCAGTTAATTAGAGATCGATAACTCACAGGCTTACGTGAAAGATATAAATTTAATTACTGAGTTTTAATGATAATTATAAATATTTTTGATAAAATAAGATAACGTAAAAAGTAATATCTTATTTTATCTTATCATTTATATTAAAGGTGTTTATGGGACGCAAAGCATTACATACTCAAGAGGAGGTTTTTCAAGCCGCCAACGCCTTAGCTACAAGCGGAAAAGAGGTTACGCCTACAACCTTGCGCGACGCATTAGGTGGGGGAAGTCTCACAACTATTTATAAACATATAGATGCTTGGCAAGAAACACGACACGCTGCGCCATTACCGATCATCTTTGAAATGCCGGATAATGTTAAAACCGCCTTTTCTCAATGCTGGCAAGCCGCCGTCATTGAAGCAAGCAAAGAAATTTCCGCTATTCGCGAGAAAGCTGACACTGAAATTAAGGCCATCAAGCGACGCTTAAATGAAGCAGTTGAAGCAATTGAGCAGTTAGAAAGCGAAGGTGAAGCTGATAACGCAAAACTTGAAAAAGCGGAAGCTGATCTTGCCGCAACACTCACGGCTTCACAACAAGCGACTACAACTTCCGTAGCACGGGAAGCGGCCTTATCTGCCACCGCTGATCAGATGCGGCAACAAATTGAGGCACAACAAACGGAACTTGCTAATGTTCATTCCGAAGCCGAAGCCTCACGCAACCAACATACCGCAGAAATCACCAGGCTTACCACTGACTTTACAAGGCAACTTACCGGGGCCGGACAAAAGATTGATGCAACCAATGTCCGCGAACGGATAAAGGTTGAAGAGGCTACCACGGCCACAGCCGAAGTCTCACGTCTAACTGAACAGTTAAGGGAACAGAAGAACAGTAACGCAGGAATCATAAGTAAGCTTGAAAATGACAAGCAAACCTTAGAGACTGATTTGACCGCTACGCGTCAAGAGATCAGAGAGCTCGCCACACAACTTAGCCGAACTACTGGCGAACTTGACGCCCTACGTACTCAAGTTATAGGTCAGACTGATGTAATTAAAAGCTTTGCCACTCAAAGCGAAAAGAAAACTAAATAAAAAAACTATCTATTTTACTTTTGACAAGCCATAACGCTTGACAATTAAAGCGAAAACCGGATAATAAGCTACATGAGTTTTTTAATTATTTGAGGAACAATAGATGATCGTTACCTAACTTGATTAAAACTAATTTGCATAAAGAAGGATCGTCACAATGGGACTGTACTATAGATGAGCAAGCCATGATACAGAAAAAAGCGGAAATTGAAGAACAAGGTTACAAGCTTATTATCGACCATGCAATGACTGAAAAGAGTTCCGCTTAAAAAGCCGTAAAAGTGATTACCATGAGGCCATTAAATAAAACAACTATTGAACTAATTGATAAATTAAAAAAGTTAAATATTAAGTTCAAGTCGGGATATTTTGGCGGTTCTAGTTATTGCGTTGGTAATGTGGTTGAAAAACCAGCCAAAGTATTTAATTTAAGCGTAATGCTTGACGGTGAATATGGAAAAGTCGAAATTAATCTTTTTGGAAAAAAATAATAAATTTTCGCGGACGCGAAAATTTCATTTTATATAACTTTTTATAGGTAGGTACTAAAATGACAGAAAAAAATGCCGTTTACCGAATCATTAATGATAAACCTCCATTAGCAGGGGAATTTGAACGAATTTTTCAGCATGTAGCTTCTGATTATTCTTGTGAAGCCTCTTATACGCTGGCGGCGTTCGCTACATCGCTTCTAGGTGATATTGAATTCGATTTATCAACACTTAATAGATTAGCTAAAGCAGATCAAAATTTGGCGTTAGATTTATTCTATTTTTGTATGAGCGAAGGTTTAACCGAAGACGAACGCAGCGCAGCTTCAGCCGCATTCGCGCCTTTTGTGGAGATACACAAACCAGGAGCAAGGCATTAAGAGTTAGCTGTAACGGTTTATTAAACGTAAACAAGAATAGCAAGGTACTAAAATGAGCAACGTAGTAAAATTTTCAAAAACAAAAAGAGTGATTCCATCCGAGACGATTCTCGACGTAACACATCGTTATGTTGAACATAAACATGTTCAGTTTTTACCCTGGAATATAGTTTTAAATGTCCTAATTTTTCTGATCGAATGTTTAAGAACCATTGTATTAACGTTATTACTTTGGTTTCGACCACTACTTTTCTTAGTTTGTAAGCCATTATCAGGGTTAATGCTAATCGCTTTTATAATATGCCTATTCAGTCATCCTCACGATCAAAGACTTACTTACGGGTTTGGTATTTTTAGCTTCTCAGCCTTCCTGATAATGCACCTATATGATGGTCTTTTGATGTTTTTGTCCCGAGGGAATATTGTTAATATTTTCAATTAAACAATGTTAGAGGTTATTCAACAATAGCCTTTTTTTAACACTGATCTAAATACCATACAAAAATTTGTAGCTTGAAAAAACTCAAAGCAGCCACTCAGAATAAATAAAATGATAGTTAGTTGATCGTCAAAAATCGACCCACTCCAGTCATTCGGATATGGATTTAAGCTTCCCGATACCGGTCATTGGCAAAATAGTAATATCGACTCAAACCTGTCATTGGCTCCCAATATCTGACCGTCCGGTTCCCCACCGAAAGCAGACAATCGAGTTTAGCGAAGCAACACGAGGTTATTTAATGACGAGAATTCCGGAGCCGTCTGCATTACGCATTGGCTAACTCACACTCTTAAGCCTTCTAAAATCAAACTGCGTTGACAGACGGGTTTAAAGCCCATGTGTTTAAGGATAGGAGGTAGTGCGTGCATTTTGTTGTATATTGTGGAGGGGTCGACCTCAATTTTATGACAGACTGAAGAAGCAGATGGACATTATTCCTATATTTTGAGACAGAAACCTATATGGATTTAATTATTAAAACTTAAGAACACAGACATGGCCGCAAAGATTATAAGAAAAGAAGGGGGGAAAGCTCATTATAGAGATAACAATTGATCTCGAAGATTCTATGCTGGATAGCGGGGTGTCCGGCGTCCCTTCTGTTGTGAGTCCGTATTGGGATTTGCTTTTTCTGCTTTTACAAAAATTGTCCTTATAGTTTTCCCCCTGAGTGAGGTCAATCTAGTTAAATATGAGTAACACAGTAAATGGTATGGTATAAAATTAAAGTATTTTTCATTACCCAATATGAACCCTCAAATTTATTAGGGGCTTTGCAAAAAGACGTGAAATGAACCACCTTAAAAAATTGATCAGTCCGGAATTAAAACTTGCGGCTCTTTTAAGCAAGCCAACCATGACGGCTTCACAGATCGGGCAATCTTTAGAACTGATTAATAGTATTGATATAACCCGTTTTAGAGCGCTCCTGGACCAACATCGTATATGGCCTTGTGTCTATATAAACATTAGAGATCATTTTGTCACTTTATTTCCAGATGATCTGTTTGCGTATTTACATAAAAAATTCCAACAAAATATTCGTCAAAGCAACCAACACTTTATAACTTATGGTGAGTTACTTCATCTATTTAAAAGCGCAGATATTCCCGTTCGGACGCTCAAGGGGATTCCCTTAGCTAAAAAGCTGTATGGTGATATTGTCAAGCGGCACTCTCATGATATCGACTTGATTATCCCGGCAGACCAAATTAATAAAGCTCATGAAAAACTGATGAATACAGGATATGGATGTGAAGTTTATGATCAGTTGTCTAAATATCAACGACTTATTTATTTAAAATCAGTAAAAGATATCACTTATACCAGTAAAGCAGGTGTGATGCTTGAGCTCCATGTAAGGCCGTGTCAGTATTCGACTGCTCTTTCAAAATACTACACTCGGCAATTATTTGACGGCACTGCTTTAGAGGATAAAAGCAATTATGAGCTTATTTATCTCTGTTGGCACGGTACCCAGACGTTTTACCATCGACTTAAATGGCTCGTGGATATAGCCCTTTATATCGGGCAAATGGAAGCCCATAATCAGCTCAACGTTGATGGTTTGGTGCGTCTGGCTAGGCAACTTGACTCCATGAGATCGTTGACTGTTAGCTGGGTATTGGCAAATACCCTATATGAAACAACGTTACCGGCTCTTATTATTGATTTTTATCATAAAGACAGGATTACACGTATTTTAATCAATAATTCGCTCAATTTTCTTAATATGTCAGAAAAATCAAGCAGCAAGCGTTTTCGGTACGAAAAATATTTTTATGCCAGATTGATTTCTCAGGGCTGGCCTGACAAACGATTATTCCTGATAGGAACATTTACCCCAAATGTAGAAGATATTAAACTGCTATCAGTGATCCCTGATAAGTTGGGGATACTGCATTACCTTGTGCAGCCGTTGGCTTTTTTTTATACACGCTTACGACCAAATAAAACCTGATATCATGACAATAATTCGCTGAAGATAAGGGCTCCCGCTTTAGCCATGGTGAACCATTATTGTTATCTCTCCTTTATCAGAAGCCACTTTTCGCAGTCGTTTGTTCGACAATATCAATAGGCTTACGAAATATGTCTGTTTTTATAGCTTGAAACATCGCTTATCCATATGAACAAACAACACCCTATGGCTTGCCTATGGCATGCTTTTAAAGACTTTTATCGCTTCTCCCCAAAGCAGCAGACGCTTATTTTTATACTCATGCTTATCTTGGGTGTAACCTCCGGCATTGGCTTGTTGTTTATCATCCCTTTATTGCAACTCGTTGGCTTTGATATGGGAAGCACGACGAATTATGGCATATCAAATACAGCCCATCAGATTTTTGTCCGCTTGGGCCTTGAAGTCAATTTGATTAACATATTAATAAGTTATGTATTGATCGTTAGTTTGATCGCATCACTACGTTATCAGTTAACCGTAATGACAACAGGCGTCCAGCAACGATATATCAGCTTTTTGCGTAACAAGCTGTATCGCAGCCTGCTTCATAGCCGGTGGCAATTTATCGTACAGCATAAAATGTCTGATTTTACCCACTGTTTAACAGGCCAGGTGCAAGCTATCGGCCATGCCTCCAGTCTTATGCTGTCTTTTTTGAGTCAATTAGTCTTAATGATGACCATGCTTGAACTTGCCCTGCTATTATCCTGGCAAATGACCCTCCTAGCAGTCGGCTTCTCGGCCGTCTTATTGCTATTTCTACTACCCTTTAATCGAATTGTTTATGGTTCCGGTCAGACCCAACTGATTAGTTTTAAAGCTATTTTCCAAATACTCACTGAGCAACTGGGCAGTTTAAAAATGATTAAAAGCTACGCGAGTGAGCAATACCACGCCGATCAAATGTACCGGGTTAGTGAAGCGCTGGAAGCGCAACAAATAAATTTTACCCGCATGAACGCCATCACTCAGTGGGTATATATGGTCGGCGCGGTGATTGCCTTTAGTCTGTTTTTTTATGTGGCACAGGCAAAATTAGCGATACCGCTAGCGACCATTTTTTTGTTATTAGTCATTTTTTCCCGTCTATTGCCGCAAATATCCGAATTGCAAAAAATCTATCAACAACTGCTGCATAAAGTCCCCGCCTTTAATGATGTCAGCGAGATGCAACAAGCCTGCGAAGATGCTCAAGAGCCAAGCGTTCAGAAAAGGCAATGTCCGCTATTAAAGGAGTTAATCCGGTTGGAAGGTATTTGCTACCAATATGCTAAAACAAATAAACCGGTTTTTGAAAACCTGACACTACAGATTAATAAAAACCAAACCGTTGCCCTGGTAGGACATTCCGGTTCAGGAAAATCAACGCTGGCGGATCTTATTGCCGGCCTGCTGGAGCCGGATGCCGGTCATATTTATTGCGATAATATTGCGCTTGAAGGTGAAAACCGCCTGGCTTGGCGACAGCGAGTCGCTTATGTGACCCAGGAAGTTTATTTATTTCATGACACCGTTAGGGCCAACTTAAGCTGGGTATCGCCAAAACCGGTTACCGATGAGGAGTTATGGCGAGTTCTGGGGCTTGCAGCCGCGAACGATTTCGTGGCTCAACTTCCTGACCGGCTGGATACTGTGATTGGCGATAGAGGGATTCGGTTGTCGGGTGGAGAACGTCAGCGGCTTGCGCTCGCCCGGGCCTTGTTATCGGAGCCTCAGTTATTGATACTCGATGAAGCGACGAGTGCCCTGGATCATGAAAATGAACAAAAAATCCAGATGGCTTTAAGACAGTTACAAGGTAAAGTAACCATCCTGATTATCGCCCATAGAGAAACAACCATTGCCCATGCCGATTTGCGCATTGAGTTGTCGGCCTTCAACAAATTAAGGTGAAGATGGGTTAAATGCTGTTAACATAACAATCCGGCACCCTGAACGGCCGTTGGCTGAGCGGAGCCGATGCCATCCAGCACCGTTTTGGTGATTTATCCTGTAAAACAGTTCATAAATAAAGCATGAAAGTTTAGAATGGTAATGATGAAAAAATTTTGAATGCCCCATTATTGCATAACCATCAATAGCAGTATAATCAACTAATTTTTACGGAAGTGGCAAATGCAATGGGAATGATCCCTGGGGTAAGCCATTGCATCCGTCCATGTTATCTTATCCTTTGGTTGAGCCAAAGGACAAAACCTGAATATCAGTCAGAGCAACCAGCAGCATTCCGCGCGAGCTAAAAAGACGCCAAGCTGCTGTATAAATGAAAATTTTTTTCAAATTGGATTAAATATGCCGGAAAAACAGCCTATATCCCTAGCGTCGACGGTTAGTCGAAGCGAAGACCACTTATCCGCCGAAATCGATAACGAACTGGTGCTTATGGATATCGAGCACGGCAACTACTACGGCCTGGATGCCATCGGCACCGACATCTGGCGTCGGCTTGACGGGCAGGTTGTGGTATCCGATCTGTGCATTGCCTTGGGCGAAGAATATGACGCAGACGCCGAAACCATCCAGCGCGATGTGCTGGTGCTGCTTAAGCGGTTGATCGCCGAAGGCCTAATCGCGATTTTACCATTAAAATGACTGGCGATTATATTTTATGCGGCTGGCGGGTGCGCTCGGCGCTCGCTCTGCCAGAATTGTCGTTGTGGCAAGGCGATGACCGCAACCCCGACGTTGAGGTGTCTTTTGCTGCCATCCCTAAATCCCAAGATGAACCGATCTTCACACTACCCCATAGTCGCTTATGGGCGAACGGAGATTTTCTGCTCAACCTGGAAAATGTAGGCCGGTTTTGGGTGGAAGGCGGACGGCGCGTGTTGGTCGAACCGTCGGCGACTGCACAGCTATCCGAACTGCGGACTTTCCTGTTGGGTTCGGTGCTTGGGGTACTATGCCACCAGCGTGGTTTGCTGCCGATCCATGCTTCGGCGGTGCGCATCAACGGCGGCGCAGTGCTGATCGCCGGGATTTCCGGGGCGGGTAAATCCACTCTGGCGGCGGCGCTGGGCGCACGGGGACATGCACTGGTGACCGACGATGTGGCCGCTGTTGACCCGAGCGGTTCCAGGGTGCTGCCAGCCTTTCCCCAGCGCAAATTGGCCCCCGATGTTCTCGAAGCGTTGGCCCTAGAACACACGGGACTGATAGCGAACCGACCGGGACTACCTAAATTCAACGTTCCTGCGCCTATTGGCTTCGACCACGAATCGCTGCCGCCAATAGCAATCTACATTTTGGCAAGCGCGATGCCCGAACAATCCGGCGAAATCGAACGTCTGGCTCACGCCAAGGCAATGGCCCATCTTGACCGGATGATCTACCGCCGCGCCATCGGCATGAAAATCCAGCCAGTCCATGTCCTATTTAAGGCAGTTGCCAGATTGGCTCAGGCGGCTCCGGTTTATCTGCTGCCTTTAGGCAAGGGTCTTCCGCTTTCCGGTCTTGACCGGTTGGCAGAGCGGGTGGAATCACATGCGCAGCAGCTTCAGCCTGCGTCCGCCAAATCAAATCGCCTATGCTGAACCCGCCGATAAATCCGGGACAGGCCTGCCCAAGCATGAATGGTTTTTATTGGCTGGCCTCATACCCCAAATCGGGCAATACTTGGCTACGCCTGTTCCTTGAGAGCCTGGCTATCGGTGGTAACACGGTGGACATCAATGCACTTAATGTTAGCGTTAGCGGCGGCCATGCCGCGTCACGAAGCGAGTTCGACCGTATCCTCGACATTGAATCCGCCGATCTGACTGATGACGAGATAACCCTCGCCAGACCCCGACAATATGAGATCGAAGCTGGAACAGCCAAATCGCCGATGCTGCGTAAAGCTCACGATGCCTGGGGACTTACGCCTGCGGGCGAATCGCTGTTCCCGCCCGGCTTGACCTTGGGCGCGGTTTATCTGGTGCGCGATCCGCGCGATGTTGCGGTTTCGCTGTCCTATCACCTGAACCAAACGGTGGATCAAGTCATTGCCCGCATGGGTAATGCCAAGGCTGTAAGGGAGATGGACAGAAGGCGCATCCCCAGAAGCTTCCGCAGCATCTGTCCAGTTGGGGCGGTCATGTGGAAAGCTGGCTCGATGCTCCGATAAAGTTGCTGACGCTCAAGTATGAGGACATGCAGGCCGAACCGGTTGCCCAGCTGGGTGAAGCAGCCCGCTTTCTGGGTGTTGATGTCGAGTCGGATGTGGTTAAGGCCGCAGTCAGCTCTGTTAGTTTCGAACGATTACGTGTCGCAGAGGAAGCAAATGGTTTCATCGAGCGCCCGCCCGGCATGACGCGCTTTTTTCGCCAAGGTATTATCGGATGCTGGCAAGATAGCCTGACCCCGGCTCAAGCAGAACGAATCGAAGCCGACCATGGCCCAGTCATGCGTAAGCTGGGTTATCTGTAATTCATCCTAACCGGGTTATCCGTGACACAGGTGGTCATCAAATACATGGATATTCTAATAGCATCCATTATAATCATACCATTCGCCAAATCGTCAAAAACGATGGCAAACGACAGGCTATAACTGGGGGTTTGCATGAAGTCACAAACCTATCAACAAAACTTTTTACCTTAAACTGTAAAACACTCAGCTTTATTTCGCCAAGGTAATATTGCAAATCTGGATTTTGAACATATTTTTGAAGAAATTGAGGATATGGAAAGAACAAAAAGTTGCCCTACAGTCATCCAAGCCAGACAGGTCATGTAAAGCTTCCTGATTTTATTAATTGACAAATAAGTGCATTTAGGCATAATGAAAAAATATTACTGCTAATTTCATCAGAAATTTCCCATTAGCAAGAACATTATCGCTCGTTTTTTCTCTCAATATTTATTCCTTGATGAATATTGATCTTCTCTTTCAAATGAGAAAATACCCCTCTATAGATTGAAGTGTGTGTGGGGGCTTAAACTGTATACCCAACCTTACGTTACTGTTTCGCCGTGCAAATTATCTGGTAAAAAACCTACAAATATACTACTCTGCCAATTCTGCAAAGTTTGCACTCCACTTAGCTCAATGCATCATAATGACATACTATAAGGAGGAATAAATGGATCCGTTTTTAGGTGAAATCAAAATATTACCACTCAACTGGGCACCCTACAATTGGACGCTATGCGATGGACGTTCGATGCCGGTGAATCAAAATCAGGCACTCTACTCGCTGATCAACAATTTCTACGGCGGCACACCCGGCACTAACTTTAACTTGCCAGATTTGCGTGGACGCGTGGCTGCTTCCGCTACTAACGCAGTTCGAGTTGGAACGGCAATTGGCACAGAAACAGTGACCTTAACCGCCACCCAAGTGCCGCCCCATACGCATTCGGTCGGCGCGGTGAACTCGGCAGGAAATACTAACAGCTCCAAAGCCGCCCATATCGCCCAGCCCGTTGTGCCGAACACCACCACTCCAGTTAACCTTTACACCACCACCGTGAACGCCAATAAAGTCATCCTGAACCCGGCGACAGTCGGTACTGCGGGCGGCGGCGCTTCACATACCAACGTACAACCGTATCTGGTACTGGGCTACTTTATCTGCACAACCGGCCTTTACCCACCTCGATCATAAAAGGAGAAGAAAATGGATTCTATATTAGGAGAAATCAGGCCGTTTGCAGGCAGAAATAGCCTTCCGCCGGATGGCTGGGCGTTTTGCAATGGCGCTCTAATTAACATCGCAGGTAATGAAGCACTTTATTCGTTGCTCGGAATACAGTTTGGTGGAAACGGTACCACCAACTTTGCTCTTCCCGATCTGCGCGGCAGATTGCCGATGGGTCAGGGCGCAGCCCCCGGCCTCACGGCAAGGTTTTTGGCCCAGACTGGCGGTACCGAGCAGGCATCGGTGGTTGAAGCGCAAATCCCTTCCCATAGCCACGCATTTACGGCAAGCAAGGATGCGGCCAACGCCAGCTCGCCCGCCAATGCTTTGTTCGCCAACCCTAGCCCCAACCTTTTTTACGCCAACATGCCCACACCACCGGTGGCTATCAAAACGCTTCTGGGAGACACCATAGCAGGATCGGGGGGCAGTAATCAAGCGCACGAGAACCGTATGCCGGCCATGGGGATGAACTACATCATCGCCTTGCAAGGCATTTTCCCCACAAAACCATAGAAATATTAAGGAGAAAAATTATGGCAGATGCATACATAGGCGAGATAAGAGCTTTCGCTTTTAACTTTGTACCCCAGGGTTGGTACGCTTGCAACGGACAGACTTTACAAATCCAATTAAACCAGGCACTTTATGCGGTGATAGGCACCACTTACGGTGGAGATGGACAAAAAACGTTTATGGTACCCAATCTCAACCCGCCAATCACAGGCGCGCGGATCGGGCTGGCGATGGTCGGTACCGGCACGGGGGCATCAGGAACCCCGTACATGTTGGGCAAGACCACCGGGGTACCCAGTGTCGCGTTAAGCAACGCGCAACTGCCAACCCATAGCCACTCGGTCAACGCAATTAATTTGCTGTCACCTGCGTTGCCTGTCGCGGTGGCGACTAACACGACCTATCTCAGCCGCCTTGTAACTCCCGCTAATGAAAACGAATTGGCTTACACAACCGATGCGACCAAGCCGATAAATACAAGTCTTAACGCGGCGACTATAGTGCCGTATGGGACGGCCGGAAGCCACGACAACTATCAACCGTGTCTGGCATTGAACTTCTGCATCAATAATGACGGGATGTATCCTGCACCTGCGCAATAAAGAGAAGCCCCAAGTACACACCACTGTGTGCTTGGGGTTTACCTTCCGGCTCGCCCCACCTTTAACTCAGCTTTATCTGCCACGGATGGTGCGTGGTTTATAATAGCCGTCGCGACTATCGCGCTACGAGCAACACTACCTTAATTCTTTACTGAACAGCATTGAAAAAAATCAGGTTATACACCGTAGAAGAACATCATGAGGCGTTCATACTCTGGGCTTACTGCGTCGAACAAAAAATACTTGCGCCTTCCGGGAACTGCCTGCTGCATGTGGACGCGCATTCGGACTTCGCGCTCCCGGTTTTAAACACCTCGCTAAATTCCATCAAGGGCGACTTGAAGCGCATCTACGATTTCACCTACCGCGAGCTCGCCATCGGTAACTTTATTTATCCGGCTATTTATCAGGGGATACTGGATCATATCGTCTGGCTGGACAGGGAAGGAGGAGAAAAAACTCGGCAGACTCTTTCCGGCAATTCCCTGACGGTAACGGCGGACAGCGTAATCAGGGAGAAAGGGAAAGTAGAGGGATATGTCCAATCGAAGGGCAGCGATGGAAAGTCGCTGATAGTTGGCGAGCTGGTTCCCAAGATCAAAGCGATACCTTTTTCGGACAGAAAAGAATTCGTATACCAGTATGCGACGCTGCCGACCGCAAGCGATTTCCCCAATCCGGAAATTTTAGATATAGACCTCGATTATTTTTCCTGCATCAGAAACCCGGCGACGCAAAGGGAAATCGGGATTGAAATTACCGCAGAGGCTTACGCCGCCCTGCAAGACCCGTATCACCCATTCAACCTGCTGTATAAAAAACTGCGCATGCAAAATGAGGGGGGCAAATGCTACGTTTTATTGAATGAGGTAGAGGAAACGAAAGTCCGAACCACTTGGAAAAACGATGAGCATGAAATTCTCGAACGGATAGACCGGCTGGTTGATTTCCTAAGGAAGAAAAAAATCCGGCCTCAGATAATCGATATTTGCCGTTCGAGGTATAGTGGTTTCACCCCACCGGATCAATGGGAGTTCATTGAGAAAAACCTGATCGAAAAGCTATCTGTTCTCTATGATTTTGAAACTGTTGCCCTCAATGCAAGGACATTGAAACAAATGCTATATGCTTAGCCTGCCGACCTTCGCCCATGTTGGCGAAGCCCGCATTGCCCAAGAATCATGGCAACTGTCACGACAGTGATCTGGGACCAAATCCATCGCTCCCTGGATTCCCCTGGTGCTCGGTAAGCTCAGGAATCGAGACGACGGTCATCTGCGGTGCATTCCACGGTTTGCGCGCCTTCGACACGGGAATATTTTCCTCGCCACCAACTTTCTTCTGATTTTCCATGTATATTTCCTCTATGGTTGTTTAGGTTTTTCAACAAGCAGGCCATTGCCACACCATTCGAACTTCGAACCATTTTGCGATGGGCAGTTGTACCCGTTCTGATTTACAATAAACATTATAACTTTATTTTTACCTGTGAGTATATGACAAAATTTTCGCTAGCGTTTTGTTCCATGGAAATTCTTTTTAGATGAGCGGCGATTACATCCTGTGCGGAATGCGCGTCCGCTCCGAGCTTCCCCTGCCGGAGCTTCTCCCATGGCGCGGCGGCGACCGCCCACCCGATGTGGAAATATCCTTCGGATCAATTGAAGAACCAGCCGGGCCCCCCATATTCACCCGACCTTTTAGCCGCTTATGGGGTGGAGGTGCCTACTTGCTGGAGTTGAGCGGGGTAGGCCGTTTTTTTGTGGAAGCTGGCCGCAAAATCCTGCTGGAACCCGCCAGCGGGGCGCAGGAATCGGAGCTTGGATTATTTGTATTGAGTACCTGTCTGGCGGTGTTATGCCACCAGCGCGGCCTTTATCCTTTGCATGCTTCCTCGGTGCGCGTAGATGGTGGCGCGGTGCTTTTCGCCGGGGACACGGGGAGAGGAAAATCTGCCCTTTCTGCGGTGCTGGACGCACACGGATATCCGCTGTTGTCAGACGACGTGTCTGTGGTGGATCCATCCGGCCCGCATTTGCTACCGACCTTCCCCCAGTTCAAGTTATCGCCGGATGTAGGAGAGGCTCTGGGGCTGCAACAGGATGGCATGCAATCAACCCGTCCCGGCACGATAAAACTCCGTGTTCCGGCAAGAGGCGATTTCGATTCCGCCCCTGTCCCTTTGCTTGCCATTTATATTTTTGGGTGGGGCATGAGCGACAAAATCGGTGAAATCACGCGGCTGCCCCCTGCGCTTGCATTGGCACAGCTCACGGCACAGTTGTACCGGCGGGCCAGCGGTGTGCGCATCCAGTCCGAACCAGCGTTGTTCAAATCCACGTCCATGATTGCCCAAACAGTCCCGATCTATTTATTGCCAGTGGGAAGCGGCCCGCTCTCCAGCCTCGGAATGCTTGCCGAACGCGTGGTGACCCACTTCAAAGCAAAGGAGAAATCTTGAAAAATATTTACTGGCTGGCAGCCTACCCCAAATCTGGCAGCACTTGGTTTCGCGCTTTTCTGGAAAGTTTGTCTACGGGAGGCAATGCGGTGGACATCAACAACCTCAAGGTGGTAAGCCACACCTCCTCGCGGGTATTTTTTGACCGGGTGCTGGACATAGATTCTGCCTACTTGACCGTGGACGAAATAACTTCGGCCAGACCCAGACTGTTCGAAATCGAAGCCATGCAGGCACATGCCCCGCTTTTCCGGAAGACTCACGATGCCTGGATTACTACCTTAACCGGAGGACCGCTTTTTCCGCCCGCCGTGACGCTGGGGGCGATCCTCATTGTGCGCGATCCGCGTGATGTGGCGGTATCCCTCGCCCACCAGATGACCAACACCGTGGATTATGCCATTGAACGTTTGGGCAATCCATCGGGTATGATGGATATGGCTGTTCAGCGCGTAAACCACCAGCTCCCTCAAAAGCTTTCCAGTTGGAGCCTGCACACGGAAAGCTGGCTGTCGGCTCCGATCAAGCTTCATCTCCTGAAATACGAGGATATGCTGGGGGATCCGCTTGCCAGCTTTGGCGCTGCGGCCAGTTTCCTCGGTTTTGATGCCGCGCCGGAAAAAATCGCCCAGGCAGTCGATGCGGTGCGCTTCGACCGCCTACGTTCCGCCGAAGAAAAAAGCAGTTATCTGGGACGCCAGCCCGGCATGGATCGTTTCTTCCGCCGTGGCGTGGCGGGCGGCTGGCGAGATAGCCTCACCCCGGCGCAGGTCGCCTGCATCGAGGCCGACCACGGGCCTATGATGCGGCGATTGGGTTATCTGTAATGCCGGTTCGGGTAAAGCATTCGCGCTAAAGGCAGCCTCCCGCTCAAAGCCCTTGTTCTGTCCATCTGAGCCAGCGTCCCATGTCAAGGGCACGGGGCAATAATAGAGGCACCTGCATATTGTCCGCAGGCCACTCCCTGACGATTTTCTTGAGCCTCGGCAAATCCAGGCAACGCGCGATCAACGGAACCCGCTCGAACGATTCGATCTCTTCCATCATTCCAGGACGAAGGCTACTCATCCTGCTCATGATTTCGGGATTTTGCGCCCCGATCAAATAATTATCCAGCAAGGACTGGGGAAGTCGGTCGGCCAAGGCGAGCCGGGTAAGCCTGCGCGTCACCCCGTCCCGCAAAAATTGGTCGTCGGGAATGGAGAGGCAAAACTCCAGCAGGCGGATGTCCCACAGCGGGGCGTGTTCCTCTATCCCGGTTGTGGCGCGCAAAGCGGTATGCACGTCCGCCCCATGCTCCGTCCGGTTATTCATTTTCAACCGCAATCCTAGTCCGTCCGCTGGGCCGACAAAATCATGCTTCGCGCTAAGTGTGCGCTGATAAAGGTTGAGTTCTTCAGCAAAAGTCGGGTTAATGGCGCTGTAGTGTGTCCAAGGTTCAGCCCCGCTCTCGCGCAAATTCAACCGCGATCTCTTAAGCGTGCGTGGCTCCAAAGGTGCCAGCACCTCGCTGCGCAAAATGGTTTTCCAATTCCTGCCATACGGGCGATTGCGGTCAATCAAGGCCAGTTCCCGCGCAAGCCTGATCCAGTTTCCGCGCCGAAAATAATTGGCCAGAAGACGCAGACCATCCCAGCTCCAGGCGGGATTTCCGCCCTCGCCGCTCAGCAGCACGGTGCTGCCGGAATTTATGACAACATCATACATGGGTAAAAACCACCCGACATTGGTGAGATTACGCAACGGGATGCCGCTAGATTCAAAAAATGGGGCAGGGTCTGTTTCAATCCAGTGTGGCTGGTCGGAACTGACTAAAACCGAATTTATATTAGGGTGCATCTCTGCGATGGCTTTGACGTAAGGCCGTTCGTCAACGTACCAGGCGGGCGACGGCGGCGACAATTTCATGCCCTCCGGCGGCACGGAAGTGAGTGTGAGAAGCCGCTCAGGTGATAGCAGTCTGGCGGCGGTAGAGGCCACTGCCGCCGAATCGAGGCCTCCGGTCATCATCGCCGCAACGGGGCTTTTTGCGCGCAAGCGGCAGGCCACGGCACGCTCCAGTTGTTCGCGCATCGCCTCTACATATTCTCCGTCGGAGGACAAACGAATTTGGCGTTTGGGGGTTGCATCCCAATACGTGGAAACGCGCAAACCATTTCCGTCAAAAACCGCGCAACCGGCCTTGGGCACCCTGCGAACCCCCTCATAAAGCGTATTCACGGGATGCTTCATGTTAAGTATCAGAAAATCTGCGACGCCAAGCTCGTCGATCTTTTTGGGTACGCCGGGAAGAGCTAAAAGAGCCGGGTAAGTGGTGGCAAATGCAACAAAATACTTGCCATGATGATAGTAGATCGTGCGCATACCCCGATGATCTCGTCCCAGCAAAAGACGACGATTTTGAACATCCCAAAGAGCGACGGCAAAATCGCCAATGAACCTGGAAAATGCATCCTGCCCCCATTGTTCCAAGGCGGAAAATATAAGCCGACCATCCGGTACAATCTCACTCCCTTTCAGGGAAATACCCAGAGTTTCAGCCACCTCCTCACGATTATCCAGCCTACCATCATAAACCATCACCAGCCTGCCGTTAGTCCAAGGCTGGTGTTCAAACATGTCTTCGTTGGTCACCACCCGTTGGCGTGCCACTAGTCCGGCAGCCCCCCCGATCCAATGCGCAGCCTCGCCGACACCGGGAGCTGCCAACCGGGCCGCAGCCAGCGCCAAATCATCTACCGAAACAGGCGCACCGGAAAAACGTACGATGCCTGCGATAACACTCATTGATTTATCCTTTTGCAAAAAATGACATCATTGTACACGGTATCTGACAGATACCGGTTATCGGAACCATAAACAGGCGTGTCTTTTCTGGGCGCTTTATCTTCGACGCTGAATACGGCGTCGAACCCTGACGAGACTGCTGTATCTGCAAATCGGAAGTTGCTACCCCGGATTATTAGATAGCCGCCGGGTTTTAGGCAGCGGCAAAGTCCGGTGACGGTCTTTTCGAAATCGGCAAAGCGGATCAGCCGGTCGCAAAACTCAGGATGGCTTACGCCGAGTTCGCCGTGGCGCAATACCGACAGACAAAAAACGGCATCATAACAGTCATCCGGTTCTGCATCGGGCGATCCTGCGAGTTCGAAGCGAATACGCGTTACGCGGTCACGTTTAAGCTGCTTTCGACAGATATGGATGCTACGGGGGTTGATATCGATGCCGACGATTTCGGCCTGCGGGAAATAACGTCTCAAGGTGAACACCTCTTCGCCGGTCGAGCAACCATACGACAACAGCCGGGGGGCGCTGTGGGCCGATAAACAACTGCCGACAAAGGCGAAAATATGAGGGTAGCGGTCGAAGCCGGTAAGGCTGTAAGGTTGGAACAGATTGTCCGGCTTGTCGCGTTTTAGCCGCCACTCGCTACGGTAGCCGGCATCGCCTATGAACCGGCATAGCCGGACCAATCGGACGAGCCCGGGGATTTTTTTGAGCCTTGCCTTCCAGTGCGGGTACTTTAACAGCATTGTTACAGGCCTAGGATCACGCAGGAAGCGGCTTTAGGATGAAAAAAACGGCCGGCGGTCCCTGTATGAGGTCTCCATGATAAAAAGTATCGAACGACTGCACGATGCAAAAGCGTGTTTCCAAGACCTTAGCCCTTTTGTATTGCCCCGCATTGACTTTGAGCAGGAACAAGCCGTCCGGATTTAACAGGCGGCGCACATTGCGGCAGTAATCTTCCAACTCCCATTCCTTAAGGGTTGCATAGCAGCCCCGGTCGGCGATGATGGTGAAAGGTACTTGCAGGTTAGTCATTAGGATATTGTCGTCGGCAAAGGTAAGCGAACCGGGGCTGGTGTCCCGTTCTGCGGCTTTTTTCCGGGCGTTTTCCACGGCTGTGGGGGAAACATCAATGGCCGTTACCTCAAAACCCGATTGCGCATAACAGACCGCCTGCATCCCTAGCCCGGCCCCGATTTCAAGCAGCCTGCCGTTTTGGATGTCGGATAGCCTGATGGCCTCGGCAAAATCCGTGTCCAGGGTGTCGAGTTCAGGCAGAAATGCGCCCCTCCCGGCAAGATGTTCGCCCTTGCGATAACCACTTTCCCATCTGAGCGTGATGGCCATGGTTTTTAGTTTGTTTTCATCTGCCTTCATGAGTTTTTGCTGCTGGTGGCCATATTTTTCATGTTTTTCGCGATTGGTTTTAAACGGGACTTACTGTCGCATAGTTAGGCATGGTTTTCAACCGAACAACCAGCTGTTACAATGTAGCTTTATCTCCATTAGCGATTTGCGCCATGCCCATAAACCATCCCGATTTGCATGTCCGCCCCGAAGTCCCGCAAGACATGGATTTTCTCGCCCAACTTTATCGCTCGACCCGAGGCGACTTATTGCAACTTAGCCTGCCAGAGGTTATGATCGATAACCTGATAAGTATGCAATTCAATGCGCAAAGAACAGCCTACCGCACGCAATTTCCCGACGGAGAGTTTTTGATCGTTGAAAAAAACGGCGAACCCATAGGCTATCTGGTAACACATCATGGGAATGAGACGATCAGGCTGGTTTGCATCGCGTTTTTACCGGATGAGCGCAACCGGGGTTATGGACGAAGCCTGATTCAGACGTTGCAAAACAATGCGGCAGGCGCAGCAAAAACACTGGCGCTTACGGTTGATCCCAGAAATGAACAAGCCAAACATTTATATCTATCGTTGGGGTTTCAAGTAAATAGTGATGATGGGGCTAACATTAATATGAGTTGGCCTTAGTCAGGGTGTTATGTGAGTGTTTACTTCTTCTAAAAATTTATGTCCATGTACATCTTGTCGACGCTAGCTCGCAAGGCGCGAAATTTTACGAGTCGATCAGGATTCGATCAAGCGTGGTTTTTGCCTTGCTGGTTATTGCTGGGTGTTAGCCGTTTGGCCATTTTGGTTATTCCGTTCCGTTACCTTGCGCCCTGGTTGGGGATATCTGTGGGCGTCGCTGCCTGGGTGCCTCTCGTCGGTTCCTGCGGCGAAGCCAGGGCGTTGTCCATTGCCAAAATAGTGCAGATGGCTTCCCGTCATACGCCATGGACTTCGAACTGTTTTCCGCAAGCCTTAACAGCAAGGCTTTTGCTTGGATTTTACCGCGTTCCCTATGTTTTTTTCTTCGGTATTGATAATGATGCTGAAAGTGCGGCGTTTAAGGCGCATGCCTGGATATCCGCAGGCAGAGTACAGGTTACGGGGGGCAATAGCTTCGGTCGCTTCACCGTTGTGGGTTGTTTTGTAGCGCCTTATTTGGCAACTGCCATACAGGATTTAAGCTGATCTCAAGTTTTCAGAACGGAACAACAAATTGGATGACATCAAATGCAAAATTATATGTTTCGTGCTGAGCTTGTTTTTTTGTAAGGACTTTGCCGAAGCCATTGGGGTCCCTTGTTATTTTTTGAAAAATACATAAAATAAGCCCGCCAATAAGTAAGATCGCTAACGAGTTTTAACTTTTCCTGGCCTCGGACTGGAAAATTTAGAGTAGGTAACAATATGGCAGTAAATACAGGTAACGTAGTTTGGCACGCTGGTCATGTAACCGGCAAAGACAGGGTGTCTTTACTGGGCCAAAAAGCACTCACCATTTGGCTTACAGGGTTGAGTGCAGCAGGGAAATCCACTTTGGCTTTCGCGCTTGAATATGCGTTGGTCTCTGAAGGCCGTGCTTGCTACGTTCTGGATGGCGATAACATTCGCTATGGGCTGAATAAAAATCTCGGTTTCTCTCCTGAAGATCGTACCGAAAATATTCGTCGTATTGCCGAGGTCACTCGACTTATGAACGACGCTGGTCTGATAGTGATCACCGCTTTCATTTCACCCTTTATCGCTGATCGCGAAATGGCTCGCCAGATTATTGGTACAGATTTCTTTCGGGAAGTATTTGTCAGCACCACATTGGAGGTATGCGAGTCGCGTGATCCGAAAGGATTCTATAGCAAGGCACGAACTGGACAGGTTCCAGAGTTCACTGGAATATCGTCGCCTTATGAAGCGCCAAACGATCCCGATTTGATAATTGATACGGAGTATTTAGCTCTGGAAGACTCAGTGCTGATGCTCACCAAGTTGGTCAGTCGGGAGTAATGTATATCGGCTTGTCAGCTTCTCTCTGCCAGGGTCTTGTGTAGTGTGACAAATAGCCACCC